>OLPR01002865.1_pt1 | contig 12226 bp, 16 predicted proteins | sample 1672761 | NCBI WGS metagenome assembly OLPR01 (sample SAMEA3136721, study PRJEB25190) | human gut metagenome | biome: human gut; feature: human-associated habitat; material: faeces | place: Austria | collected 2013 | reverse complement strand
GTATATATGAGTAAGAAAGATAAAAAAGTTATAAATGAATGTCTTTTTATCTGCCCATTGTTTATTAAACAACGGACTATAAAACAAGGATACAGAATTTATTGCGAATGTTGTAGACTTACATATGAGTATAATAAACCTTTTGTAGCTGGGTACTGTTGTAGTTATAATTATGTAAATTGTCCGCATTTCAAAAATTGGGAGGAGGTGAATAAATATGATAAATAAATATAAAGCGTTAGATTGCAGTAAATATGAAAATTATTTAATAAGACAGTTATTTTCAATTACTCAATCTATGTTTGTTTATAAAGGCGATGATAATTTTCGCTTTGATATGTTGGAGCTTTTTAATCAGATCGGCGGTAACGCGATAGTCGCCGAACATGAAGGTAAATTATACCCATTTTTTGGAGGATATGGCGGAGAGCCCAACGCGTATTATGAACCTACAAAGTATATCGTAGCGAATCCGGCTTTAAAACTCAATAAAACATTTACTATTGATAAGGACTGTATTTTATTCAGAAATACGCATGAGTATAACTCTTTATTCCCTATGTTTGAACGATATGCAAAACGTATCACGGAGAACGAAAAAACGCTTGATATTGTCGCTATTTTGCAGAGAGCGCAGTTAATTATATCAGCCTCGGACGATAAATCCCTATTATCTGCACAGTCATATATTGATGATCTGATGAGAGGTAAACTCGCGACGATCGCTGATCCCGATTTTTTGGAAGGTATAAAAGTACACCCGTACCCGTCCGGAGGCGAAACGCTTAAGGCTTTAATTGAATATAATCAGTACACACGCGCTACGTTTTTTCATGATATAGGGCTCAATGCTAACTATAATATGAAACGTGAAAGTATTGTTTCACGTGAAGCAGATCTTAATACTGATGTGTTAATACCGTTGGTAGGAAATATGCTTACAGAACGTAAAAAGAGCGTCGAAAAGGTAAATAAAATGTTTAATAAAGATTGGAGTGTTGAGCTTGGAGAACCATGGAAACAGCTACGCGAAAACGATCAGAGAGATGTTTTACCCGGACAAAGTGATCCACCCGGGAATATGGAACAGGGAGACAATATGGCAAACTCTGATTCATAATTATGATACACCAACGGCCGATATGTTAGATCGGTTAACATTATCAAAAATAGGTATGAGGCGTGTTAATTCGTTATTATTTCCCGTTATAGATGATGTTTATACGTCAGAATCAGTTGTAAAAGACTTTGCACTTCATTATGCAGATCAAATAATCAGACTAAATACGTTATTTAATCTTAGATATGATACGCTATCGGACTATAAAGAAACACACAACGAAAGCGAGGATATAGACAGAATTGATAAGACCACGAAATCAGAAAGTCTCACGACTGGAACGGAAAGTAAGGGAACGGACAAGGTCGTTAAAGCAGATACAGGCGCACAATCAGACAATTTGTACGGGTTTAATTCGCCGACTGCTGTCGGGCACACCAAAACGGGGACACAGACAACAGCAGAACAGACAAACACTGTAAATAATAATATTGATTTTAAGTCTGATAATCATTTATCAGAGGGGAAAGATTCAACAATATCGCGCGATACAGTACGAACGATTTTAAGATATACACAGAGCCCGGCGCAGCTTGTCGAGGAAAATATTGTATTATGGGCGCGCCGTAACTATTATGATATTCTTGTACAGATGTGCAAAGAATATTTTACAATAAAAATATATTAAAGGAGTGATTTTTATGTCAAAAGAGGGCGGTTATATTATTGTCAATATGGAGGGTGTAAACGAGACCGGAGAGAATCCCGGTTTATATGAATTGCTACAGGTAGCATATACATCTTCAAAACCCGTATTAATCAGCGGATTCACCCGAAACGGTACACTTATTAAGGATTTTTACACTAATGTCAAGTATGACGGCGATTTTCTTAAATTCCGTTATGACAGTATCAGCATTTTTGTTAATACTAAGGGTGTAATATCTGAATTGCACGAGGATGCGCCGATGTATATTATACCGGTTGATGTTACACTGACGAATAATTCGGAATATACATTCCCGGCGGGTGTCCCGGCATTAATAGAGTCTAAGAACGGCTCTGCGATTCTTGTTATGCGATCAGTTGTAGACTCATCTATGAGTGAGACTAAAAAGACTGCTACTAACGTCGTAGTAAGTCGCACAACCGGTGGAGTGCTTGTTGGTAGTGTATACGGTAAAGTATTTACATTGACTAAGTCAACGGGAAATAAATATAAATTGGAGTTGGTGACGAATGCGTGAGGGCGGATACAAGATAATCGACTTTAAGAATAAAGCGATTGAGGAAGTGACCCGCTGGGACGTTATCAGAGATGATATTATAAACTCAGACGGTAAAAGCATTTTAATTTCCGGCCTTAAATACGGCGGTAAGGTACTTAATGATTTTTGTACTACTGTAGAGGTGAACGCACAGAATTACATATTTTTAACCATTATTGCAACAAGCACAAAGTGCGTTGACCTTGTTATAATGGAAAATGAAGCTTTATACCGCTATTATTATCTTGATCAGATTGATAAAAAGATAGCGGACGGTGATAAAGCAACTTTAAAAAGTGCTAAGGAATACACAGATACAGTGGGCGAAAATGTTTTATCGGGAGCACAAACGTATGCCGACGAGACGACAGGAATAATCAGATCACAGTTAAACGAGTTTAAAACAGAATGCTATGAGCATAATAATATAATTTATCTGGGCGATTTAACATCAGATGAAATGGATCAGATAAGATCGTTACAGGTTGGAAATAATATAACATTGAGAACGGGCGCGATCTCTAATGCTGTATGGAATTGTAGTAGCTTGTTAGATACATTATATTTACAGTTGCACGATCCTATCGGCGATTTAGCCGATAACCCCTCTATGATATGGCTTACACCCGACCCCCTGACGGGAATGGACATCACGCAAGGATATGTTAATACATATTTACTTTCTCATTTTACAGCTGTATTTGATAGGGCTAATATTATATATGAATTTGACGTTAGTATTCAGGAAGCGGGAGTCCGTATGTATAGTTATACCATGACCGTATCTAAAAAAAAATAAGGAGTGATTTATAAATGAAAGTATCTCAGATTTATGACCTTATGAATAAGGTTACAAGCGAAGTTTTAGGTAAAAATGATCTAATCGCGGAGGATTTAAGTAATGTCGTTGACGTTGGAACAGAGCTTTTTAATGTATCAAGCGCCGACAATTTTGTCAGATCTCTTGTCGATCATATCGGGAAAGTAATTTTTGTTAATCGTCCCTATTCGGCAAGCTTGCCCTCCGTCCTCCGTGACGGCTGGGAGTTTGGGGCAGCTTGTGAAAAAATCACGATGGACTTACCCGACGCGGAGGAGAATGAGACATGGAAGTTACAGGAAAATGCAAGCTATGACCCCAATATTTTCTATAAGTCAACCGTTTCTGTAAAATTCTATCAGAACCGAATCACGTTTGAAATTCCGATTTCGATCTCTGATCGACAGGTTAAAAGCGCATTCTCGAATCCTACACAGTTGAATCAGTTCATCAGCATGATTTATTCAATGGTGGACAGATCGCTTTCTATTAAGATTGATTCTCTTATACTCCGTACAATAAACAATTTCATCGGTGAGACGATTTATAACGAGTACAAAGGCGCTGATCTTTCTACAAAGTCGGGCGTACGCGCGGTAAATCTTCTTTACCTTTATAATCAGCATTTTAATCAGACTCTGACGGCGGATAAGGCTATGACTGATAAAGACTTTATCAGATATGCAAGCATGACAATGTCAAACTATATAGACAGATTACAGAATATTTCAACGCTGTTTAATATGGGAGGTAAAGATCGTTTTACTTCTAAGGATTTACTTCACTGCGTTATGCTGTCTGATTTTGAAAGTGCAGCCGATATGTATCTCCAGAGTTCGACCTTCCATGATAAACTCACTGCATTACCTATGCATGAAAAAGTTTCATATTGGCAGGGATCAGGAACAGACTATAGGTTTGACTCGATTTCTAAAATTCACGTTAACACGTCCGAAAATCATGAGGTAACTGCAAGCGGTATACTTTGTGTCATGTTCGATCATGACGCGCTCGGCGTATCTAATACAGACCGAAGAACGACTTCCAATTGGAATCCGAAAGGCGAATTTTATAATAACTGGTATAAATATGACGCCGGCTATTGGAACGATTTCAACGAGAATTTTATTGTATTCTTTATAGCTTAACTAATATATATTATATCATAAACGCCCGTGGGTTTCTACGGGCGTTTTTCACAAAAAGGGAGTGATTTTTTTGGAGATAATCGCATATACCACCACGACAGACCGAAACAATATAAATAAATATCTTATACAAAAGCGAATTTTCCTCGGACAGCTCCGGGAAAGTTGCGATATTATAAACCCCGTTATTACGTTTGAGACGACAGAAAATGAAGTCTGGGGAACGTTATTTCCGGAATTTAATTATATCTGGATCAAGGATTTTTCACGGTATTATTTTGTTAATGATATTGTGCATATTGCGAGTAATTTATGGGAAATACATGCGCATGTTGATGTATTATTTACATATAAAGATCAGATAAAGGCGTGCCCTTGTGTTTGTGCTCGGAATCAATATAGACAAACCCCATTAATAACAGATGAAAAAGCCCCGCTCTCTGCAAACGCACAAACTCAGATTATTAATTTTTCAAAAACTTTTGATAATGATCAGATTATATTTGCCGTTGCGGGCGGTAAGGAAGGGACGGTCATAGACGTATGAGTGTTAATAGTTATGTGCCTTCATCAATTGCAAGTCTAACAAGAACAGAAATAGCTGAGCTAACCCTATTATATAATATAAGAAACTTATACGATTATAGCAACAAAAAAAGTTTATTTAGCTACGGATGGGAAGAGAGTGGTAATTATTATCCCGGTATTTATTACGCGACTGGTACGTTATCACCTATGCCGAATACAGACAATAGTCTTGTATATACTAAGGATACCGGAATTTCATATGCTACTTTGGGCGATAATGCTTGTCTATATCTTCCTTATATTAAATTATGGGAGTATTTGCGATCCCACTCGGAGCTTAATTGTATCGCGGTACAGATCGGTAAGCCTACATCAGACATCGGGAATGAAGAGTTTTATAATATTGTTAATAACCCGATATATTATAAAGTATACGAAAAAAACTCTTTGCCTACTTTTATGAGAGATTATGTTATACCCGATCTGGGATCAAATCGACCTTCTATCTATACGGGAACGCCTAACCGAATAAAACGAAATTATAAGCCGTACGGATTCGGTGTTGTCACGCGTAATAACGGTTTATCATATACGGCTATATGTGATCTGTTTAGAGGTACAGGCTGGGACACATGGTATGCAAGTACAACCTCATTAACGGCAAGCGAAACAACACGCTATTTTAGATACCAGATAAACCCCTCAGCTTCAACTACTATTAAACAGGGACAGACTAATTTTAATATTGTATTGGGTGAGAGCGAATCTAACGGAAATATAAATCCGAAGTGGGCTTTGCCGTGCGTTGAATTGGTGCAGTTGCGTGATCGTTGGCAGAATGCACTAAATATTCAAGTATCTAACGATATAAGTGCAATTTCCGCTGGTGGAAGTGTTACGGATTATAAGTCGAAGGGACAGCCCTATAATAAACAATGGTATACTAACATAAATAACAATAACACTTCTGACGTAACGCCAGAGCAACCCTCCATTAACACAGCATTGACGTGCGATATTGTAACGTTATATAATCCTACAGTGACCGCGTTAAAAGATATATCTTCTAATTTGTGGAGTACAACCTTTATCGACAAAGTAAAACGACTGTATAATGACCCACGAGAGGCTATAATCTCGTTGCACCTTGTGCCGTTTCAGCCTACCGATGAAGGAAGCGCCTCTGACGTTTACGTCGCGGGGGCGAAGGTCGGGGATATACCGTCCGCATATCTTAAAAAAATAAATGAGACTATAGAATGTGGCACTATACATATCGACCCCTACTTTGGTAATTTTCTTGACTACTCGGCTACAAAACTATCAGTGTATTTGCCATTTTGCGGATCTGTAGATTTAGACCCGAAGCAGTGCATCGGCTCTGACATAAAATTAACATATGAGTGTAATTGCCTAACCGGTGAAGTTTTGGCGAAAATCCAGCTAACACGAAGCGCAGAAAATTCACCTGACGGAATACCGTTAAAGAATGTAATATATCAAAAAGAGGGAAATTGTATATTCTCGATCCCTTTATCGTCAGCAAGTTACGATAACCGTATTAAGGCCATACTCGGAGCGATTGCAACGACAGCGGGCGGAGTTGTCTCCGCGGCCACTGGCGGAGCAGGTTTTTCAGCTGCCCTTATAACAAGAGGCGTAACGAGAGGCATTGACGCTTTAACTTCAAGTCCGCAATACTCGTATAAAATGAGCTCCGGGAATTATGGATTTATGGGTATTCGCACGCCGTTTATTGAAATTAATAGGCCAGTCACATTATATCCTATCAATTATGACGCGCATTTTGGCTATCCGTGCGTTGTGGGCGGTGTAGTTGGCGACTTCTCCGGGTATACAGAGATTGCCGACGTTCACCTTGATTATGTAAACTGTCTCGGCGATGAAAAGGAAGAGATCGAAAGACTATTAAAAACAGGGGTGATTTTATGAAATATTACTCTCTTAAAAATATTCTCGAAAAGAATTGTAAATATAATATGATCATTGGTGAACGATCTAACGGAAAAAGCTATGCCGTATTAAAATACGCTTTAGAGCAGTATTGGAAAAACGGATCTGAGCTTGCCTACATAAGGCGGTGGAATGATGACTTAACAGGCAGGAAGGCGCAAGACGCCTTCTCTGCCTTGGTATATAATAACGAGATCGTCAACATTACAAATGGTGCATGGGACTATGTGAGGCAATACAGTGGCAAGCTGTATTTTGAAAAATCAAATGAAAAGGGCGAAATTGTACGATCTGAAAAACCGTTTGGCCATTTATTCGGCCTATCTACACCGGAAACATATAAATCACTCTCATATCCCGGAGTAAGAACAATTTTATTTGAAGAGTTTTTGACACAGGAAACTTGTTTTCGCGATGAATGGAGCCGATTCCAGAGCGTGCTAAGTACAATTATAAGAGATCGAAACGACGTAACAATTTTTATGCTCGGAAACACTGTAAATAAATATTCGCCATATTTCGGTAATATGGGATTAACTCACATTAAGCAGATGAAACAGGGCACTATAGACGTATACAGCTACGGCCAACACAAAAATATCGTAGCCGTTGAATACTGCAATCCTACCAAACACGGGAAAAAATCCGACGTTTATTTCTGTTTCGATGATTCAAGCAGTATGATAACCTCCGGCGAGTGGGACTTTGGCCGTTTTCCGCTAATGCATTACGAATATAAAAAAGAAGATATTATATATAGCTTTTTTATACTGTTTGATGAAGAGATGATCCAATGTGATATTATAAGGCGATCCAACGCCATGCCGTGTTTATTTTTTCATAAAAAAACGACCCCGATAAAAAATAATAGTGATCTTGTATTCGGAGAATACTCGGAGCGCGGTTTTTGTGTATCGAATATTCGACACATACCGAAAATATATACCGCGTTCACTATGTACGATAAATTTTATAGTGACAACGAGGTCGGCCAGATTATAAAAAACTATACAAATTCCATTGCTTAATTTTGTGCAAAAGTCCGATATTGCAAGATTCGTATTTTGTGGTATAATGTAGTTACAAAAGAAAGAGAGGTAATAATTATGAAACTTACAAAAACAAATTTTGAGGTAAAGACAAACAATTCAAGTTCTTGGATAGTGTATATCGCAAAGACTTATGAAGAAGCAAGTGCAGTTCACGAATTAGCAAAGACACAGAAAGAAATGCTTGATGGTTGGTATTATTCAATCCAAACCGCAAAGGTTTTGAAAGATTGCAGAGTTCCTGAATTTTTCCACGATAGAGATTATTGGGTAACAGTAATTGAGCATAACAACGGAGATTGGAACAAAGAAAGCAAGTACGAACTTTACATAGTAGAATAAAAGAAGTGCTGACCTAATGGCAAGACGGGGATTGAGAGGTGCATTGTATGGCTAAAACAAAATTATGGCTTTGCAGAGGTGCGAATTACAAGGGAAGTTATACGGCAAATATGGTTGGTGATGTTCACACAATGAAAGAATGGTTAGAAATCTTATTTCCGCATAAACCTATTGAACAGACACTTGACTTTTTTGATAGGTATTCCGAAAGCGAAATTGCAAAGTACATTTTTGAAAATACAGGAAAGGCGCTTATAATGAAATAGTCGATTTAATAAAACACTTTTTGATATTGAACTAAGGAGAGATATATAATGGCTAATACAGCACAGTTCACATATATTTTCGGGGCTGATAACTGGATATATAAAGGCGTTACCACAGTAACGCCTTACACCTCGGATAACGTCTCGAATTTTACTATAGCAATTCAGAACGCGCTGGACGACTTGCAGAGTCATAAACCAGCGGATACGCCGATTTCACTTAACACGTTTACAATATCAGTCGATTTTATCAAAGAATCAAAAAATCCATAATAGAAAGGAGTTGTCCCCTTAATCCTTATTGTGTGCACGACTGATATTTGTAATAAAGATTATATCATGATTCAAAATTAATGAAAGAAGGAAAAAACTATGTTGAAATGGAACGAGTACAAGAAGAGCGGAGAATTTATCACAAAAAGTAAAATTTTAGGCGAGCCGATCCGAATTTTATCAGCTCCGGCAGGGGATATATTCGAAGCAGAGTTAAACGGTGAAAGAAAATTGTGTTATACTTTCTCAGTATTGACAAAGTTTTTCGAACAGTTTGACCCCTCGACAGTAAATAAAATGCTTGCTGATGAGCCTATGATTATTACATTAAAGAAAACGACCGGTAAAAACGGACGCGAATATTACGATTTCGATTTTGTAGATCCCGAATCAGGAGAGGCGCTTTAAGCGCCTTTCCTTTTAAGGAGGTACTTATATGCTTGAATTTAACGAGTTAATCGAATACATTAACAAGGAATGCACGGACTACGCAGAACGTCATAGCTATGATCGTATTTTAACCCTTAAGGCGATCTCCGTGTTGCTTAATTCCTATATCGGTTTAGAAGAGTACGAAGAGAGGATAAAGAAATGAAAATTTACATACCAGTTTTTCATACCAAATACCCGTTTGGAGATCCACAATGGCACGGAGTGCAGGAAATAGAGACCGATAACGCGCGATATTGTTGTGATCCTAAAACAGATAAGATGACGTCAATTTTATATCGTGGATCGGTTTATAGTGCAGAGTATATATTTTCCAGCGAAAGGGGAGCGCGCGCTTATTGGGAAAATCGCCCCATTATAGATCGTATTATGTACGACAGAACAAAGAGGGAGTTTGTGCCTTATGACTTTAAAAGATCTTATTAATATAGATCCCGACGAGGTTTTTAAAATGGACGAAAAAAGCCTCAGGCATTACGTTGCACAGCTTAATAGAAAGGCGCGACAGAGAATCTCACGATTGAAAAAATCTGAGACTTATTCATACGCCTTTGATGTTTACAAAGAGCCTAAAAAGGTTAGAACCCTTAATCTTAATCAGCTACGCGCGGAATATAAACGGAGTAAGATTTTTTTAACCTCTAAAACCTCGACAATCAGAGGCGCGAAAAAATCAAACGAGCAGTTACGAAAAGATTTCGGAATAAAGGGCGACGTGGTAAATATAGATTGGAAGCGATTCCATAATATAATCGGATCTATAAAGGATATAGCCCCGGAAGTGGTATACAAGCACCGTAAAAATATAATTGTGAATGAAGCAGAGCCGGGAAGCTGGGACTCACTGTCTCGGGAAGAAAGAGACCGAATTTTAGAAAAGTATAATATAACAGAGCCCGGACGGCAAGAATGGGATAGAAAGAGTGCATTATATGCGATATATAGACTTGAACAAGAACGCCGGGAGCTTGACGAGTGATGAGCAAACTTATATTTTATCATATATCACGCAACAAGCGCCATATTATTCGCGGAAATATAAAACTCGATATTATGATATTATATGCAGTTTTGACATTGAGTCGACCTCTACATACCACAATAATGAAAAATGTGCTTTTATGTATGTATGGGGGCTATGTATTGACAATATTAAAATTGTAGGACGAACTGGGGATCAGTTTATAAGTGTAATTAATCTATTAAAACAGCTCCCCCATAATTTAATTATCTGGGTACACAATTTAAGTTTTGAATTTAATTTTATATGTCATCTTTTCGAGTGGGACAAAGTTTTCGCCTTGGAGGAACGCTGCGTTTGCTATTGCACTACGAAAAATATTCAGTTTAGATGTAGTTTTATATTGTCGGGCTGTAGTCTTGCCAAAACGTGCGAGTTATATTGTCCTCCGGAATATCAGAAAAAAATGGGCGATCTTGATTATAGCTTAATCAGACATTATAAAACTCCTTTAAGTGACAAAGAAATAAACTATTTATTATTTGATGTCATATGTGTACAAGCATATATCCGGTATGAATTACAAACTTATAAACATGTTTCCGATATACCTTTAACGAAAACCTCCAAGGTGCGAAAATACTGCAAAGATTATTGTTTAGCTAAAAAGGATAGAGCCAAATATTTTAGGTATAAGGGAATTATAGACAGTTTGACCCTTGAAGCCGAAGAATATAAATATTTAAAAAATGCGTTTGCCGGAGGTTTTACACATGGAAGCTGGAGCAAACAAGGAAAAATTATAAATAATGTTTCAAGTTATGACTTATGCTCCGCATATCCCGCTCAAATGCTTTTACGTCAATTTCCGATGAGTAAAGGAGTTTATTTTACATCAAATTTACCGAATACGCAAGATTTTTGTTATGTGGTAAAGGTCGGCTTTTATAATATAATTACAAGTTTTTTCTATGAACATATTATATCAAAACACAAGTGCATTAAATGCGATAACCCCGTTGTTGACAACGGACGAATTATAAGCGCAGACTATATCGAAATATATGTAACCGATATAGATCTAAAACTCATTAAAATGTATTATGATTTTGAAAAATTAATAATATACGACGGTTATAAATATCGAAAAAATTTTTTGCCGGAATCTTTCCGAGAGTGCGTGTTAAAATTTTATAATGATAAAACCGTATATAAAGGCGTTGAATCTGAAAAAGATAGATACATGCTCGCAAAGGAAAATTTAAACAGTTGTTACGGCATGAGCGTGACGGACATATGTCGCCCTGAGATACTTTTTGACGGTAACTGGAAACAAGAAAGCCCGGATATATCTAAACAAATTGATATATATAATAATTCAAAAACAAGATTTTTAAGTTATGCTTGGGGGGTATGGGTAACAGCATACACCAGAGAGATAATATTAACAATTATACATAAAATCGGAGCAGATTATATATATAGCGATACCGACAGTATAAAAGCAAAAAAAACCGAAAGAGTGCAAACTATTATTAATGAATTTAACAATAAATGGATAGAACGTATAAAAAAAACGTCTGACGTACTCAGTATTAATCCAGAGGTTTTTTCTCCTTTAACTCCTAAGGGAGTTAAAAAAACAATTGGACTGCTGGAGTATGAAGGAGATTATGAAAAATTTAAATTTTTACGCGCGAAATGTTACGGATATATAAAAAATAATGTGCTTGATTTTACCGTAGCCGGAATTAACCATAAACCTCTACAAGCTAAAATAAAAAATTTAGACGAGTTTTCCGACGGGGTACATATAGAATCTAACGACAGTTTAAAACTCTGTCATACATATATTGACGAACCGTTTGATGGAGATATTAACGACTACACAGGAAAAACGGTGCATGTATATTCTACTTCGGGCGTACATCTTGAGCCGATAGACTTTCAGATAAATATAGATCCTACTTATAGCGAATTAATAAAATCGCTATATCAAAAAGAAACAAGCACGCTTTAAGCGTGCTTGTTTAAAAAGGAGGTTAGAAAATGGGAAGAATGTGCAGTAGGTCACAACCTACAATATT
>OLPR01002864.1_pt1 | contig 12227 bp, 10 predicted proteins | sample 1672761 | NCBI WGS metagenome assembly OLPR01 (sample SAMEA3136721, study PRJEB25190) | human gut metagenome | biome: human gut; feature: human-associated habitat; material: faeces | place: Austria | collected 2013 | reverse complement strand
AGCTCGAGCAGGTAAGGCAGACGCTCGTCGGCGCGGCGCTGATTTTCGCAAGTGACATTGAAGAAGATATTCTCCCAGCCATCGCCCCAATCCGCCGGCAGATGGTCATGCACGCGCTCCGGTCGCTTCGTCAGCAGAAAAAAGACCACATCCGGCCGCGCCCGCATCACCGCCCAGGCTTCGTCGCGCCAAACGTCCGCTTCTGCGAGAAAGAAATCGCTCGTCATGCAGACACGCAGCATCTCGCCGGGACGGATCTTGTAATTGCCGTTCCGATCCTTCGCCAGCGGGTAGCGCATGTTCGCCGTGCGATAGATCTCCGAACCATCCGCCTGACCGCGTACCTTGTCCAGATAATACATGTAACAATGGGCGCAGCCTTCGCTCACCTTCACACAGCCGTGCCAGGGATTCCAGATATCATGCATCGCCGCACCTCCTTTCGCTCATAAACTCAGCATAACAAACAATCCCCGAAAGCGCCAGTGCTTTCGGGGATAAACTCTGTGTGATTATTTTACAGTGAAGGTGACAGCACGGGTCGTGTTGTCCGCATTGTACTCAGGAATGCTGTCAAAGCCGAAAGCATCGGCGATGAAGCGGACCGGCACCATCGTGCTGGCGTAAGCGGTGGAAATATATGGCGCAACGTCCATCATTTTTTCCTGATCGTTGAGCGTATAGGCCAGCTTGTATGGCGTCATGACAATGTGGGTGTCACCACGGTCGATGGTGATGAGGTTGCTCGCCTGCTTCCAGTCAACTGTAGCGCCAAATGCTTCACTGATCGCGCGCAGTGGCACATAGGTGCGGCCATTGTCGACGATCGGTGGCGCGATGATGGTTTTGTTCTTGCCATCCACCTGCATGGTGGTGGAGCCGATCGTTACAACGACTTTTTGGGCGCCTTCCGGCTCAGCATCTGGATCTTTGAAAGTGAAGGTATCGCTGACAACCTGGTACGCATGACCTTTGTCGTCGGTGAAGGTGATCTCAAACTTCCCGGTGCAAGGCTTGTCACAGGTGATCGACGTCAGCAGTTTGCCCTTCGTGGTGATGGATGCGCCGTGGTCGGTGAGGTTGACACGGAAGCCAGGATCACTCACAGAAGAATCGATCCAGCGGATGTTGATGTCCGATGGGAAGAAATCGAGCTTCATTGTCTGACCTTTGTCATCCAGCAGGGTGAATTTGATGCCGGTTTCCTCGCCAGCATTGTAACTTGTACGGTTCATCTTGACATCGCCAGGATCAGCATCGCTGACAATGGTAAAGCTCTGGCTAGCAATCTTATTTCCGTTGAACAGAGCAGTAATCGTAATAACTTTGTTCAGCTCGGCGTCATTTTTAACGGTAAAACCGCAGTCACTGCTATCCGTGATCGTTTCTACCAGATTAGTTGGGGTGACAGCAAAGAAGCATTCGTCAGTAATGTCGTGGCGTTTGCCATCTTTATTGACATAATAGATCTTACCTGTCACATCCTGACCACGCTCAACGAGACTGCCTGTGTCGAAAGTAAAATCATAATAATCCAGTTCGCCATATTTAGAAGCAAGAGAAACGGTTTTACTGAGAGCCGTCACATCTTCGCCGTCACGTTCAAAGGTACAGCGCACACTGGCTGCATTCTTTTCAAAATCTTCGTTGGTAACAGTGAACGTCTGCGTACCGTCGCTATTCGTTTTCAGATTGTTGGCAGTGATATAAACAGAATACTGAGTTTTCAGCGCGTTCCCATTGGCGCCAATGTTCTGAAATGCGATGCGATCCTTATCGCCAGGAACATAGCCTTCATCAAAAGTAAAGGTCAGCGTGCGATTTTCGTTACCGCTGCCGTTGTCAATCGTCACATTCATTGATTCTGGCAGAGAAGCCACGTAATCCTGTTCGAACGTTTCTGATTCATAAACAGTATCACCGTTCGCGCTGGTCACATTGACGGTCAGCGTGTTTTGCGCCGATACATCATCAAGGTTTGGCAACTTAGACTTTGGCAGATAGATTACATCTTCGCCATTTGCATTGATAAAGTCGGTGTAAACAGCATCAGCTACGTTATTTTGATAGCATACTACGCGCATGCCTTTTACAACTTTATCGCCTTTGATGGTGATAAGTACATTTTCGTTTTGTTCAATGTCATTATTATAGCTGAAGATGTCAATGTGAATTCCAGAATCGGTACTCTCATTCGCCCCGAACGCTGCCACCGGCAGCATACTGAGCACCATCGCGGCCAGGGCCACGAGGGCTACCAATTTTTTCTTCATGTTACAAATCCCTCCTTAGTTTAATTCAAATTCTTCTAAACTAATTACGATTATAGCACAGAAAAGCGGCAAATTCACGGCTGCTGACCAGATTGTTATTGCTCTGTCACCAGCTCTTCACCAGCTTGTCATCATTGACCGATGGCGCTGGGAATTATTCGCCGACTTTCTTTTCAATGTCACTAATTTCGTTCACACGGCGTTCATGACGGCCGCCGTCAAATTCGCTTTCCAGCCAGACATCGACAATATCCAGCGCCAACCCTTCGCCAATGACACGCTGGCCCATGGTGAGGATGTTGGCGTTGTTGTGGTTGCGGCTGGCGCGGGCAGAGAAGGTATCGTGGCAGAGCGCCGCGCGGATGCCAGGCACCTTGTTGGCAGCGATGCCGATACCGATGCCAGTGCCGCAGACGAGGATGCCGCGGTCACATTCACCGCTTGCAACAGCGCGCGCTGCCGGTTCGGCGATCAGCGGATAGTCGCAGGATTCGTGGCTGTCTGTGCCAAAATCGATCACCTCGTGGCCGAGGGTCTGCAAATGTTCCTTGATGGCGCTTTTGAGATCAAAACCACCGTGGTCAGAGCCTAATGCAATCTTCATTGTTCATTTCTCCTTTTCTCATTTCCATTCAGCGAGACGCACACCGAGCGCCGTCTCAAGCTGTTCATGTACACTGTCATAATCCTCCGGTCGGCGCGGATCGGCAATCTCGCCCGCCGGCGAAAGCGGCTGGATCTTCGCTGCCTGGCGCGGCAAGATAGCGCGCAGCTGTGCCGCCTGCAGGAGCGTCATCGTGTAGATGTGATCCGCTGCTTCAACCATATCCGTCGTCAGCGCCTGCGAGCGATGCTCAGACAGATCCAGCCCATGCGCGCTGCAAACGCGCACCGCTTCCGGCTTTGCACCGTCGCCGGGAAAAGCCGCCAGGCCCGCTGAGCGCGCGTGGACATTTTCCAGTCCAGCCTCGACAGCGAGCGCCTGTGCGATCTTTTCTGCCATCGCGCTGCGGCAGGTGTTCGCTTCGCAGACAAAGAGCAGCTCCATCTCAGCCCTCCTCAGGCCAAGGCTGGCTCATTTTGCCAATGCGGTTCATCAGCGCTTCGCCGAGATCCGCAAGCGGCCAGGCATCGATGTAGATCTCCTTAACGCCATAGGCATCCATGCGACGGAGCCCGTCAAAGAGCCGATGCGCCGCTTCATCCGGATGGGCAAAGCTGCCCATGTTCCAGACAAAAACATTCTCAGGGATCGTTCCCAAGCCTGCCAGCGTTTCGTCAGCGATCAGCATGCCCACAGGGCGTGGCGCCGTTTCGAGACGCTTCAGGATCTTTTCTGCGCGGTCGTCGCCAGTGAGCAGATACGCCGGTGCCTGTGGCGCGTAGTGGCGATATTTCATCCCCGGCGCCTTTGGCGCATCGCTGTCGCCAAGTGGCGCCGCTTCCGTCACCGGACCGATCAACGCTTCGATCTTTTCGCGTGGGATCCCGCCAGGACGCAGGATCGCATACGGCTGCACCGTCAGATCGACGATCGTCGATTCCACCCCCACGCGGCATGGACCGCCGTCCACAACCCCGGCAATGTGGTCGCCAAAATCATGCTCCACATGTGCAGCCAGCGTTGGCGACGGATGCCCGCTCAGGTTCGCGCTCGGTCCCGCCAGCGGATGCCCCAGCGCCCGGATCAGCCTGCGCGCCAGATCGTTGTCCGGCATGCGCACAGCCACCGTATCCAGCCCGCCAGAGACCACGCTCGACACATTCCGGCGTTTTTTCAGCACCAGCGTCAGCGGTCCTGGCCAGAAAGCCTCTGCCAGATCCACCGCCGCTTCCGGGATGTCCTCGGCAATATCGCGCAGCGCGCTCATATCAGCAATGTGCAGGATCAGCGGATTGTCCGAAGGGCGTCCCTTCGCCGCATACACAGCGCGGCACGCTTCTTCGTTGAAGCCATCAGCGCCCAGGCCGTAGACTGTCTCCGTCGGAAAAGCCACCAGCTTTCCTGCACGCAGCGCATCCACCGCCATCCGCAGATCTTCTTCACGATCAATATTCAGTAGCATCGTTCCCATCCTTTCTCAATGAGAGTGTGCAGTTTTCGCACCTTTTATTATACCCGCTGCCGCCGCAAAATGACACCCCCGCACACGAAAAAACCGGCATCTGCTCATAACAGATGCCGGGAAATGATCATTCGCCAGCGACGGCTGTATTCGTCAGCGTACCGATGCCTTCGATCTCTACCGTGATCGTGTCGCCAGGCGCGAGATGGCCGACGCCTGCCGGCGTGCCGCTGTAGATCAGATCGCCTGGCTCCAGCGTGGTGAACGCCGAAAGATGCGCGATCAAGCGCGCGATCGAAAAGATCATCAGCTGGGAATTGCCATTCTGGCGCAGCTCGCCATTGAGATAAGAGCGCACCGACAGATTTTGTGGATCCTTGATGTCTGTGACGATCCATGGCCCCAGTGGTTTATAGGTTGGCTGGCTCTTGGCGCGCAGCCACTGCTTGTCTGCATTCTGATAGGTGCGGTCCGACACATCGTTGCCGCAGGTGTAGCCCAGCACATAATCCAGCGCTTCCTCTTCGCTGACACGGCTGCAGCGGCGGCCGATCACCGCCACCAGCTCGCCTTCATAATCCACCGTGTGATCCAGACGGCTGATCACGATCGGCGAATTTGGCCCGGTGATCGCCGTCGTCGCACAGAGAAAAGCGATCGGATCGTCTGGATTGGCGCGCGTTGGGTCGATGTGCTTGAACTCGTCAACATGCGCCGCGTAATTCAGCCCGATCGCATACACATGCGGTGGCTTCACCGGCGCCAGCAGCGTGCAGTCGTCCAGCGGCAGGCTCGTGTTCGTCAGCACGATCTCCCGCCCGAAAATATCCCCGTCGATCAGCGTCGCACAGTCTTTTTCCGTGTCGATCGCTGCGTAGTAGATCTGCTGATCGTATTTGATGCGTGCAATATTCATTATTATCTTCCTTTCCAATTCTTACATTTTTTCTTCTCGCGTATCGACGAGCGTTTCTGCCACAACGCAGGCGAGGATGATCGCTGCGCCGATGAGGCCCATCAGCGAAAGCGTTTCGCCGAGGAGGAAGAAGGAGAAGAACGCCGTCAATACCGGTGCAGTGCATTGCAAAAGAGCGACGGTGCGTGAGCTGATGCCTTCGAGGGCCTTGTTCTGCAAAAGATAGCCGAGAAGCGTGCAGGCCAGCGCCAGATAGAGGATGATCGCCCAGTTCACCGGCGAGGCGCCTTGGAGGGTCAGCCCGCCTTCAAAGATAAACGCGCAGACAAACGCCATCACCATGCTCGCTGCCGCTTGCACCGTTGTCAGCGTCAGCGCGTCCATCTGCTGCAGCGCCGTGCCGCTTGAGACCAGCGAGCCTGCGATGCACACTGCTGAGAGAAATCCCACCAGCTCGCCCACGCCGAAGCCCGAAAAGCCGCCGCAGAAAAGATACAGCCCCACGACCACCAAAAGCTGCAGCGGAATGTGCACCCAGTGATAGCGCGTGCGATGGATCAGAAACGCCAGGATTGGCGTCAGGATGATCGCCATCGAGCGCAGAAACGTCGCCGAGGTGGCCGTCGTCAGATTGAGCGCGATGTTATTGAGCACATAGCCCGCCGCAATGCACAGCGACGGCACCAGCCAAAGCCGCACCGACACCGCGCGCAGCCCCTGCGCAATGCGTCTGCCGCAGACCAACAGGAGCGCCGCCACAGCGATCGCATAGCGCACCGTCATCAGCGAATACACGCTCATCGTTTCGTAGGCCGCTTTCGAGATCGGATCCCCAAAACCATAGAGCACACTTTGCAGCAGGATCAACCCCGCAAAAAATAATACCGATCGCCGATGCATCACTCTCAACCTCCTGATTCATTCACTATTAATAGTATAGCAAATTTATGAATTGCCAGACAATAAAAAAGCAACACGCGCGCAGAGAACTTCTTTATCATCAAAAAAATCCCCTCCGATCACTCGAAGGGGAAGATGTTCATAAACTGTTACGCAAGCACGCGGCCAGCGGTGTCAAATGGATAAGCGTCGTAGCTCTGGATGCAGACGCTCTGGCCTGGCGCTGGTGCATGGATGTACTGACCATCGCCGATGTAGATGCCAACGTGGTATGGGCTTGCGCCGCCCCAGAATACGAGGTCACCAGGCTGCAGCGCAACCAGGGAAACCTGCTGCACAACAGCGATCTGATCGTAAGTGGTACGTGGCAGGCTGATGCCGTTCTGAGCGAAAACATACTGCACAAGACCGCTGCAGTCGAAGCCGGCAGGTGTGGTGCCGCCCCAGACATATGGCACGCCGATGTACTGCATGGCAGTAGCGATGATATTGCGTGCCGTTGCATCGGAGATGCCGCCAACGATCTCATCCACAGTGTCCTGATCCACAGATGGGGTGGAAGGAGTGGTGGTGGTGTCATTCGTCGAATCATCGACATCCGGATAAGTCACATCTGGTGTTTCCACGTCTGGCGTATCAACGACTGGCGTGTCGACAACTGGTGGTTCAACAACCGGTGCCTGGTAAGCGTTCATATTGCCCCAGAAGTTTGCCCAGACATCGCTGCCCGTCTGAGAAGCGAGCACGAGAATGTTCGAGCCAGAGAGGCTGATGTTGTTGTTAGGAATGATCGCCTGGAAGAAATCCTGTGGCACATAGAGCACACCGTTCACATTCTGGATGCTGTAGGTGGCGCCGCCCTGCTGAACCTGCAGGCCAGTCGCGCCATTGACGAGATAAACTTCGTAAGCAGTCGTGTCGTTGTAAAGTTTGAGCTTTTCCTGGCCTTCTGCTTTCCAGTCAACGCCAAGCGCCTGATCCTTCATCGCTTCCAGCGTTGCGCGCAGTGGCAGATAGGTCTGACCGCCGATGTTCTGTGCTGGGTTTGCCAGGCTCACATAATCGATCCCGTAGGATTCGGTGGTGTCGCCAGATGGCTGCTGAGAAGCGTTGTTGTCAGTCACAGGTGCAGATGGGGTCTGCGTGCTGCCACCATTCAGCTGCTGCGTCGCAGCGGCCATAGCCTGAGCGGCTGCAGCCAGGTTTGGCGTCGTCTGTTCGCCAACGATGGCCGTATCCGTGTCCGCTGCAAAAGCAGGGGCAACAGTGCAGGTCATCGTGACAGCGCAAAGCGTCAATGCGGTCGTCCATTTTTTCAAATTCAAAGGGGTCACGTCCTTCCTTTGACGGGGCGTGGTCGATAGATCAGATTGAATAGTGTAAAAATAAAATAGCCCGTCAATGTCCTTTTTTTCGCATGCAGCGCCGCTGATGCAGCGCGCAACGCGTCATTGCTCGTGAAACTTTTATTATAATACAGGAAAACCTTGCATTTGAACAGGTTTTACAGCGGATTGTCATTAAACTGTTGCTGTCTGTTACAATCCGCAAAAGTCGGCGCAAAATGCACGAAAAAGGCGCTACGAACGGATTCGTAGCGCCTTTCACTGTTCAGTATGGGGAACAAAGCGCGAACATTTGTTCCCGCTTCCGATTAGAAAAAATAACAAAAGTTACAAACTTCCATGTCGCTTGTTACAAATGGCGCATGCCTGGCGCGCGTCAGCCAACGATTCTGCCAGCGCTCGTGAATGGATACGCGCTGTAGCTCTGGATGCAGACGCTCTGGCCTGGCGCCGGTGCGTGGATGTACTGGCCGTTGCCAATATAAATGCCAACATGGTACGCGCTGTAGCCCCAGAAGACGAGATCCCCTGGCTGCAGATCGTCAAAGGAGACTGGCGTCGCTTCCGCCTGCTGTGTATACGTCGTGCGGGAGATCGAAATGCCGTTTTCCGCGTAAACATATTGCACAAGCCCACTGCAGTCAAAGCCATATGGCGTCGTGCCGCCCCAGACATATGGCACGCCCAGATATTTCATCGCCGTCGCCACGATCTGGTCGCCGACAGATTTCGTCACATAGGCGTCGTCCACGCTGTAGGTTTCCAGGCTCTTCCAGAATGCGCTCTCGTCTGTCTGGATCAGCATCAGGATGCTGCCCTGCACAGAAACCACGCGGTTGGTCAGCTGCTGGATAAACGCCATTGGCGCATAGGTGATGTCGCCTTCCACCTTGAGCGGATAGTAGGTGCCGTTCGCAGAAGTGGCGATCGCCGTCTGGTCGTCGTTGTAATAGAGCTGCATATCGCCGCCGGCGATGGAAAGCTTGATCTTGCGCGCCTGTTCGTCAGGATTTGTCGTCACAGCAGCGCCCATCTGCTCCAGCGTCGAGCGCAGCGGCAGATAAAGGGTGCCTTCTTCATTGATGACAGAAGTAGCGAGCTGGTAGCTGTCAATATGATAATTGCTCGTCGCGCCCTGTACAGCGGAAGTCACCTGCGCAGTATCGTCAGCAAGCACAGGCGCTGCGCCGAGACCGCTCACGCCAAAAGCGAGCAAAAGCAGAGTTGCGATGGATTTCTTGTTCATGATAGGGATCACGTCCTTTTCGTTGTGTTTCATCGACAGGCGCTATGCTAGCACAGAATTTTCGCCGTTGGCAAGGTCTACAAAGAACATGTCAATTTATTGTTATGTATTAAAACCCAAAAACAAAGAATTTGTTACGCAACTTCAACCCCCTTGTTCAAGCGGGTTTTGAACGTCACCCGATAAAAAGATCCCACCGAAAACCGAACAAATGTTCTCGATAAAAAGAACAAAAAATAACACGCCCACCAGCGTTGTAACTTTTGCGTTTGAAAGAATACGCGCAGCAAAAAAGACGCTCCGCAGAGCGTCTTTGATCTATTCTGTTTTCTCGTTTTCTTCGTTTTCCGTGTTTTCTTCCACGTTTTCCTGTTCCGGTGCGTCGTCTGGCGCTGCTTCCGCAGTTTCCTCAGATGGTTGCGCTTCGGCGACTGGCTCAGACGGTGCGCTTGCCAGCTTGTCCTTGCGCGCGTAGTAGAAGATCACCACGCCCACGATCATCGTGATGCAATCGATCACGCTGAACGATTCCATGCTCACCTGCGTATAGACCAGCGACACGATCCCCAGCAGCGCAAACACCAGCCCCAGCTTCATCGCCATATCGTTGTAGCGACGCAGGCAGACATAGCCGCAGACGATCGCCAGGATCGCGATCACATAAGAAAGTGCCACGATCGCTATCTCGCCGGCTTCGTGTCCCGGCATCAATCCCTGCACCATGCCAATGATCGCCATCATTCCCAAAAGCGCATAGAGCACCCCATAGACCATCATGACAATGCCGCAGATCTTCATCGGATCATAATTTTTCTCCATGATCACACGCCCCTTTTCTCATCATTTACACAATGATATCTGCCAATTATTATACCACTCCAACAGAGCCTGCTCAACGACACAGCGCCTCCATCGCGCCCATGAACGCACGCTTTGTAAATTTTCTACATCATACACCCATCCATTGGCCCATTCCACTATTCAATGTTCGCTGTCATCTTTTTGTTTCTAATAGTATAGAAGGAAAATAAAAAAGCAGGCGTCCCGTTTCCAGAACGCCTGCCGCAATAATGGTCATGCTTCGTTTTGCACAAGGATGCCAACCTTTTCCAGCACCTCGTCCACATCGCTGACCGGCACGATCTCCAATCCCTGCTTGATCTCGTCGTCGATATCCGCAAGATCGCGCTCGTTTTCTTTCGGAATAAACACCGTCGTAATGCCCGCGCGCTGCGCAGCCATCAGTTTTTCCGGCAGACCGCCGATCGCCGTGACAGCGCCGCGCAGAGAAACCTCGCCAGTCATCGCATAGCTTGGCGCCACAGCGCGGTCCGTGACCAGGCTTGCGATCGCCGTCGTCAGCGTGATGCCCGCCGATGGACCATCCTTCGGCACAGCGCCTTCCGGCACATGGATGTGCAGATCGCATTTCTCGTATTTTTCCCATTCCTTCGGGAATTTCGCCTTCACAAGGCTCATCGCCAGATACGCCGATTCCTTCATCACATCGCCCAGCTTCCCAGTGAGCAAAAGCTTGCCGCTGCCCTGGGTAAAGAGCGCCTCGATGAACAGGATCTCGCCGCCAGCCTGCGTCCAGGCCAGCCCCGTGACAACCCCCGATTTCTTTTCCGAGAGAATATGGTCGTGCAGGATCGGCTGCATATCCAGCCACGTGCGCAGATCCTCCGGCTGCACCGTAAACGGCGCGTCTTCGCCCTTCGCCAGCTTCACAGCCGCCTGACGGCAGAGCGTGTCAATGCGCTTGCGCAGACCGCGCACACCGCTTTCCATCGTGAAATCGTCGATCAATGCGCGCAGCGTCTCATCCGGGATCACCAGCGCATCCTCCGGCACACCGTTTTGTTCGTAAGAGGCAGCGAGCAAATGCTCCTTGGCAATCGCCAGCTTGTCGTTTGCCGTGTAGCCGTTGAAATTGATGACCTCCATACGGTTCAAAAGCGGCGCCGGGATCGTTTCCGTCGTGTTCGCCGTGCAGACAAAGAACACATCCGACAGATCATACGGCACATTCAGATAATGGTCCACAAAATTGCTGTTCTGCTCCGGATCCAGCACCTCCAACAGCGCGCTCGCCGGATCGCCGTTGTAAGAAGCAGAAAGCTTGTCCACCTCGTCCAGCACCATCACCGGATTCGACACCCCAGCCTTGTGGATGCCATCGATGATGCGCCCAGCCATCGCGCCAATGTAGGTGCGACGATGCCCGCGGATATCCGCCTCATCGCGCACACCGCCCAGGCTCACGCGCACATACTTGCGCCCCAAAGCCCGCGCAATGCTCTGGCCCACAGACGTTTTGCCCGTGCCAGGAGGCCCCACAAAAAGCAGGATCGAACCGCTCTGTTTTTTGCGCAGCGCCATCACCGCGATCTGCTCGATCACGCGCGTCTTCACCTTTTTCAGACCATAGTGGTCCTCATCAAGGATCGATTCCGCCGCCGCCACATCGATCGCGTTCGCTTCTTCCTTCTGCCATGGCAAGGACAGCAGATATTCCAGATAATCGTAGAGCAGCGCATACTCATTGCCGCCATTTTCACGCGCCAGACGGTTCAGCACCTTGTTCGCCTCAGTGCGCGCCAGATCGTTCAGCGGCAGCGTGTCGATCAGATGCGCAAAGCGATCGAAATCGTTCGCATCCTCCGGATGCATCTCATCCAGCTTCTGCTGCAGCACATCGATCTGACGGCGCAGCGCCTGCTCCTTCATATTCGCTTCGTATTCCTCGCGCTGCAGCTCCATTGCCTCCGCGCTCGCCCGCGCCACCTCGATGAAGGCATAGATGATCTGCTCGATCGCCTCCATGCGCCCGCGCATGCTCGGATACGTCAGCACCTGATAGCGCGTTTCATTGTCCGCAGCCAGCCATGGCGACAGCGAGACCCCCGCTTCCTCGATCGAATGGAAGCCCTCGATCATCGGCATCGCCTGCTTGCCCCAGTCGTATTCCTTGGCAAAATCGTTCAGCGCATCCTTGATCGCCCGCAGGCGCGTCAGACGCTCCTCCTCCGGCACATCGCGCACATCGATGAGCCCCGTCGTCTCCACCTCGATCGTCGCGTCGTCGTTCACACGCACCGCATCGATGCGCAGACGCTCGTTGGCGCGGATCGTCACAAAACCATCCTGAGACACATCGCTCACATATCCGCCAACGCCGATCTCGTAGAAATCGTCCGCCGTGTATGCGTAGCGCGGCTTCTGTTCCTTCGCCGTCAGCAGCACCACATCCTCGTGCAGCACCGCTTTCGACAGCGCAAATTCTTCAAACTCCTCGCCGCGGACATACATGTTTACCCCCGGCACCAAGAGCACTTCGTATAAAGGTAAAACAAACATATCGCAAAACTCCTATCTTTACTAGCCATCTCAAAACATGAGTGCTAAAGCGTTTCAAAAATAAAAACCTTCGCCGCCACATAAAATATGACAACATCGGGCATCTCTAGCTATCTATGA
>OLPR01002863.1_pt1 | contig 12227 bp, 8 predicted proteins | sample 1672761 | NCBI WGS metagenome assembly OLPR01 (sample SAMEA3136721, study PRJEB25190) | human gut metagenome | biome: human gut; feature: human-associated habitat; material: faeces | place: Austria | collected 2013 | reverse complement strand
GATCAATGGAAGAAAAAAGAAATGCTTTACCGGAGAACGCTCAAAGGGAGCTGGCACCGGGCGAGGAGTACAAGCCGCTCTTGGGGGCGGAGAGGAAATGGGCGGAAGTCACGCCATATTCAGTGACCCTTGGATTGCTGATGGTGGTCATCTTCTCCGCGGCGGCGGCCTATCTGGGGCTGCGCGTGGGACAGGTGTTCGAGGCGGCGATCCCGATCGCGATCATCGCGGTGGGTCTGACAAGCGCACTCGGCAAGAAGGAAGGTCTGGGACAGAACGTCATCATCCAGTCGATCGGAGGCTGCTCCGGAGCTGTGGTGGCGGGCGCTATATTCACACTTCCTGCCATCTACATTCTTGGAGTTGATGTCAACTTTATGCAGATGTTCCTCTCGTCGCTGCTCGGCGGTGTTTTAGGAATATTGTTCCTCATCCCTTTCCGGAAATATTTCGTGAAAGAGATGCACGGGAAATATCCTTTCCCTGAGGCCACGGCCACGACACAGATCCTCGTTAGCGGCGAAGGCGGCGGCAAGGGAGCTGGAACGCTTCTGGTGAGCGGTCTCATCGGAGGTCTTTATGACTTCATCGTCAGCACTTTCGGTGCGTGGGCGGATACGGTCAGCACCACCGTGATGGGATTCGGACAGACAATCGCTGACAAGGCGAAGGTCGTTCTGAAACTGAACACCGGAGCGGCTGTGCTGGGCCTCGGCTACATCGTGGGCCTGAAATATGCCTTCATCATCTGCTGCGGCAGTTTCCTGGTGTGGCTGGTGATCATCCCGCTGATGAACCTCATCTGGGGCGGACAGGTGATTGATCTGATGAACACCGGAGTGACAATGACAATCGGAGAGATGAGCCCTGACCAGATATTCAAGGATTATGCAAGGCACATCGGCATCGGTGGCATCGCGACCGCCGGAATCATCGGCATCATCAAGTCGTTCGGTGTGATCAAGTCGGCTGTGGGACTGGCTGTCGGCGAGTTCGGCAAGAAGGGAGGAAAGGTTGAGAACACCGAGAGGACACAGGAGGATATTCCTATGAAAACCATTGTGTTCGGCATTGTGCTGACGCTGTTGGCTGTGTTCGCTTTCTTCGCGTTCGGAGGAGTTGTGAACAACATCTGGCAGGCAGTTGTCGGGCTGCTGATCGTGGCGATCATCTCGTTCCTGTTCACTACCGTGGCGGCCAACGCCATCGCCATCGTGGGAACAAACCCAGTGAGCGGAATGACACTTATGACGCTTATCATCGCCGCGCTTATCCTTGTGGCTGTGGGACTTAAGGGCAACGCCGGTATGGCCGCGGCCTTGATCATCGGTGGAGTTGTCTGCACGGCGCTTTCGGTTGCAGGTTCATTCATCACCGACCTCAAAATCGGTTACTGGATCGGAAGCACGCCAAAGAAGCAGGAAGGCTGGAAGTTCATGGGTGTGGCTGTCGCGGCGGCGACAGTCTGCGGCGTGATGCTTGTGCTGAACAAGACCTACGGATTCGTCGGCGACCATGCTCTCGTGGCTCCTCAGGCCAACGCCATGGCGGCGGTGATCCAGCCGATGATGAACGGCGGAGGCGCTCCGTGGCTGCTTTACGGAATCGGTGCGGTGCTGGCCATCGTGCTGACTTTCTTCAAGATACCGGCATTGGCGTTTGCGCTTGGAATGTTCATTCCTATCGATCTTAACCTGCCGTTGCTGGTCGGCGGCGCGATCTCCTGGTACGTGAGCACACGCTCGAAGGACAAGGCTCTGAACGAGGCGCGTCTGAACAAGGGTACGCTGATCGCTTCGGGATTCATCGCCGGCGGCGCGTTGATGGGTGTCGTGAGCGCGCTGCTGAAGTTCTTCAACGTGGATTGGTTCATGGCGGATTGGAACGCGCAGTATGGCGAGGCCATAGCGATCATTCCGTTCATCGGAATCATCGCCTACACGGTGATCGCTTCTTTGAGGGCTAAGAAATAAACAAACGGCCACTGAGCCTGCCGAAGTGCCGTTATGGAAGTCGCTTCGACAGGCTCGGCGACCAGAAAATAACAAGAACGATGGAAAAAGTTTTGGACAGGTTCCTGAGGTACGTCAGCGTTGACACTCAGTCGAACGAGGAATCAGAGAGCCAGCCTTCGGCGGAAAAAGAGCTCAATCTGCTGCGGATGCTGCGCGACGAGCTTCAGGCTCTCGGAGTGGAAGCCACTCTGGATGAATATGGTTACGTGATGGGGTCGATCCCTTCGAACATCGAGGCGAAAGTGCCGGCGATCGGCTTCATCGCCCACGTGGACACCGCTCCGGACGCATCAGGCGCGGACATCAAACCTCAGATAATCAATGAATATGACGGCGGGGATATTCCTTTAAAAGGTGTGCCGGGCCTGGCGCTGAAGCCTTCGGAGTTCCCGGAGATGCTTCACTACGTGGGTCAGACGCTGATCACCACGGACGGAACCACGCTGCTTGGCGCGGACGACAAGGCCGGTGTGGCGGAGATTATGGACGCGGTGCAGTACATCGTGGAGCATCCTGAGTTCAAGCACGGTGAGATCAAGATCGGGTTCACGCCAGACGAGGAGATCGGACGCGGAGTCGTTAAGTTCGATGTCAAGAAGTTCGGGGCTGAATATGCCTACACGATGGATGGCGGCGAGATCGGAGAGCTGGAGTTCGAGAATTTCAACGCGGCTTCGGCGAAGATACATATTCAAGGAAGGAATGTGCATCCTGGCTACGCCAAGGGCAAGATGAAGAACGCCATTCTGATCGCGACTGAACTGAACGGACTGCTGCCGGTCCAGCAGAGACCTGAATATACCGAAGGGTACGAAGGGTTCTTCCATATCGTCGGGTTCAACGGAACGGTCGAGGAGGCTGACATCACCTACATCATCCGTGACCACGACCGCAAGGAGTTCGAGAGCAAGAAGGCTATTATGCAGAAGTGCGTGGACTTCATCAATGTAAAGTACGGTGAGGGCACGGCGACGGCTGTGATCAAAGATCAGTACTACAATATGCGCGAGCAGGTCGAGCCGCACTATCACGTTGTCGAGAAAGCCGTGAAGGCTATGGAGATGGCCGGAATCAAGCCTAAGATCCAGCCGATCCGTGGCGGTACCGACGGGGCTAACCTCAGTTTCAAGGGCTTGCCTTGCCCGAACATCTTCGCCGGCGGCCTGAACTTCCACGGCAAGATGGAGTTCGTTCCTCTCCAGAGCATCGAGAAGGCCTCTCAGGTCATCCTAAACATCATCTCGCTCTACGCGGAGTAAATTTCCGTGGCAGATAACCAACTGGTTATCAACAATAAAAGCATTCTCGTGGTGGACAAAACCGAACCACGAGAATGTTTATTTTATTGGTTACTAAGCAATTAAACGCCACGCAGGCGCACTCCCTCGGTCCCCCCAGACTGTCTGAAAAGTCTCGGCGAGAGTAGAAAAGTCTGTACCCCTATACAGGGGCGACAACGAATTTTCAATCCTCACTGGGGGTACTTTTACTTTTAAGACAGTCTCCCCCTTCGACACTTCGGCAAGCTCAGCGCACCGTTGGCTCAGGGACTGCCTTGATCTTCAGATAAAGGTAAGCCAAAAGCCCCGGGCGCTTCGACTGGCTCAGCGTCCGGGGCTTCAGGCTGAAATCTGGGACAAATCACGGCCAATGGCACGGATTTGTTCCAGAATTTGGTTTAAGCGGGCTTCTGAAGGCTTCTTGGCGCCACTGATATACTGGGCAAAGAGGCTTTGGGATATTCCCAGACGGCGGGCTATGGCAGAAGCGTTAAGCTCGGGGTGTTCAATAAATATCCTATAAAGGATTGTCTGGTCTTTCTTGTCGAAAAAACTTTCAAAGCAAAGATCCTCGTCCAATTCCGGCCAATGGATCCCGTCCGCGTCAGACACGAAATTACACCGCTGTTCCTCTGTGGCATATTTCAACCTCGGATAGTCAGAGAAACGCTCTTTCGCCTCCCTTCCATCCTCTGTACGAATCCACACAGCGGAATCAGTCAACCATATTTCTGTCACATTAATCATTTATCACTCAATTTATTGAAGAAGCGGTTCCAATGTTCCGCGATCACTTCCACATTCTCCTCTATCACGGCTTCGACCATTTTCAGCTCCGTTGGCTTCAGGCCATTGTTTTCTATCAGACTAACAGGGAATATAGTAAACTTGGCACTGATGTTAGCTTTCACAACGTGTACGTGAATAGGCCAGTGATCATTGGCATAGAACATAAATCTGAAGCCAAAGAAGTAGAATATTGTCGGCATCCTCTAATCGTTTTCTCACCGACAAATATAGGTAATAATTTTATAACCTACAAATATATTTCACAAAACAAGGCGGACCTTCGACAAGCTCAGGGACCGCCTTGATTTTGGTCGCTGAGCCTGTCGAAGCGACGAGGGAGGCTCAGGGAGACCGTCGGGATATTCAAAGAAAGGTTATTTGATGACACCGAGTTCCTTGCCGACTTTGATGAAGGCGGCGATGGCTTTGTCGAGGTGCTCGCGCTTGTGGGCGGCTGAGAGCTGGACGCGGATGCGGGCCTGGCCCTTAGGGACAACCGGATAGTAGAAGCCGGTCACGAATATTCCTTCCTCGGCCATCTTGGCGGCAAACTTCTGGGACAGAGGAGCATCGTAGAGCATCACGGCGCAGATGGCGCTCTGGGTCGGCTTGATGTCGAAGCCGGCGGCAAGCATCTTGTCACGGAAGTAAGCCACGTTCTCCTGCTGGCGGTCGTGAAGCTCGTTGCTTTCCTTGAGCATCTTGAACATCTCGATGCCGGCGGCCACGATCATAGGCGGCAGAGAGTTGGAGAAGAGATACGGACGGGAGCGCTGGCGGAGCATGTCGATGATCTCCTTGCGGCCTGTGGTGAATCCGCCGACGGTGCCACCGAACGCCTTGCCGAGGGTGCCTGTGAATATGTCAATGCGGCCATAGCAGTCATATTGCTCTGCGACTCCGTGGCCGGTCTTGCCGACAACGCCGGCGGAATGGCTCTCATCAACCATCACGAGGGCGTCATACTTCTCGGCCAGCTCGCAAATCTTGTCCATCGGAGCGACGTTGCCATCCATTGAGAAGACTCCATCGGTGCAGATGATGCGGAACCTCTGGGCCTGAGCCTCCTGGAGACAACGCTCAAGGTCGGCCATATCAGCGTTGGCGTAACGGTAACGGACAGCCTTGCAAAGACGCACTCCGTCGATGATGGAGGCGTGGTTCAGGGAATCTGAGATGATGGCGTCGTCAGCCGTGAGCAGAGGCTCGAACACCCCACCGTTGGCATCGAAGCATGATGCGTAGAGGATGGTGTCCTCTGTGTGGAAGAAGTCGGAGATGGCAGCCTCAAGCTCCTTGTGAAGATCCTGGGTTCCGCAGATGAAACGGACAGAGGACATTCCGAATCCCCTCTCGTCCATAGCCTTCTTGGCTGCCTCGATGAGCCTCGGGGAATCAGCCAAACCTAAATAGTTGTTGGCGCAGAAGTTAAGAGCCTTGCTGCCGTCCTGGAGAGTGATCTCGGCGGATTGTGCGGAGGCGATGTTTCTCTCGTTCTTGTAGAGTCCGGCTTCCTTGATGGAGGCAAGCTCTGCCTGTAGATGTTCCTGGAATTTTCCGTACATATTGATAAAATTTTAAAACGTTTCGATTTCGCACTGACAAATATATTAATTTTTGACAAAATCGATAATATTTTATTATAAATAAGGGCTCTTGTCAGAAAATAATGTAAATTTGCACTTGCTAATTTAGCAATAAACAAGCGATCCGCAATGAAAAATGTACTAGTGATAGGTTCGACCGGACAGATCGGTTCGGAGCTGACAATGAAAATCAGGAATATGTACCCGGAGGGCAACGTTGTCGCCGGCTACATCAAAGGTGCTGAGCCAAAGGGTGTTCTGCTTGAGAGCGGTCCCGCCGAGGAGGCTGATGTCTGCAACGGTGAGCAACTTCTGGGCATCGTGAAGAAGTACAACATCGACACAATCTACAATCTCGCCGCCCTGCTCTCGGCTGTCGCGGAAAGGAAGCCGCAGCTGGCATGGCACATCCAGATAGACGGACTCATGAATATTCTTGAGATCGCGAGGGAGAACAATGTCGCTGTGTTCACACCATCCTCGATCGGTTCGTTCGGCCCTGAGACTCCGCATCAGAACACTCCTCAGGACACGCTGCAGAGGCCTCGTTCGATGTACGGCGTGACCAAGGTGGCCACCGAGTTGCTTAGTGACTATTATCACACCAAATACGGTGTGGACACCCGTTCGGTAAGGTTCCCTGGACTTATCTCCAATGTGACACTTCCTGGAGGCGGCACGACAGACTATGCCGTTGAGATCTACTATGCGGCAGTAAAAGGCGAAGAGTTTGTCTGCCCTATCGCGGCCGGGACATTCATGGACATGATGTACATGCCTGACGCGCTGAAGGCCGCCGTGGACATCATGAACGCGGATCCTTCCAAGCTGAAACACCGCAACTCGTTCAACATCGCCTCCATGAGCTTTGATCCGGAGATTATCTACCACAAGATTCAGGAACATATTCCAGGATTCAAGATGCGCTATGAGGTGGATCCGGTACGTCAGGCGATCGCTGACTCTTGGCCGGACAAGATGGATGATTCCTGCGCCCGCGAGGAGTGGGGATGGACACCGTCCTATGATCTGGAGACCATGACCGTGGACATGATCGACGCCCTCAAGAAGAAACTTCTCTAAAAAAGGATTCTATTATAAAGGATCAAGGACTGGCCTTCAGGTCAGCCCTTATTTTTTACCGGCTTTCCGTGCGGCTTTTCTGGCTTTCTGTTTTTCGTAACGAGCCTTGTAGCGTTCAAGCATCCTCTCTTCCTTAGCACGACGTTTCTCCATCGCCTTCAATGTCTTGAGGGTCTTCTGACGCTTCTTCTTCAACGCTTTCTCCTCCTTGGCCTTAGCCTTGGCGGCATCACGGGCGTCAAGTTCAGCCCATCTGGCCTCCTTGGCCGCCTGACGATCTTTTCGCGCCTTCTCTCTCTCAGCCTTTTTGCGTTCTTGCTCAGCCTTCTTTATGGCCGAAGGATCATTGGCCAATGAATCGGCCTTGCTGACCGACAACGAATCTGAAACCACAAGGCTGTCCTTCACGGCAAGACTGTCCTGTCGCGCCAAAGAATCACGGCTGGCAAGGCTGTCTCTCAGAGCCAGACTGTCGGCACGGGCAAGGCTGTCCGCCAAAGCAAGGCTGTCGGCGGCGGCAACGACCCTAAGGCTGTCGGCAATCCTGGCAGCCTCAGCCTTGCGCTCGGCCTCAAGCCTTCTGCGCTCAGCTTTACGGACCCGTTTCAAGGAATCCTGTCTGGCCAGCATCTTATAGACGCTGTTCATGTGGCCCGGGAAGTAGATGTCCGTCTGCGCGAATTCGGCTCTCGGCACATTCTCATAGACTTTCCTCTGGGACTCTCGCGGCTTATATGGCGTGATGTCCTCCGGTCCCTTGGGACGTTTGTCCGGCTGCCAGTCGAATCCCTTCAGAATCTTCTCGTCCTTTTTCATCTGGACGACCGGGTAGGCATCTGTCTTCACGGCATCGAAGTAGTTCAAGTCCTGAATATTACCGTCCTTCAATGTCGCGGTCAACATCTTTGACTCGAACTTGTTGACGGTGGCCAGACTTCCGTTCTCCTCGATGTAGAAGACTCCGGACGCGCCACCCATCGAGTCGAACCGCCTCAACGCACCGGTACTGTCAAAGTATGCCATCATCTCTGTTCCACGGATCTGGTCATAGGACAAGGTGTCCTCCTGCACTATTATAAAGGCATTGGACATCAAGCTGGCGCGGTCAATGGACCGGTTCTTGACAATGACGGTTATACTGTCGGCACTGTACTGCCGCTTGATCTCATTCCAGACAATCGGGTTTTCATACAACCTTATCAAAGAGTCAAGATCCGTGTAGGCAAGAGAGTCGCATGCGACCTGCATGTCGTTACGGAACACCTTGACGTTACGTATGCCATAGATGAAACTGATCTTCGTGGAATCCTTGGGGGCCAAAGACAAAGAGTCAGTGGGAACATGCAGGGAATCACCCGGCACGGTCAGGGAATCCGTAGGGACGGTCAGGGAATCCGGTGATTGCGGATTGGTCACTTCGGCAGGCTCAGTGAGCGAAACAGGTTCAGTGACCGCGGAAAGGGTCTTCGCCGCCAGACTGTCGCTTGGAACACGTACAGTGTCGGGCGACGTTTTCAGGGTGTCCGGCAATTGGAACCGTGGAGGAGCATATTCAATGACATCATCCCATGGAGCGGGAAGGCCTTGACGGCCTTTCGTCACAGGATCGCCGATCATCGCGTCACCTGACAGTTTTCCGGATTTCGAGATCGCCTTTCCTCCTGAATTATCACCTGTCTTTCCAGCCGTTGTTCCCGCCGTCTTTCCTATAGCCGTTCCAGTTGCCTTGCCAGCCGGTTTCCCGGTCGGTTTTCCACCTGGCTTGACAGCGGAGGCGCCTCTGTCGGAGGCTCCGGCGGCGTTAGGGTCTTCCTCTTCCCGCTTCTTGCGGGCCTCTTCGGCCGCGGCCTTGGCTGCCTCGTAGGCCTTGCGACGGTACTCCGTGACAGGATCCACGTTTATCTCTTTCAGACGGCTTGCCGAATTGGAAATCTCCGATGAATCCACATCACATTTCGGTATGGAGCGCAGAATCAATGTGTCCGCGCCGATGTAAGCTGTATCTCTCTTTTCCCCTTGCTCGCTGATCGCTATCACAGCCGGCTCACGGGTCAACTTTATGAATGACAAGGAATCTATATACTGCACATAACCGGCCACCGCGGCCACATTGCGAGTCGTGTCAAGCAGTTCCACATGGCCAAACATCTCCACATTGTTCGGAACCCGGTAATATACCAAGGTGTCAGCCCATGCCTCCTGGTTCTCGGTAAGAATATGCACGTTCCTGAAGAACGTGAACTTTTCCAAAGTCCGCTCGTAAAAACCGGCCTGAGAAGAAAGCATGTTGTTGTCCCTCCATGCGTTGGTGCCGGTTCCGAAAGTGGCTACGTTCGTGCCTGTGTTGTAGTCCAGATCATCAGTCTTCACGAATATCGAGTCAGTGTACATGTTGACGTTGTTCGTGAAACTGAACGTCTTGAGCTTGGAATAGTAATGGCCGTCATCGCTCTCGATGATCTGGCCGTCCTTGTCGCGCAAGGCACCGCCGTTCCTGAACACGGCCACACTGTCCTTGGTGTTATAGTCCAGGTCAGTGGTACGCAGGGTGTTCCCGTCCTTGTCCCTAAGCTGGACCAGCGCGCCTCTGAACTGAGCGAGGTTCTGGTCGATGAGATAGTCGAGGCTCTCGCTGCTGAGCACTGTGTTGTTCTGAATGATCTGGACGTTGCCGAAAGCGTTTATAACATTCTGGTTGACATTCCACAAGGCGGTGTCGCAGATCAGAAGAGTTGAATTGTGCTCGAATCTGGCATGTCCCAAAGCCTTCCTGTAGCTCTGGCCATATTCCTCGACCTGCTGAAGCTCATCACATCCCAGCAGGCGCACAAGACTGTCCTTCTGCTCGGTGTTCTGGGCGAAAAGGCCGAACGAAACCAGCAGAAGGATTAATGAATATGCCAGACGTCTCGCAAGCATCAGTCTTCAGAGAACTTTGAAGCCCAACCCGGACGACGGAACTCGCAGTCCTTGAACATCGGGTCGATGACAATGTGGGTCTCCTTGATCTTGCCGGCGAGGAAGTCATCGATGGCCTTCATCTGCTTGTCTTGACGGACTTGCTCCTGAAGCTGGCTGAAATCCTCCTCAAACGACGCAGTGTGGGCCGGAATGATCTTGTCAACACGGATGATCTTGTAGATGGTCTTTCCAACGACATAGTCTTTGACCTGATCCTGACGGCCATCATTGTCAGTGGACTCCACAGGCTCGGAGATCTCGCCCTCCTTCAAGTCCTTGATGGCCAGATAGTCCTCCGGCTTGAGCTGGTCAATCTCGAAATATGCCGAGCCGGTGTTCGGATCGGACATCTGACCGCCGTTGGTCCTGGTGGCCGGATCCTGTGAGTAGAAGTTCGCCGCCATCTGGAACGTCACGGCGTTATTGTTGATCTCGGTACGGAGGCTATCCAGAGTCTTGAACGCCTTATCCCTGTCGTCATCAGTGTATTTAGGCTTCATCAGAATGTGGCGGGCGTTGAACATGTCGCCTTTCTTCTCGATGACCTCGATGATGTGGAATCCGTCAGGAGTTTCGACAATCTGCGAGATAACACCCGGCTTCAAAGCCATAGCGGCGTCTGAAAACACAGGCCAGAAGATTGACTTCGAGGCCATTCCAAGCTCGCCACCCTTACGGGCGCTACCAGGATCCTCCGAATATATCCGAGCAAGAGTGGAGAACTTCTCTCCGTTGATGATCCTCTCGCGGAGTTCCAGCAACTTCTCGCGCACGGCCATGTTCGCGGCCTCGCGGTCCGGATAACGGCAGATCTGACTGAGCTGGTACTTGATAGGAACTATCGGAAGATTCTTGGTGTCAACCGTGTCAAGATATTCCTTTACATCATAAGGTGTCATCTCCGGGATCTTCTTCATGATCTCCTGCTGGGCCTGCTGTGTGAGGCTCATGTCCTCGTACTGCTTGCGCCATTCCTGACGGAGGCGGTAGAGAGGCTTGCCGAAATATTCCTCAACCTTGTCCTCGCCGCCGAGGTAGGTCAGCATCCTGTCCGCCTGCTGGGAAAGGCTTCCCTCAACCATGTCCTGATTGACCGTGAGAGAGTCGATCCTGGCCTGCATCAGGAATATCTTCGATTCGAGAATCGATTCCAGCACCTCGCAGCGGACATTCCTGTCTGATGAAAAGCCCTGGGCGCTGCGGTCCTTGACCGCCCCTTCGATGTCGGAGATCATGATCGCCTCGTTGCCGACAACGGCGACGGTCTTGTCAACGTACTTGTATTTCTGGGCAGAAGCCATCGCGCAGGTCGCTGCGAGGGCGAAGATGGTGATTGCTGTTTTCTTTATCATTTCGAATATATTTCAAAATTCTCCTTAACCTTGGCGTCTTCTATCAAGTCCCGTTCCAAACCGACCAGGAGCTCGTGCTTTCTTCCGCTGATGATGATGTCCTTTATCCTGTCCTCACAGTATTCCACCGGAGCGATCTCCCCGGCCCTCCGGTAATCCACTATGAACGCGACAGAGATGTTGGCATCCCCGTCCGGCATCTCTATGAAGTTGCCGCTACGCTGTGAGAGCATCTGAACATAGTCCACACCGAACTCGGCGGCCAGTTTCACCGCGTCTATCCAGCCATTGGAATAGTCATGGTAACGCCGGGTCGAATTGAAGGCGATGCTGTCAGCGGCCACCACGTCCTCAACATTGTCCGAAGACATCAGCTTCTTGATCTTCTGAAGATTCGGAGAATCTTTCGGAATATTCATAAAACGGGCTTTGAGGATCGGCCGCTCCAGCTTGAAGGACTCTTTGTGGGAGCCATAATATTCATCAATCTGCTTTTTTGAGACGGTGGTGTCGAGGCGCTCGTTGATGTAGCGCTGCTCGTAGCGGTACCGCAGAAGCGACTGGCGGTAGGCCTCAAGCTCCTTCGAGACATCCTTTTCCTCCTTGGAGAGACGCTGCTGGGCTATGTCGAGGAAAGCCTTGTCCTTCACCCACGAGTTGATGTAGAGGTTCGCAAGGTTCACGCTGTCCGCCGGAGACGTGCCCTTAGGGATCACTTCGTCCAGTTCCGAGCGATAGAGTTTATGGTCTCCCAGCCTGGCGACAACCTCCCCGTCGTGAATCAGCGAGGATATTGCCTTGCAGGACGGAAGGGCGGCAACGGCGACGGCCATCATGAATATGCGGAACCTCCTGAGCATCATTGATTAACGGGAATAGTTAGGGGCTTCCTTGGTGATGGTCACATCGTGTGGGTGGCTCTCAAGGAAGCCGGCGTTGGTGATGCGCACGAACTGGGCGTTCCTGAGTTCCTCGACAGTATGCGCTCCGCAGTAGCCCATTCCGGCCCTGAGTCCGCCGACAAGCTGATAGACAACCTCTGAGACGGTTCCCTTGTAAGGCACCTGGGCCACGATTCCTTCTGGTACGAGCTTCTTGATGTCGGACTCCATGTCCTGGAAATACCTGTCCTTGGAACCCTGCTCCATAGCCTCAAGCGAT
>OLPR01002861.1_pt1 | contig 12235 bp, 13 predicted proteins | sample 1672761 | NCBI WGS metagenome assembly OLPR01 (sample SAMEA3136721, study PRJEB25190) | human gut metagenome | biome: human gut; feature: human-associated habitat; material: faeces | place: Austria | collected 2013 | reverse complement strand
CGCACCCAGCTTCGCCTACGTCATCGGCGACTACACCATCAGCAAGATCGGCACGTTATCCGGCCCGGCAAATGAGGCGCTCATGGCTGCACTCAATGCGAAGGGCTTCATTGCAGAATAATAAGCACATTTTCCCGCTTCGGCGGGTTTTTTCGTCTTGCGGGCGACGGCCTTATTCAAATGTACCACACGGGAATCTGCAGCACGTTTTCACGCAGCTGGCCGGGCTGCGGGCAGGCGCAGATCACCGCGCCCATGCCGCGCTTCTTTTCGGGAATTTTGTCCAGCACCTGAAACGCGCTGGTCATGTCCGCGTGCACGCTGGACGCCTTCTTGATCTCGATGGGATATAGCACGCCGTTTTGCTCAATGATGAAGTCGATTTCGTTTTCCGTCTCAACGGTTTCGCCGTTTTTCTGCGTTCGGGTCTTGTCCTTGCCGCGATAGTAGGAGACGAAATAGCGGTAATCCAGCCCGGCGTTGGAGAAGGATTTCAGAATTTCCGAAATGACGAAGGTCTCGAACATGGGGCCGTTCATCGCGCCGTAGGCCAGCGCGTCGGCGGTCAGCCAGCGGGTCAGATAGCAGGCCAGACCGGTATCACGGAAGTAGAGCTTGGGCGTTTTGACGGCACGCTTCAGCACCGCGGACGTGTAGGGCTCCAGCAGGTAGATGATGCCCGAGGCCTCGAGAATGGAAATCCAGTTCCTGATGGTCGCAACGTCCTTCCCCACCTCGTCGGCGATATTGGAATAGTTGAGCATTTCGCCGGTGCGCGCGGCCGTGGCGATCATGAAGCGTCGGAACGCGTCCAAATCCTGCACCGCGGAGAGCTCGCGCACGTCGCGCTCAATGTAAGTGCGGACGTAATCGGCATAGAAGGTTGCCCATTCCAGATTTTCGTCCTGAAGCGCGGGATAGGAGCCTCTGTGGATGATCTCCCAGATGTTCTCGGGCGCTTTGGCTGTCTTTTGCCGTTCCAGAATGTACTCCATGGTGGGCAGGAAGGGTTTGTTGAAGGAATCGTCCTGAATCTCCCGCAGCGACAGACCCGCCAATTCGAGGATGCTGATGCGCCCGGACAGCGTTTCGGATACGTTCTGCATCAGCCTGAACTGCTGTGAGCCGGACAGGCAAAATAGACCCTTCTCCTCCGTCTCATCACACTTCATCTTGATATAGCGAAACAGCACGGGCGCTCGCTGCACCTCGTCGAAGGTGATGGGCGGCGGATTGAGCATCATGAACATGGAGCCGTTCTGATTCGCCTGCTCCTCGAGGAATGGATCATCCAGCGAGACGTACTTCCGCTCCGGAAAGACCTTTTTGAGCATGGTGGACTTCCCCACCTGACGCGGCCCGGTGACCAGCACCGCCTTGTAGGTTTCCGCCGCCCTGGTCAGGCGCTCTTCGATGCTTCTATGAATGTATGCCATCGTCTCATCTCCGACTAATTTAGAATTCAATTCAATATTCGTCGTTATTATAGCACGTTTCCAAGCGGATATGCAAGCCCGGCCAACGAAAAAAGCCGGCATTTCTGCCGGTATGACGCGGTTTTCCCCGCTTATTTTCGGAAATAAACCCCGTGGCTTTCGATGACGCTCGTGAAGATGCCGAAAATCGCGGGAACGTCCATTTTGTTCCCGGTTGTCAGTAGCGGGTCGCCTTCTCGAATTCGCAGCGTGCGGCGTATCTCCTTTGGGATTACCACTCGCCCCAATTCGTCAATCCTGCGCACGATACCCGTAGCTCTCATATGATTCCCTCCGTCCGGTTTTATGCTTGTTTCAGCCTTTCCTAGTATTTGTTCTAATTGGAGAATTATACGCGATGAATTCTTTGACAAATCTCGACAATTTCACCCTGCCCAAATGTTGCAATTTCCCCTTTCTTCGTTGCAATTTCTCCAGCGACATGGTATACTTATCCTGGTATAACAAATAACGCCTGCGGACAAACGCCACAGGCGGAAGTCCTCTTTTGCAAACATCAAAATCCATTTTGAAAGGAAGCCCGCATGCAAAATGCCCGTTTTCAGATATACACCGGCGAAGGAAAGGGGAAAACCACCTGCGCATTGGGTCTGGCGCTGCGGGGCCTGGGCTATGGATGGAAGGTATATTTCGGGCAATTTTTGAAAGACACCGAAACCGGCGAAAGCCGCCTGCTTTCGGCCATGGAGGGTGTGACCTTTCAGCAATTCGGCTCCGGTCGTAGCCTGCTTCCCGGCGTGCGGGCGGAGGATGTGGACCGGGAATGTGCCCTGCGCGGCCTGGAATGCATCAAACATGCTCTCACCAGCGGCGAATACGACCTGGTGGTGGCCGACGAAATTAACATGTCCTGGGTGCTGGGAATGTTGACGGAGGAGGAATGGCTGGAATGCGCTCAGGCGCGTACGCCTTCCACGGAACTGGTGTTTACCGGCAGGGGCCTTCCCCCCTGCGCCCGGGAGGAGGCGGATCTCATCACCGAAATGCGGGAAATCAAGCATTATTACCACGCCGGCGTTTTCGCCCGGGAGGGCATCGAATACTGACATTTACCGCAGAACGCGGTAAAAATATATGCAAGGAGATCCTTCTTATGAAAAAGAGCCTGCTTTCCCTTTTGCTGGTACTGGCGCTGAGCCTCAGCCTGTGCGCCTTTGCCGAAACGCCCGTTACCGACCGGGCCGGCAATCCCGTCACCCTGCCTGCGGACCCCCAGAAGGTGGTCTGCCTGAATTCCGCCGCCTGCCAGACCCTGGAAACCCTGGGCCTGCTGGATCGGTTGGTAGCCGTGGACACCTATTCCCCCATGTATGTTTCCGGTCTGGATTCCCTGCCCCAGTTTGACATGATGAATCCCGACATCGAGCAGATCGCCGGTCTGGAGCCCGACCTGGTGATCATCACCGGCATGTCCGGCATTTCCGGCGACAACCCCTATCAGCCCCTCATCGACCTGGGCGTGTGCGTGGTGGACATTCCCTCCAGCACCAGCATCCAGGGCGTGGAAGAGGACATCCTCTTCCTGGCGGATTGCTTCGGCATGCACGAGGACGGCCAGGCCGTGGTGGACCAGATGCAGGCCAAGATCGACGCGGTGGCCGCCATCGGCGCTACCATCACCGACAAAAAGACGGTGCTGTTTGAAATTTCCGCCCTGCCCGCCATCTATTCTTTCGGTTCCGACACCTTCATGGATGAAATGATCACCCTCATCGGCGCTACCAACGTGTTTGGCGATCAGCAGGGCTGGCTGGCCGTGGCTGAGGAAGACGCGGTGGCCGCCAATCCCGATGTGATTCTCACCAACGTCAACTACCTGGACGATCCGGTGGGTGAAATTCTGGCCCGTCCCGGCTGGGAGAACGTTACCGCCGTGGTGGAAGGTCAGGTTTACGCCATTGACAACACCGCCTCTTCCCTGGCCAACGAGCACATCGTGGACGCACTGGTGGAAATGGCCCTGGCCGTTTACCCCGACGCTTACGCCGAACTGGCCAAGTAAATCATGAAAACGCGGATGAAAATCTGCCTTTGCATCCTTGCCTGCCTCCTTTGCCTTGTGCTGGGGGCAGGCATTGGCAGTTTGACCATCTCTCCCCGGGAAATCTTTCAAATTCTCACGGGCCGGCTGGAAGGGGTAAAGGCCTCCATTCTGATGTCCATCCGGATCCCCCGGGTACTGATGGCGTTTCTGGTGGGGGCAGCCCTCTCCGCCAGCGGCACGGTGATGCAGTCCGTGCTGCGCAATCCCCTGGCCTCCTCTTACACCCTGGGCGTTTCCTCCGGCGCTTCGCTGCTGGCCGCCGTTACCATGCTCACGGGCTTTTCCCTGCTGGGGGCCTTTACGCTGCCCTGCATGGGCTTTGCGGGCGGGCTGTTCACGGTCTTTCTGGCCATGGGCGTCACCGCCCGGCTGGATTCTTCCATGGAAAATCAGACCATCATCCTCTGCGGCATGGTGCTTTCCCTGTTTGTCAACGCCATTCTCACGGTGCTGACCGCCCTTTCCGGAAAATATCTGGATCAGTTGATTTTCTGGCAAATGGGCTCCTTTTCCGCCCAGACATATGTCAATTGCGCCATTATGGGGATCATTCTGCTGGCGGGAACGGTCGTCCTTGCCAGCCGGGGCACGGAAATGGATTTGATGACCTTTGGCGAGGAACAGGCTCAGGCCGCGGGCGTGGACCTGAAAAAAGAAAAACTGCTGCTTATCGCCCTTTCGGCGCTGCTGACGGGAGCCGCGGTGTCCTTTGCGGGAGTGGTGGGCTTTGTAGACCTCATTGCGCCCCACGTCACCCGGCGCATCTTCGGCGCACGCCACCGGTTGATCGTGCCCATGAGCGCTTTTATCGGCGGCGGTTTTATGGTGGTGGCCGATCTGGCCGCACGCACCCTGCTTTCACCCCGGGAACTGCCCGTGGGCGCGGTGACGGCACTCATCGGCGCACCCTTCTTCGCCTGGATTTATTTTCACAAAAGAGGAGGCGACGCCTGATGCTGCAGCTTTCCGGCGTCAGCGCCGGTTATCAGGGAAAGGACGTTCTGTTTGATATTTCCGCATCCTTCGAGCCCGGGGTAAATTACTGCCTCCTTGGGCCCAACGGCTGCGGCAAGACCACCCTTTTGCGGGCCATAGCCCGGCTGATCGATTACCGGGGCAGTATCTCCTGGAACGGAACCGATTTGAAGAAAATGTCCCGGCGGGAAATTGCGGGGCATATCGCCGTGATGTGTCAAAATTCCGGTTCCTCTTTTTCCTACAGCGTCTACGACGCGGTGATGCTGGGGCGCTATGCCCGCATGAAGCGCACCCTGTTCTCCGGCCCCGGCGAAAAAGACCGGGAGGCGGTGCGCAATTGCCTTGAGCGCACCAATCTGTGGGAATTGCGCAAGCGGCCCATTGATCAGCTCTCCGGCGGCCAACGGCAGCGGGTCTTTCTGGCCCAGGCCCTGGCTCAGGATCCGGACGTAATTTTGCTGGACGAACCGGCCAATCATCTGGACATGCGCCACCAGATCGACCTGGTGGATTCCCTGCACGCCTGGACCGCCGACGGCTCCCACAGCGTCATCGGCGTATTTCACGATATTGACCTGGCGCTGCGGTTCAGCGAAAACATGCTGTTTCTGAAGGATGGAAAGTTATTGGCCCAGGGACCCTTTGCTCAGGCGGCCAACCGGCAGTTTTTGCAGAATGTATTCGAAATGGACGTGGTGGGCTACATGCAGGCCTCCCGCCGAAAATGGGACGAAGTCTCCTGAAAACACAACAACCGCCAGGGATTCGCGCCTGAGCGGTTGTTGTGTGTTATTCCAGCGCACGCTGCATGCGCGTATGTAGGTCGTTCTCTTTATTCTGCGTCCATCTATCGCCGGGTAAAAAGCGCCTTCACGTTCAGCACTCTGTATATCGCCGCGCCTGCCATCCAGATCAGCGCCGCCGCTGCCAGCAGGATCAGCACAGCCACTCGAACGGGTTTCCGCATGCATGCACCTCCTAAAGGTTTTGCCTTTAGACGGCCCGTTTGTGAAATGAGTTCCCGGCTTTTTCCAATTTTATTCTCGTACTTCGATGCTGCCGCCGTTGGAAAGATCGTGGCCTTCCAGCAGAAGCAGCTTTTCCGCCAGCAGCCGGGAAAACCCCCCGACAATGGCCGCCGAAGCGATCAGTTCCGAGGTGTTGCTCACCGCCAGCTCCGTGCGGTCCTGATGATCCAGAATGGCCGCGGCGCTGAGGCGCACCTGCTGCACGAAATAATTCGCCGCGTGCCGGTGGCGCTGCACGTAGGATTCATACAGCTTCTGCACTTCCTCCTCGGAAAGACCCTGGGGAATCATCCGGCTGATCATGGCGATGCTCAGGCTCTGCTTCAAAGAGCAGATCATAATCAGATATGCCAGATGCACCCGGTAATATTTTTTCTTCCGGGGCTGGGGCATAATGCGCGTGCGCACATAATTATTAATGGCGGCGGCCGTAATGGGCTGCTCGTCCTTCAGTTCCGGGGGCATGTAGTCCAGGTATTGCTTCAAAAGCTCGATCACCTGCTCCATATACAGCCCGAAATCCGGAATCTCTTCCCAGTCCGGCAGCCTGTATTTTTCCAGAAATTTTTCCCAACGGCGCAATTTGCCCGCAATCAATGCTTTATCGTAGCCCATATTGTATTCACATCCTCCGCTCCTTTTAGTATAGCACAAATTGTTCTAAGGTGCAAAGAGAAACTTTACGTGATTCGGTTGATATTGCGTACGTTATGTGCTAATCTAATATCGTACATTAGATTTATTTGTGAGGCAAACTATGTTTCAGATACTAACCGATACTTCCGCCAACCTGGACACTGCCGTGCTCCAGCAGCGCAATATTCACGTAATTCCCTTCCATTTTTATGTGGACGGCCAGTCTCATTTCTGCGAAAACACCGCCAAATTTGACGGAAAGGCATTTTACGACGCCATTCGTGCCGGTGCGCGCAGCACTACCTCCCAGATTTCTCCCCAGGCGTATATCGACGAGATGACCCCCATGCTGGCGGCGGGAGACGACGTGCTGTTCGTCAGCATGTCCTCCGGCATCAGCGGCTCCTTCGCCTCTTCTCAGGTGGCGGCGCAGCATCTTTCCGCCGAATTCCCTCAGCGCACGATCCGCCTGGTAGATACCCGGGGCGCATCCCTGGGGGAAGGACTGCTGGCCCTCCGGGCGGCGGATATGCGGGACGCGGGCGCGGACATTGACGAAACAGCCGACGCGATTTTCGCCCTGCACCGGAATATGTGCCAGATCTTCACCGTGGAAGATTTGAAATATCTGCGGGCCACGGGCCGGGTGTCCGGCGCGGCGGCGCTGGTGGGCAGCATTTTGCAGATCAAGCCCCTGCTGAAGGGGGACGACGAGGGGAAAATCGTCTGCTTTTCCAAACTGCGGGGACGGAAGCGCTCCATTCAGGCCATGGCCGAGCGTTACGACGAATTGGTGAAGGACGCGGAAGCCCAGACGGTGGGCATTGCCCACGCGGACTGCCCGGAGGACGCGGAAATGCTGGCGGCGCTGCTTCGGCGCAATCATCCGCCCAAGGAGATCATGACCGTGGTTTACGAACCCGTGACCGGCTCCCACGTGGGCCCCGGTGCGCTGGCACTGTTCTTCCTGGGGGACGAAACCGCCCGGGACCGCATCTGACCGGCGGGAAAATGCGGTCTATCGATAAATTCTTCTGAATATGCTTTGCAAAGCGGCGGGAAACGTGCTATGATGATAGCAGCAAATGATGGACAGGAGTGACCGGAATGTATACCGAAGAAATTCAGGGTCTGTTCCAATTTTTGAAAAGTTCTCCCACCGCTTTCCACGCCGTGGATTCCGCCTGTCGGACGCTTTCGGGCTTTACGCCTTTGAAGGAATGCGAAAAATGGAACCTGGTTCCCGGCGGAAAATATTACGTAACCCGCAACCGTTCCAGCATCATCGCCTTCACCCTGCCGGAGGGGGATTTTGATTCCTTCCGCATGGTGGCCAGCCACAGCGACTCCCCCACCTTCAAGATCAAGGAAAACGCCGAGATTTCCGTGCGGGATCACTATATTCAACTGGATGTGGAACGCTATGGCGGCATGATCTTCTCCACCTGGTTTGACCGGCCCCTTTCCATCGCCGGACGGGTCATCCTTCGGGACGCTCAGGGGCTGCACACCCGTCTGGTGGATCTGGGCCGCCCGGCGGTGATGATTCCCAACGTAGCCATTCACATGAACCGGGAAGTCAATTCCGGCTATAAATACAACGCCGCCGTGGACATGATGCCCCTGTGGAGCGATTTTGCCGGCAAGGGCTCCTTCCGGGACAAAATTGCGGAAGCCTGCGGCGCGAAGGTCGAAGACATTGTGGGCAGCGATCTGTTTCTGTATAACCCCATGGAAGGCTGCCAGTGGGGCGTAAACGGCGAATTCATTTCCGCGCCCCGGCTGGATGACCTGGAATGCGCCTATTCTTCCCTGCAGGCTTTCCGGGATCTCACCCCTCGGGGACACGTGAACCTGTGCTGCATCTTCGACAATGAGGAAGTGGGCAGCGGCACCAAGCAGGGTGCGGACTCCACCTTCCTTTCCGACGTGCTCCGGCGCATCGCCCTGGCCTGCGGCAAGGACGAGGCCGAAACCGCCGCCATGCTGGCCGGCAGCTTCATGCTCTCCGCCGACAACGCTCACGCCACCCACCCCAACCATCCCGAATACGCCGACAGTCAGAATCAGGTGTTCATGAACGAAGGCATCGTTATCAAATTCAACGCCAACCAGAAATACACCACCGACGGCGTTTCCGAGGCCCTGTTCCACGCGGTTTGCCAGAAGGCCGGCGTGCCCGTGCAGCATTTCGCCAATCGTTCCGATCTGGCGGGAGGCTCCACCCTGGGCAACATTTCTGGCAGCCATGTTTCCGTCAATACCCTGGACATCGGCCTTGCGCAGCTGGCCATGCATTCCAGTTACGAAACCGCCGGCGCAAAGGACGTGGATTACATGATTCGCGGTATGCGCGCCTTCTACGAGGCCGACCTTTCCGCCGTGGACGACGGCGAATACCGGCTGAACTGAGTTCGATTCCCCGAAGCGCCTGCTCCGGGGATTTTTCGTTTCTTGACAAACTCGCCTGAGAAATGCTATATTGGCGGATAGTAAAACACAGGGTTGAAAGGAAGGATGGGACAATGGCGTTGGATCCTACCATCAGCATGGCGAAACAGATGGCGCAGGTGCAGCCGGACATGCGCTACTCGGGCGGCGACGTTCGCGCATGGCAGCGGCAGGCCCGGGAGACGCTCGCTCAACTGGTGGGCTATCAGGGCAGACCCACGCAGGCCAATTACACGGTAGAATGGGTGCATCAGGAAAACGGATACACCGAAACCCGCTTCACCTTTGACCCGGAGCCGGACGTCACCAGCATCGGCCATATTCTGATTCCCGATTCCGTGCGGGAAAAGGCGCCCATGATCGTCTGCGTGCAGGGCCACGCCAAGGGCATGCACGTTTCCCTGGGCCGGCCCAAATACCCGGGAGAGGAAGCCACGATTTTCGGCGGCGACCGGAATTTCGCCCAGCAGATCGTCGCTCGAGGGCAGATCGCCCTGGCCCTGGAGCAGCGGGGCTTTGGGGAGCGCGGCGGCATGGCGGACGGCCCGGACTGCCACCAAATCGCGGTTCAGGCGCTGTTGATGGGCCGGACGATCATCGGCCAGCGCTGCTGGGACATCTCTCGGGCCATCGACGTAGTGCAGGCCCACTTCCCTCAGGTGGATTCGGACAGAATCGCGCTGATGGGCAATTCCGGCGGCGGCACGGCGACGATTTACGCCGCGGCGCTGGATGAGCGCATTGCCGCGGCCATGCCCTCCTGTGCGCTGGCCGGGTTCCGGGCTTCCATCGGCATGCTGAAGCACTGCATTTGCAATTACGTGCCCGGCATTATGCTGCATTTCGACATGGGGGATCTGGTCGCCCTGGCCGCGCCCAGACCGTATGTGGCGGTCAACGGTGCGCACGACGGGATTTTCCCCCTGGAAAGCGCCAGGGAACAGTGCGAGATTGCCCGGCGGGTATATGGCGCGCTGGGCGCGGAGGAAAAGCTGCGGCACGTGGTGGGCCCGGAGGGACATCGGTTTTACGCGGACCTGGCCTGGCCCGTATTTGACGAAATCACCGGCTGGAAAAACAACGGCTAACATTCATCGCAAAAAAATCCCCGAAGCAACGCGCTCCGGGGAATTTTTGCGTCAGCTGATGGTGCTGATATCGTAAGGGGTGGTCTGATAGACGTAATAGTTCAGCCAGTTGGAATACAAAAGGTTCGCGTGGCTGCGCCAGGTGACGTTGGGTTCCCGGGTGGGGTCGTCCTCCGGAAAATAATTCACCGGCACGGGCGTATCCAGCCCCGCGGCCTGATCCCGCAGATACTCGTTTTTCAGGGTGTCGCCGTCGTATTCCGAATGCCCGGTAATGAAAATCTGCCGGCCCAGCTTGGTGGCCAGGGCGTAAATGCCCCCCTCCCGGGAGCTGGCCAGAATCTTCAATTCCGGCGCCTGCAGCACGTCCTCCCGGCGAATGGTGGTATACCGGGACTGGGGCACCATGAACACATCGTCAAATCCCCGCAGCAGCATGGAGCTTTTGTGCTCCTTATAATGGGGATACACGCCGAAGAGCTTTTTGCCCATGTCGTGTTTTTCGATGCCGTAATGATAATACAGCGCCGCCTGAGCGCCCCAGCAGATGTGGAAAGTGCTGGTTACATGGGTCTTGGTCCATTCCATCACCTCGCACAGTTCCTTCCAGTAATCCACCTGTTCGAATTCCATGCGTTCCACCGGTGCGCCGGTGATAATCATGCCGTCGTACTTTTCCCCCCGAATCTGATCGAAGGGCTTATAGAAGGCCAGCATGTGTTCCTGGGAGGTATTCCTGGTAACGTGGCTGCGCAGCTGAATCAGATCCAGCTCCACCTGCAGCGGCGTATTGCCCAGCAGCCGCGCCAGCTGGGTTTCGGTGGCGATCTTGGTGGGCATCAGGTTCAAAAGGGCGATTTTCAGGGGACGAATGTCCTGCGTCAGCGCCCGGGTTTCCGTAATGACGAAAATATTTTCCGAAAGCAGCGTCTCCGTGGCCGGCAGACTGTTGGGAATTTTAATGGGCATGGGTTTCTCCTTCCGCGCACTTCAGCGCCTGGTCCAGATCAGCCAGAATGTCCTCGATGTTCTCAATGCCGATGGACATGCGCACCATTTCGGGCTTCACGCCGCAGGCCTCCAGCTGGCTGTCGGTAAGCTGCCGGTGAGTGGTGCTGGCGGGATGCAGCGCACTGGTGCGGGCGTCGGCCACGTGCACCACGATGGCCGCAAGCTTCAGGCTGTCCAGAAACTTCATGGCCGCGTCCCTGCCGCCCTTCACGCCGAAGGACACCACGCCGCTGCAGCCCAGGGGCAGGTATTTTTTTGCCAGTTCCCGCTGAGGCGAGGATTCCAGACCCGGATAATTCACCCATGCCACCTGCGGATGCTTTTCCAGGAAACGGGCCGCCTGCAGGGCGTTGTCGCTGTGCCGGCGAATCCGCAGGGCCAGGGTTTCCAGCCCCAGGTTCAGAAGAAACGCCGCCATGGGCTGCATGGTGGAGCCCAGATCCCGCATCAATTGCACCCGGGCCTTGGCGATGTACGCCGCGGGGCCGAAGGATTGGGTATACACCACGCCGTGATAGGATTCGTCGGGGGTAGTCAGTTCCGGGTATTTTCCGGAAGCGGCCCAATCGAATTTTCCGCTGTCCACCACAACGCCGCCCACCACGCAGGCATGACCGTCCATGTACTTGGTGGTGGAATGGGTCACAATATCCGCGCCGAATTCAAAGGGACGGCAGAGAATGGGCGTGGCGAAGGTGTTGTCCACCACCAGCGGCAGGCCGTGGCGATGGGCAATGTTGGCAAAACGCTGAATATCGAAAACATCCAGGGCGGGATTGGCGATGGTTTCGCCGAAAACCAGCCGGGTGTTTTCGTCAATCAGGGTCTCGATTTCCCCATCGGTCATGTCCTGGGTGGCAAAGCGCACCTCGATGCCCATGCGCTTGAGGGTAACGGCAAACAGGTTCACCGTGCCGCCATAGATGGCCGCGCAGCTGACGATATTCTGGCCGGCGGAGGTGACGTTCAAAACCGCGAACAGATTGGCCGCCTGACCGGAGGAAGTGAGCATGGCCCCCACGCCGCCCTCCAGCGCCGCGATTTTTTCTTCGACAAACGCCAGGGACGGGTTGGAAATGCGGCTGTACATATGACCGTCCGCCTTCAGATCAAACAATTGGCCCAGGGTATCGGCGGAATCGTATTTGTAAGTGGTGCTCTGATAAATGGGCATCACCCGGGGCTGACCGTTTTCGGGCCGATAGCCCGCCTGCACGCACATTGTTTCCGGCGAATAATGTTCCATAGCGTTGCCTCCTTTTGTTGTTTCCAAATTTTTTCTATGGGAAATCCCCTTATTTCGAGGATTTGCCGCCCTTCAGTTTGCCCAGAATCGCCCGGGAAATCCCCGCCAGCTGGCGTTCCTGCAAAAGCAGTTCCACCAGCCCGTAGCAGCCCAGGGACACCAGAGAAATCGCCGCCAGGCGGAAGAAAACCATGATTCTGCCCGCCGCGGGCGCCATGGCTCGGTCCATTGTCCAGCACACCAGGGCGCATACCGCG
>OLPR01002857.1_pt1 | contig 12247 bp, 11 predicted proteins | sample 1672761 | NCBI WGS metagenome assembly OLPR01 (sample SAMEA3136721, study PRJEB25190) | human gut metagenome | biome: human gut; feature: human-associated habitat; material: faeces | place: Austria | collected 2013 | reverse complement strand
AATTATATTAAACATGGTAGTATTGCAATAAATCTTGATTGCGGCAGCTAAATAGACGAACAAAAAATCAGATAATCCCATCTGTGTTTTGACTACCTTGTAAAGTCAGAATTTTTGTGGGAAACATGGGGATCTGTTGTAAGATTATGAATAAAAAGAAGAAATAAAATACCGAAATCCGTACTTCTCGTGGAAAATTCTGGTATTCTCCAGCCGAATACAGCCCACTGAAAAAGTTAGCCAGAAAACAGACCCGTGAAAAAGGCCACTATAGAAAATGGACTATCGGAGCAGCAAAAATGCGGCTGAGCATTTTGTGCGTCCGCGACTATTTGTCCATTTTCTATAGTGGCCTTTTCCACGGGTCGTCTGTCTTAGGCAATCCCTTTCAGTGGGCGTCTCCTGCCTGCGGTAAGCCAGAATTACAGTTTACTTATTGTGGTTTTTCTCTAATTCCTGCATTCTCATTGCACGAACTTTTAATGGAAGTCCGAATAATGTGATGAATCCTTCAGCATCGTGATGATCGTACTGATCGCCTGTTGTAAAGGATGCAAGTGTCTCACTGTAAAGGCTGTATGGAGAAGTTGTTCCGGCTTTGATGATGTTACCTTTGTAAAGCTTGAATTTAACTTCACCGGTTACATATTTCTGTGTGGATTCAACGAATGCCTGGATTGCTTCACGAAGTGGTGTGAACCATTTTCCTTCGTATACAACCTGAGCCATCTGGCTTCCAAGTTTCTTCTTAGCTTCCATTGTTTCACGGTCAAGGATCAATTCTTCTAACTGTTCGTGAGCTGCCATTAAGATTGTTCCACCTGGAGTTTCGTATACACCACGGGATTTCATTCCTACAACACGGTTCTCAACGATATCAACGATACCGATACCATTTTCACCACCAAGACGGTTTAATTCAGTGATGATCTCAGAAACTTTCATTTCTTTTCCGTTTAATGATTTAGGAACACCAGCTTCAAATGTCATAGTAACTTCTGTATCTTTATCTGGAGCGTTTTCTGGAGCTACTCCTAAAACAAGCATGTTGTCGTAGTTTGGTGCTAAAGAAGGATCTTCTAATTCAAGACCTTCGTGGCTGATATGCCATAAGTTACGATCGCGGCTGTAGCTGTTATCTACAGAGAATGGAAGGTGAATATCATGTGCTTTACAATATTCAATCTCTGCTTCACGGGAATCCATCTGCCATTTGTCATCACGCCATGGAGCGATGATTTTTAAGTCTGGAGCTAAAGCTTTGATACCAAGTTCGAAACGAATCTGGTCGTTACCTTTACCAGTAGCACCGTGGCAGATAGCAACAGCGTTCTCTTTACGGGCAACTTCTACTAACTTGGCAGCGATTCCCGGACGAGCCATGGAAGTTCCAAGAAGGTATTTGTTCTCATATACAGCATCTGCCTGTACACATGGCATGATGTAGTTTTCACAGAAATCATCGGTGATATCTTCAATATATAATTTAGAAGCACCGGAGTAGAGGGCACGTTCTTCTAATCCGTCAAGCTCCTCGCCCTGTCCACAGTCAACGCAGCAGCATACTACGTCATAATCATATGTTTCTTTTAACCAAGGGATGATTGCGGTAGTGTCAAGACCACCTGAATAGGCTAAAACTACTTTTTCTTTACTCATTCTATATATCCTCCTAAATTTTTCGTCATTTGTCTCATATACTATACGTCATTCTACAGGGAATTGCAAGAGGTTTTTTTGAATATTATTAATAAATATTAATTAATACTTGCATAAATCGCATTTTGGTCGTATAATTATGAATAATTTCGAATAAATATGTGAAAAATTATAACTCTTGTTTTCTGGAAAGGTTTGTGGGATAATAGAAAATTGAAATTATATCCCTATTTATATAGAAAATAAGAGATGAGCACAGAAAGGATGAGAGAAATGATAAGAGCAGGTATTATCGGTTCTACAGGGTATGCGGGACAGGAACTTGTCCGCATTTTACTTGGACATAAAGATGTAGAGATTAAGTGGTATGGTTCAAGAAGTTACATAGATCAGGCATATGCGAGTGTATTTCAGAATATGTTCCAGCTTGTGCCGGACATTTGCAAGGGAGAAGATTTAGAACAGCTTTGTGAGGAAGTTGATGTGGTATTTACAGCTACTCCGCAGGGGCTTTGTTCTTCTTTAGTAAGTGAGAATGTATTATCTAAGGTAAAGGTTATTGATTTAAGCGCAGACTTCCGTATTAAAGATGTAGATACATATGAGAAGTGGTACGGAATCAAGCACCAAAGCCCACAGTTTATTAAAGAAGCTGTTTACGGACTTTGTGAGGTGAACAGAGAGAAGATTAAGAAGGCGCGCCTGATTGCAAACCCTGGATGTTATCCAACTTGTTCTTTTCTGTCTATTTATCCATTAGCAAAAGCAGGACTTATTGATATGAAGTCTGTTATCGTAGATGCAAAGTCAGGTACTTCCGGAGCCGGAAGAGGAGCAAAGGTTGCAAACCTTTACTGTGAGGTAAATGAAAGTATTAAGGCATACGGCGTAGCAACCCACCGCCACACTCCAGAGATTGAGGAACAGTTATCCTATGCATCTGGTCAGGAAGCGGTTATTAACTTTACACCTCATCTTGTTCCTATGAACAGAGGTATTTTAGTAACTGCTTACGCCAATCTTGTAAAAGATGTTACAGAAGAAGAAATCCGTAAAATTTATGAGGATGCTTATAAAGATGAACAGTTTGTTCGTTTTTTAAATGCAGGTGTATGCCCTGAAACCCGCTGGGTAGAGGGCAGCAACTATGTTGATGTTAATGTAAAGGTAGACGAGAGAACTCACCGTGTTATTATGATGGGTGCGATGGATAACCTTGTAAAAGGTGCAGCTGGACAGGCTGTACAGAATATGAACTTATTATTTGGTTTACCAGAGACAGAAGGATTATTAATGCCTCCTGTGTTCCCATAAATAATATTTATATAATATAAGTATTATGTGATTTACCATCAAAATGCAGGTAGGAATTGTAAAGTAGAATCGTATAAAGAAAAGTAGAAGTATTCTGAATCAGGAGGTTTGTTTATGAAAGTAATCGAAGGTGGCGTTACCGCCGCAAAAGGCTATAAAGCAGCAGGTCTTCGCGCCGGAATCAAGGCAGGAAAGACTAATAAAGACATGGCAATGATTTATTCTGAAAAGGAAGCTGTATGTGCCGGAACATTTACAAAGAATGTTGTAAAAGCAGCACCGGTTTTCTGGGATAAAGATGTTGTATATAAAGAAGGAAAGGCACAGGCAGTTGTTGTAAACAGTGGCATCGCTAATGCCTGTACAGGAGAAGAAGGTCTTTCTAATTGTAAAAAAGAGGCAGAAAAGGCAGGAGAACTTCTTAGTATTGCTCCAGAACATGTACTTGTTGCTTCTACCGGAGTAATCGGAGCACAGCTTGTAATGGATGTTGTGGAAAAGGGAATTGAGATGTTAGTTCCAGAACTTGATTCAGGAAAAGAAGCGGGTGAGAATGCAGCAACAGCCATCATGACAACAGATACTCATAAAAAAGAAATTGCTGTAGAATGTACTTTAGGTGGCAAAACAGTAACAATCGGTGGTATGTGTAAAGGTGCCGGTATGATTCATCCAAATATGGGAACAATGCTTTCCTTTATTACAAGTGATGCGGCAATTGACCAGAAGCTTTTACAGCAGTTCTTAAGTGAAATCGTAGAAGATACCTTTAATATGATTTCTGTAGATGGAGATACTTCTACCAATGACACCTGTCTTGTTCTTTGTAACGGTCTGGCAGAAAACCCTGTTATTACAGAAGAGGATGAGGACGGTAAGGAATTTAAGGCAGCCCTCGCTTATGTTATGGAATATCTGGCAAAACAGATTGCAGGAGATGGTGAGGGATGTACTCGTCTTTTTGAAGTTACCTGTAATGGAGCAGCTACAAAGGAAGATGCAAAGATTATCAGTAAGTCTGTTGTATGTTCTACTTTAACAAAGGCAGCCGTATTTGGAAAGGATGCCAACTGGGGAAGAATCCTTTGTGCGATGGGATACAGCGGAGTAACATTTGATCCGGAAAAAGTAGATATTGTATTAGAAAGTGAAGAGGGAAGCCTTGCAATTGTAAAAGATGGTATTGCAACGGATTACAGCGAGGAAAAGGCAACACAGATTCTTTCCGCAAATCCAGTAAAGGCAATTCTTGATATTCATGCTGGTGAAGAAAAGGCAACTGCATGGGGCTGTGACCTTACTTACGAATATGTAACGATTAACGCGGACTATCGTTCATAGTTCATAAAGAAAACTATATTTTCAAAATCTTTATTTTCCTTATTTTTGTGGCTGATTTTTTTGTCACTTGCTCCTGAATTTTGTTAATGTATGTATCGCGTGCAACTAAAAATTTGGATGACAAAAAGTCTTCTTATAAGAATAGGGTCAAAAAGATTTCCAGAAGACATAAGACAATAAAGGAGATAATTATAAATATGGCAGAAATGGAAATTAACAAGAATGTAGATGAAATAATGACAAAAGCCAATACGCTGATTGAAGCGTTACCATATATCCGCCGTTTTAACGGGGCAACCATCATTGTAAAGTATGGTGGAAGTGCCATGCTCGATGCCCAGTTAAAGATGAACGTTATTAAAGACGTAGCATTACTGAAGCTGGTTGGTATGCGTCCGATTATCGTTCACGGTGGAGGAAAAGAAATCAGCAAATGGGTAAAATTAAGTGGAAAAGAACCAGAATTTTATAACGGTCTGCGTGTGACAGATAAAGAGACAATGAACATTGCAGAGATGGTTTTAAATAAAGTAAACAAAGAGCTTGTCGGCCTGATGCAGAAGATGGGTGTCAATGCTGTAGGTCTTTGTGGTAAAGACGGAAACATGATTCGTGTCAATAAAAAGATGCCAGATGGAAAAGATATTGGATTTGTAGGAGAAGTTGCTTCTGTTAATACAGACCTGTTAAATACATTAATGGACAACGACTTTATTCCTGTAATCGCTCCGATCGGTCTTGATGATGAATTCAATGCTTATAACATCAACGCAGATGATGCTGCCTGTGGTGTTGCAAAGGCAATGGATGCAGAAAAGCTTGTATTCCTTACAGATATCGAAGGAGTATTTATTGACCCTGCTAACAAAAAGACATTAATTTCCGAGATGGATATTAAGACAGCAAAAGAATTTATCGAAAACGGTGTTGTTGGTGGCGGAATGCTTCCAAAACTGAATAACTGTATTGATGCGATTGAACAGGGCGTTTCCAGAGTACATATTTTAGATGGTCGTGTAGCACACTGTCTGCTTCTGGAGTTCTTTACAGAAAAGGGTATTGGTACCGCTATTTTAAAAGAACCTCTTTTTTAGGTACTGTACTATCTGAGTTTTTCAGCACTCACTTTTGTGGTCAATTTTCCACCAGTTTCACCTGAATTTCATCAACGTACGTTCCGCGTACACCTCAGAAATTTATGAACAACTGACGAAAATTTTCTCACAAAATCAAGCACTGAAAAACTCAGATAGCATATATAGCAGCAAGAATGCCGGACATTCTTGAAAGTTGAAGTTTGTAGTTAACGAAGCAAGGAGTGAAGAAAAATGACAAAAATGCAGGAATACATGCAAAAGGGAGAAGATTATATTTTAAAGACTTATAATCGTTATCCAGTCGTATTTGAAAAAGGTGACGGAGTCAGCCTTTATGACATGGATGGAAAAAGATACCTTGACTTTGCAGCAGGTATCGCCGTATTTGCATTAGGGTATAATAATAAAGAGTATAATGATGCGTTAAAAAATCAGATTGATAAGATTTTACATACTTCCAATCTGTATTATAATCAGCCAGCGATTGATGCGGCAGAGAAAATCGTAAAGACTTCTGGAATGTCAAAAGTATTCTTTACAAACAGTGGAACAGAGGCGATTGAAGGAGCATTAAAAGTAGCAAGAAAATATGCTTACTTAAAGGATTCTTCAAAAGATTATGAATTTATCGCCATGAACCATTCTTTCCACGGAAGAAGTCAGGGAGCGTTATCTGTGACTGGTAATGCACACTATCAAGATGGTTTTGTTCCAGTAGAGATGCGTGCCGTATTTGCAGATTTTAATGATCTTGAAGATGTAAAATCTAAAATCACAGACAAGACCTGTGGTATTATCTGCGAAGTTGTACAGGGTGAGGGCGGAATCTATCCGGCAAAGAAAGAGTTCTTAGAAGGACTTAGAAAGCTTTGTGATGAGAAAGATATCCTGCTCATCTTTGACGAAGTACAGTGTGGTATGGGAAGATGCGGATCTTTATATGCACATGATCTTTACGGAGTAAAACCAGATGTAATGGCATTAGCAAAGGCACTTGGCTGTGGTGTTCCAGTTGGCGCATTTGTGACAAATGAAAAGGCTTCTCACGCATTAGTTCCAGGGGATCATGGAACAACTTACGGTGGTAACCCATTTGCAACAGCAGCCGTATGTGAAGTGTTCCGTCAGTTTGAGGAAAAAGATATTGTGGCTCATGTGAATGAAGTGGGTACATACTTATACGAAAAGCTTGAGGAAGTAAAGAATCAGTTTGCCGCAGTAAAAGACCATCGTGGAGTTGGCTTAATGCAGGGACTTGAATTTGAAGGACCAGTTGGTGATCTGATTGTTACAGCACTGAAAAAAGGTCTTGTTATTATTTCAGCAGGAGCCAATATCATTCGTTTTGTTCCACCACTTGTTATTGAGAAGAAAGATGTGGATGAAATGATTGCTATCCTTACAGAGGCAATGAAAGAGAACGGACTTCAGTAAAATTATGCAGCCATACTTGTAAATGTCTGAAAAATTATATGGCAGAAAGCAGAATGTAAGGATGAGCCATTAAGTATATTTTACTGTGGTTTGATGGCTTGTTTGGAAGTGATTGGTTTCATATAGTAAATACGATAAAAACAGTATAAAAATAAAAAGAACCTCCATACTAATCTCTATATTAACAGAATGCAGCCTCGAAATCTTTTGTACTTAATTTTGTGAGAAGATTTTAGAAGTACATTAAAAATTAGAATAAAGAGAAGCGTATGGAAGTTTTTTATGTTTGGATTTATTGTAGCATTAGTTTCCGGTGCCCTGATGAGCATTCAGGGGGTTTTTAATACAGAGGTGACGAAACAGACAGGAACATGGCTGACCAATTCTTTTGTGCAGTTTACAGGATTTCTTCTTTGCCTTGTTATCTGGTTTTTTAAAGAAAGAAAAAAACATCCTCCGATGGAGATTTTCGCAGTGGAACCTAAATATTATTTACTAGGCGGAGTTATTGGGGCATTTATTACCTTTACTGTAATTGCAGGGATGTCCACACTTGGACCGGCAAAGGCAGTTATGCTAATTGTAGCAGCGCAGCTTATTGTAGCCTACCTTATTGAAGTGTTTGGTATTTTTGGAGTGGAAAAAACAGGGCTTGACTGGATGAAATTGTTAGGAACTGGATTATTTCTTGCAGGTATATTTATTTTCAAAGCCAGAGGGTAAAAGAAAATCGTCTTACCCTCTTGTGTTTTTTTTAGATATTCGGTATTATTAATAAGACTATGGACTATATGCAAAGGCAACATTTTCTGCGGAGTATAAAGTTATTCCGAAACTGTTTCGATAAGGAGGAGAGTACCTGGTTTGAGACAGTGTGTAATGAGAAGGTTGATTAGCGTAGCACTTGGAATCGTAATGATTATTTTGGCAGGATGTTCTTTTTCTGTTCCGGTAAGAGAGGAAGAAAGTACAGATTCTACTGTAGTGATAAAGGCGGATCAGAAAGAGGACACAGAGCAGGCAAGAGAGACAGAAATTTATGTTCACGTTTGTGGATGTGTGAAGAAGCCAGGGGTATATCGTTTACATTTCGGTGCAAGAACGCAGGAGGCGATTGATGCCGCCGGAGGTTTTTCAGAGAAAGCGAATCAGACAGCATGGAATTTGGCAGAAGTTCTTCAGGATGGAATGCAAGTGTACATCCCTTCTAAAGATGAGGCGAAGGAAGCGCTCAATGAAGAGCAGTCTTTAGGAAAAGATTTGTCAGCTTCCCAGAAAGAAGATACGGTAAATATCAATACGGCATCAAAAGAGGAACTAATGACCCTGCCAGGTATTGGAGAGTCAAGAGCAGATGCGGTTATTGCATGCCGGGAAGAAAAGGGTTCCTTTACTTCCATAGAAGGAATTAAAGATGCCGCAGGGATAGGTGATGGCATTTTTAATCGAATAAAAGATTTAATTACAGTTAACTGAGGTGTGTTATGGGAAAAAAAGTGCTGGTTGTCGATGATGAACGTCTGATTGTAAAGGGAATTAAGTTTTCTCTTGTACAGGATGATATGGAAGTTGACTGTGCTTATGATGGGGAAGAAGCCCTTGAAATGGCCAAAAAGACAGAATATGATATTGTTCTGCTTGACGTAATGCTTCCAAAGATGGATGGTTTTGAAGTTTGTCAGAGGATTCGGGAGTTTTCCAATATGCCAATCATCATGCTCACGGCAAAGGGTGATGACATGGATAAGATTCTCGGATTAGAGTATGGTGCTGACGACTATATTACAAAGCCATTTAATATTTTAGAAGTAAAAGCCAGAATCAAGGCCATCATGCGCAGAAGTTCTAAGAGAGCGACAGAAGATGAGAAGAAAAAAATATTTGAGAAGAATGGGCTTAAGATAGACTGTGACAGCAGAAGAGTATTTGTAGAAGATAAGGAAGTAAAACTTACGGCTAAGGAATATGATTTGCTTGAGCTTCTTTCTTTCCATCCAAATAAAGTATACAGCAGAGAAAATCTGCTCAATATTGTATGGGGATATGATTATCCAGGAGATGTTCGTACAGTAGATGTACATATCCGGAGACTTCGTGAAAAAATTGAAAAGAATCCAGGTGAGCCTCTTTATATTCATACAAAGTGGGGGGTAGGATACTATTTCCAAGATTAATATAAAAGGAATTTCCCATTACATTTCATTATATCAGGTAGTTGGTGTATTTACGTTCCTTCTGATTAATGTTTTTTTGGTGGTGGGAGTTTCCAGTCAGATCAATTATTATGAAAAAAAAGCGATTGATCAGAGAGTGCGGTACACACAAAAACAATGTGCCGTACTTTCTGATCAAATAGTAATGAACGGATTTCGCAACTATAATATGAGCAGCCTTTCGGATGAAGCAGGTGAAAATGTCTTTGAAGTAGAACAGCTTGCCAATAATTTAGAGGGGCGTATTTTGCTTGTAGACAGTCGTTTTAAGATACTTGCAGATACGTATAACCGAAATTGTGGGAAGTATCTTGTGACAAAAGAGACAATTCATGCGATGAAGGGAGAAGAGGTTGCTTATCGTTATATAGGAAAGCAATATCTTCAGGTTATTACACCTATTCAAGATAAAAATAATGATAAGTCTGATGTAAGAGGACTGATCATTGCGATGGTTTCGTTACAAAACTGTAATGAGATGTCCGAATATCTTTATGATCAGAGAGATAATCTTGTCGGTATATTTTTTATTATAACGTTGATATTTAGTGTGCTTGTTGCCTTACTTATCCGCAATAATTTCAGAAGAATGCAGAATGAGCTTGATATTATTGCGGCAGGACATCAGGAGGAGGGGCTTGGACAGGAGAATTTCAGAGAATTTTATAATTTATCTTCCTCTTTTAACAAGATTATCAATCGTTATAAAGAGTTAGAGAATACAAGACAGGAATTCGTCTCTAATGTATCTCATGAGTTAAAGACGCCGATTACTTCCATGAAGATTCTGGCAGACTCCCTGCTTATGCAGCCGGATGTCCCTGTTGAGCTTTATGAAGAGTTTATGAATGATATTGTCCATGAAATTGATCGTGAGAATCAGATTATTACGGATTTGCTCACTTTAGTGAAGATGGACAAGACACAGGCAGATTTAAATATTACTTCTGTAAAAATCAATGACTTGTTAGAAGTATTATTGAAGAGGATTTCTCCAATCGCAGAGAAGAGAGGTATTAAGATTCGTTTGGAAACGATGAGAGAAGTTGTAGCAGAAGTAGATGAAGTAAAGCTTTCTCTTGCCTGTAACAACCTGATTGAGAATGCAGTGAAGTATAATCATGATGACGGTAAGGTAGATGTATCTTTGAATGCAGACCACAAGTTTTTCTATATTCGTGTAAAGGATACTGGATGCGGAATACCAGAGGATTGCCAGGAACAGATTTTTGAGCGTTTTTATCGTGTGGATAAGGCGCGCTCAAGAGAGACCGGAGGAACTGGTCTTGGATTGGCTATCACAAGGAATGTTGTGCTAATGCATAAAGGTTCGATTCGTGTTCACAGTAAAGAGGGAGAAGGAGCCACCTTTATTATCCGTATTCCTCTGAATTACATTAGTTAGGAGGCAGATGCTATGAAAAAGAGAATATCTTATGTTATCTTTCTTGTAAGTCTGCTAACCCTTACTGTTTTATGTGGCTGTGATAAAAGTACAAAGTCTGCGCAGGAAAAGCAGGAAAAAACAGAGAATCAGGAACAGGTTACGAAAGAAGAGACAGACAGGAAAAAGAACAATACGATAAATTTATACTACCTAAATGCACAGGAAGATGGCTTTAAGAAGGTTTCATGCAAGCTGCAGCATTCGGATGATCTGAAAGAAATGGCGAATGAAGTACTCTATAAACTTTCTGATACAGAGAATAATAATACCAATAAGTATAAGGCATCTATTTTTGACGGAGTTGTTATTAATGATGTTAATGTCATCAGAGGAAAGGCAACGATTGATTTTGGAGCTGGTTACATTCAACTGTCCCATACGCAGGAAGTGCTGCTTAGAACATCGGTTGTAAAGTCGCTGCTTCAGATTCAAGGCATTGATGGGGTACTGTTTTCTGTGAATGGTTCGAGTCTTTTAGACAATGACAAAATGCCTGTGGGGCTGATGGAGGCCTCTACAATTTTGACTGATGATGGTCAGGCAGATATTTATTCCGCTAAAAAGAAAGTAAAGATGTATTATACGAATGAAACAGGAGACAAGTTGATTCCGTATTTAACAGAACTTACAGTAACAGATAATGTTCCGTTAGAGACCCAGGTTTTGCTTGCTTTAAAGAATCCGCCTGCTTCAAAAAAGAATTTAAAGAGAGCAATATTATCAAAGGAAAAGAGATGGTGGCTTCCTATTGCAAAGCAAAATCTCTCAACCTTTCTAATCTGCTCCAGCCAAAATATGAAGAGATCGTACAGAGAAAATATGGATTCAAGGACTGGGATTCTGTGCTTGCCGCGATTGGACATGGCGGCTTAAAAGAAGGACAGGTCGTGAATCGTCTGGCGGAAGAATATGGCAAGGATCACAAGCAGGAACTGACAGATGAAATTGTACTTGAAAAAGTTGCAGAGGCGGCTAAGAATAAAGTCCATATTGCCAAGTCCAAGAGTGGAATTGTTGTGAAAGGAATTGATGATGTGGCAGTCCGGTTCTCCAGATGCTGTAATCCAGTACCGGGAGATGAGATTGTCGGATTTGTTACAAGAGGAAGAGGACTTTCGATTCACCGCACGGATTGTGTTAATATGATACATTTGACAGAAGCAGAACGTGCAAGACTGATTCCGGCTGAGTGGGAAGGAAATGTGGCAGAAGAGGCAGGAGGTCAGTATCTGGCTGAGATCAAGATGTATGCAAGAGATCAGCAGGGACTTCTGATGAGTATTTCCAAAGTATTTACGGAGATGGAGATGGATGTCAAATCCTTAAATATCCGCACGAGCAAGCAGGGAACTGCGACCATCGAGGCTGGATTTATTGTGCATGGCCGAGAGGAACTTGCAAAAGTAATTGGTAAACTGCGTCAGATTGATGACGTGATTGATATTGAGAGAACAACAGGCTAGGAGGAAAGAAAAAGCAATGAAGATAGAGAAATTTCCCCTTGGGATTTTGGGGGCAAATTGTTACCTTTTGATAAATGAAGAGACGAAGGATACAGTTGTAGTGGATCCAGGTGGACATTCTAAGAAGTTTACAGCATACATTGAGGAAGAAAAACTTAACCTTGTGGCAATTCTTCTGACTCATGGACATTTTGACCATATTGCAGCTGTGGAAGCAGTAAAAGAAAAATACCATATTCCGGTCTATGCCTGTCGTCAGGAAGAAGAGATGCTGAGAGA
>OLPR01002855.1_pt1 | contig 12255 bp, 8 predicted proteins | sample 1672761 | NCBI WGS metagenome assembly OLPR01 (sample SAMEA3136721, study PRJEB25190) | human gut metagenome | biome: human gut; feature: human-associated habitat; material: faeces | place: Austria | collected 2013 | reverse complement strand
AGCGCCCCGCCCCGCCGCTTCCTTCCGTCCGCGGCGCAAGGAGATATATTACGCGACCTCTCGCTCGCCGTCAAGAACTTTTTTTAAAAAGTTTTGAGCGGTTTTGAAGTGCCACCTTTTCTGCTCTCAATCAAGCTGAATGAAAGAAGAAACCCACGCTCTCCTCAAACGCGGGTTTTTTATTATAGCTATTCGGCTTTACCGCCGCAAGACCTTTTTTACACGAGTTTGATTTGCAAGCAACCCACCACAGTTTGGTTGATACAATTGTTTACTCGTATTTCCCGTCTCTCTTCTTTGCTTATTTACTATACAGATTCTGACGGCGGAATATATATGGGATACTCTCATAGGAGCACCTATTATTTAGCCAGATGCGCGCACAGTCACTTTGCAAAATGCGGCATAGACAATCGGTGGGGAGGGCGTATGCGAGCCAATGGAGCATGGGACAAGGCACTCAAGCCGGAGAAGCTCGGCATTCTCTCTAATGCTGAGACAAAACTCGACGTCCTTAACGCCATGGCCGACCTGATGGAAACAACGCCTCTTGAAAAGCTCACAGTGAGTCAAATCTGCAAGACATCGGGAATATCACGTAGTTCTTTCTACCGGTGCTTTGAGGACAAATACGCTGTCGCTCAATGGCATATCCAGTTCGTCCATCTTAACGGCGTAGACCAAATCGGGAGAACGCTCTCTTGGTATGAAGGCTACTTCCGCACCGAAGCCGACTTTGTTAAGTACAAACGATTTTATGCAGGGGCCACAAAGAAGTCCGACTACAACACTATCGACGAGTCGATTCCTCGGTGTCGCAAGGAAACGCTTATCGAAACCATCCGCGATTACCATGGCAAAAAGCTCACCACGAAGCTTTTCTTTGAAATTGAGGCCCTTGCAGCGATGGAGTTTAAAACGCTGCCTTGGTGGCACGACGACGCCAAGTACCCGGTCACGCTTGAGCAGAAATGCCAATGGATGTGCGAACTCGTCCCTCGTGATCTCTTCGACATGCTCAACCAGCCTGTCATCCGATAAGTAACGGCGGGCCTTCAGCCGCACAGCAGCTGAAGGCCCGCTTTTGCATAAGGCCCTACACGAAAGTTCAACCCCTAAATAGTCGCTTTTAGCCTTTATCCTTCTGTCGGAACCCAGAGCACTTGCTTTGGGCTCTTCGCGAGCTCGTCGGCGAGCTCGCTGATCGTCCCGAACTTCATGCAATTTGCAAGGCAGTGGTGCACACATACCGGTTCGCGATGCTTACCCAAACGCTCCGCGCACAGATCGCACAGATCAGTTGGGACGGGTATCTTGTTCCAGTTGAAACAACGGCCCGCGTCATCGAAATCGTCTTTCTGCCAAGGACCGTCGTCGAATACGCGGATGCCCCACTTCCCCACCGGGAAATCGTGCTCCTCCTTGCATGCGACCTCGCACGACTGGCACCCCGTGCAGTATTGATAGTTTATGAGAAGTCCATATTGAGGCATGGTTACACCAACTTTCCGAATTTTTCCCAAACCAGGTTCATGTCCACGTCGAGGTTCTCGCCAAGAGGACGGATGCCGCAGCAGGTGCATTTATACGGTGCCGCGAGCCCCATGGGGTTGTTATGCCCGGTAGGAACAAGGTCGTCGACGCTCGATTGCCACACGCCAAAGAGATTCGGTTCCTCACCATCTTGCTCGGGGAACCACCAACCGTGCTGCGCCATGGCGACACCAGCGCGCACGACGGGCGTAACCTTCGCCTTGAAACGAGCCGTGCCGTAGTCGTTGAAAAGCTCGACCCACTGACCATCTGCAATGCCGATCTCGGCGGCATCCTTGGGGTTGATCTCGACAATCGGGTTCGGGTTAAGCTCACGCAGGCGGGGAATTTGACGATGCTCGCTATGGAAGAACGCATAGGTTCGCGCGCCTGTGGTCAGCACGAACGGGTACTTCTCCGCGATTTCCGGATGGGCCGTGGGCGAGAGAGCGGGCTCTTCGTAGTAAGGCAGGGGATCCATATTCGCCTGAGCGAACTGGGATGACCACAGCTCAACGCGTCCAGTAGGCGTAAGGAAGCCGGGCTGCCCGTCAGGACGCAAACGCCCCGTTTCGTACTTCCGATAGTAGACCTTGCGCTTGAACTTCACCACTTTCTTAATCTCATCGAAGGAATGGCGCCCCTCAAGGCGATTCTTCTCGAGATAGTCGATAGGGCCTTCGTAAACGCTCTTGGCGTCGCCTCCGATCGCATCGGCGAACATCGTGATGATCTCGAGGTCGCTTTTCGCCTCGCCCACCGTGATGGCTTTATTGTTGATGCCCGTGGTCATCGATGCCGCGCCGTAATGCGTGCGATTAACGCTTTCGTGTTCGGGACCGGTCGACAGCGGAAGGAACACCTCGCAAAGCGCTTGAATGGTCGGCGTGATGAAGCAGTCGGTGCCGAAGCAGAAGTCGAGCGAACGCTTCATCGCCTCGTACCAGCGCTTCGTCTCCGCCGAGCAGGTGGGAGCGATGAGGTTCGTCGACTGGATCCAACCCATGCGGATCGGGTAGGGTTCGTCGGTTTCGAGGGTCTTGAGCAGCGTGTCGGCGTGCGTGATCGTGACCTGATTGCAAAACGTGGGGTACTCTTCCATGCCGATGCACTTGTTGCGCAGCTCCTCCGACATTGAGTACCAACCTGCGGTGACGAACGCACGGGTATCGGTGTTGTGAGCTGCGCTTTCCTCGGACATGCCCGTTACGAGATCCTCGGGGGCGCTCAGGTCAGCGACGACGTTGCCACCGGGGGCATCGAGGTTGCCGGTAAGCGCCATGCAGGCCATAATGCACTGATTTGCCTGCATACCGTTTTTGCTCTGGTCAAGAGCGAGCCCGACGAGAATCGATGCAGGCTTCGCGGCTGCGTAACTGCGCGCAGCGGCATAGATGTCCTCGGCGTTCACGCCGCAAATCTCGGCAGCACGCTCGGAGGACATGGTCTTCACGCGCTCTGCAAACTCGTCGAAGCCGTAGCACCACTTCTCGACGAACTCATGGTCGTAAAGGTCCTCGGAAATGATGATGTTCGCCCAGGCCATGGCCATCGCGGCATCGGTGCCGGGGCGCAGGCGCAACTGGATGTCCGCACGAGTCGACAGCCACGTGACGCGAGGATCAACGCTGATGATATGCGCCCCACGCTGCATGAGGTCGATGACCGAGTGCCCGAACATACCGGCGTCATTGCACTGGAGGGGAGCTTTGCCCCACACAACAATCATCTGCGGAGTGACGTACTGAGGATCGTCGTATCCGCCTTCGAGGCCGGCAGCAAAGTCCATTTCAGGATAGAGCGCACCAATGGTCATCGTGGCCGTCATCATAGTGGGCTGATAGCAGGCGAAACCGGAGAGACCGCAAGCAAGGTTCGGCGTTTTGAAAACGCTCAGGATGTAATCCTGCTGAAGCATGCCGTCGCGACCCGTTCCCACGAACACGGAAAACGTTTCCCTGCCGTACTGCGCAGTGAGCTCGCGCCACTTCGAGACGACGAGATTAATGGCTTCGTCCCAGCTGATGCGCTCCCATGCGTCCTTGCCGCGATCTTCGCGAGCACGCTTCATGGGATAAACCACGCGGCTCGGGTTGTAGACGTAGTCCTTGAGAGCAATGCATCTCGGACAGAGACGGCCGTGCGTGACCGGGTCGTTCTCGTCACCTTCCACGTGGTCTAAGCGCCCGTCCTTGTCGACGTAAAGCTTGACTTGGCATCCAACCGGATGACAGCCTGGCGGCGACCATATAGAAGACCTGACGACAGTGAAGTCGCCGTCTTGGTACTTCCAAGGTTTGCCAAGATCGTTTTCGAATTCCATGATTCCCCCATTCGATGATGTTTGAGTTGCGAGAGATGTACCTCCGGGCGCAGTGGCGAGAACTCCCGTTCTTGTCGAGACGATGCGAGGGCCCCGCCCAAATTGCGCCGAAGGCAAGCGTTGGTTTCAGAGCTTTACCGCTCATGCACGATATGAGTTATTGCGTGTTTTGATCCCCCTTTCTCGATTCCCGTTCTTTAGCTAGAGCTTTCATCGGATGAGCGAAGCCGATAACGGCGCATATGGTTCCCATGCCGATGAGAACGGGAAACACGGCATTGGTACCCATGGGAGGGATGCAGCCCATCGATGCAACGAATAGGTATGGAGATATGAATGGACCGAGGCTCATCATTGCCGTCATGAGTCCACTTGCGAACGGCACGCAACTTTTCGGCGCGACGTTTCCTGCGGCGTTTTGTGCGGCGGTGAAGAACGCCGAGCCGCCAAAACCCAGCAGGAACAAACCTGCCGCATAAAAGAGCGCATCGCTCGCAAGCAAGCACGGCACGATTCCCGCAACGGCCATCGTCGCAGCCGCCCCGAAAAGCCGGGAGCGGAACAATCGAAGAACGAAGGGGAACGCCAAGCCGCAGACAATCGAGCCGAGGCCGCAGCAATTGATGACAAGCGCCGATTCGGCCGAGCCCGCCAGCCCTCGCTCATCGAGAACCGTCGAGGTGATGACCTGAACCGTGGTGACGCACGTCCAAACCGCAAGCGCAAACAGCGCGTAGCCCCACACAGCTCGCGGAGTACATCTGATTGCGCACAGTGCGCTGCTCGATGTGCTCGATTCCGTGAGTGCGAAAGAGCGCGCCTCCGGCATGAACGCCACCACAACGGCAAGGGGAACGAGCCCCACAAGGTACGTGAGAAACGAGTAGTTCCAGCCGATTTCCGTGAGAAAGCCTGCAACCGTCGTGTACACGAGGGCGAACAAGAACCGCACAGTCACGCCCAAGCCGAGCAGACGACTTCGACGCTCGCCTTCGAAGAAGGCAATAATCGTTGCGTTACCCACGGGAAACAGAATTCCCAAGCCGACGCCAACCGCCATTCGCGAGGCGATAACAACGGAGTAGTCCTGCGTATCAGGGAAAAGGAAAGGCGACGCACCGGCAAGCGACATGATGAGCACGCCGATGATGGCAGAGCGGCGAAATCCCACCCTCGGCAAAAGCGAGCCCGACAAGATACTCACCGGGACGGATATCATTCCCGTGATGCTGTTCGCAAGCATGATAGTCGTCGTTGGCGTATCGGCAAAATGATGGGAGAAAGCCGCGATTGACGGCGTTAGGATGGTAAACTCCCCCATCGTACAAAAAATGGCCAATATCCCAACTATCTCGAGCGGAGAAACCGCCACGACGCCTGTTTGATCTTTTTCCATCGATCCCCCCGTTGACCCCTTTGAACAGTGTTGCACCCTTCTCAAGAGCAAGATGCCGACTAGCCTCGTCCGTCCCTCGGCACATTTGCGTGGCTATTCATTTGCAGAGCGCTTTCTTTCGCGCGAGCGAAGAATGAACATGAGGGCAAGCGCGCCGAGGAACATGACAGCGCCAGCTCCGGAAAGCAGACCAGCACTCGCACCCCAACCAGCAGTCGTCACGATGCCACCGACTACGCCGAACAGGATGCCACCAACGCTTTGCCCCAGGCTCATAAGCGTCGACGATACGGAAGCGAGCTGCGGACGCGGCGCGATTTCAGCCACAAGCGTGAAGAAGATGGCGGGAACAACGCCGTTGGCAAGACCGAAAAGAATTAGCCAGGGAACGAGCATCGACTCACCGATGACGTAGGCAAGGCCGAAGGTGACGCCCTGAAGCGCTGCCCCAGCAACGAGAATCCCCATGCGTCCAGTGGTGCTCTTGACTATGTTCATCACGAAACCGATCGCAATACCAGCGATAACGACGGTGATGTTGGAGATGTTGAGCATGCCGTTTGCAGCCGCCTGGTCCATTCCCATGGCCTGAACCATGTACAGCGGTTCGAAGTTCATCACCGCAGCAGTGCCGAGTGAGAACGCCGCGAAAGCGATCATAGTCACCCAGCAGCTCAGGCTCCGGAAGCCTTCGGAGACTTTCGGCTTCTCGTCGTCGCCCACAGCCTCTTCATCGAGGTAGGAATGCTGCGGATTTCGCGCTGCCGCGATCCAGGTAATCGTGATGACAGCAAGCAAGACCACAACGAACCAAAAAACGTTGCGATACGAGCTCGAGTCGTCGACGTTGAAGAAGAAACCCGAGGTCCCCATGATGAACATCGCCCCAAGGGGAACCCACACCGAGAAGATGCCCATCGGAAGGCCGCGTTTGCTCGGCGGGAACCATTCCGAGAACAGCACCGGCACAACCGTCCCAATGCAGCAGTATCCGACACCTTCGATCAGACGGCCTACCACGAGAAGCTCATATGTCGAAGCGAAAGCGCTGATAACGCCGCCCACAAGCGCGCAAAGCAGAACCACAAGCGTCGATTTGCGCGTACCGAACTTCATGATGATACTCGCCGCGATGAACGCAAGTACGAATCCAGCGTAGCCGTTAATCGACATAAGAAAACTCAGCGAAGTCGTATCGATACCGAGAGCGGGCATCACAAGCGACGACGTCGCCGCAAGCTTGCTGTTGTTCACCGAAATGAAAACCGACGCGATGATGGCGATTATCGCTACCAACCAAGCGCGACCAGTTTGGTCGATCCGTTTCTTCTTTACCTCTGAACCCATTTCCCTTCCTTCCCTTTATTGCGCGCGGAGAAGCGCGCCACTGCGTGCAAACAAGCTTCCTTTTCGGCTCCTCATTGCCGAAACGCTTGTGTGCCATGAGATTCTAAAGGGTCGTAAGGTGAAATAATGCCTGGTCAACACTCTGTTTTGGAGTAAATACCCACACTTGTCCCAGAGTTGGAACAACTCGCGCCTTATGTTCCAGCCAGACAAACGAAGATGGGAAACCCGCAGAGACGCCTCGCCCGCGAGACCAACGATGCGCTGCATCCCCTTAAACGAGAAAAGCCCCGCATGCTTACGCACGCGAGGCTTTCATAACTTTCGAAGTATGTAGCTTGGGGAATTACACGAGCTTGATGAACTTTCGTTTGCCAACCTGCAGGACGCAATCCTTCAGCTTCTCGGGCTCAACGTTGTATACCTTAGGCGCGACCGCATCGCCGTTGAGCTTTACGCCACCGCCATCGATGAGGCGGCGCGCTTCCCCAACGCTTTGCGCAAGGCCGGCGTCGTGAATGATCTTCGCGAGATAGACGAGGCCCTCTTCGTTGGGAGTGAGGTCGGGCGTGTACTCGGCGATGTCGTCGGGGACGTCATGTTTCTTGAACACGAGGTCAAACTGCTCCTCGGCCGCGTTCGCCTGTTCCTCGTCATAGTAAGCGGCAACGATGTTGCGGGCAAGGGCTCGCTTTACCTTATTAGGATGGAGCTCGTCGTTGGCCAAGCCGGCCTCGATCTCGTCGATTGCCGAGACGGACTCGGTAGATGCAAGACGGTAATACTTCACCATAAGCTCGTCGGGGATGGACATGACCTTGCCGAACATGTCGGACGGCTCATCGGTGAGGCCGATGTAGTTGCCGTAGCTCTTCGACATCTTCTTCACACCGTCGGTGCCCTCGAGCAGCGGGAGCGTCAAGCACACCTGCGGCTCCATGCCGAGCTTCTCCATAAGCTCGCGACCGGCAAGCAGGTTGAAGAGCTGATCGGTGCCGCCGAGCTCGACGTCAGCCTTGATAACGACGGAGTCGTAAGCCTGCATGACCGGGTACATGAACTCGTGAAGGCTGATTGGCAGGTTCGAGGTGTAGCGGTTATGGAAATCGTCGCGCTCGAGAATGCGGGCGACCGTGAACTGCGCCATGAGCTTCAAGAGCTCTTCCATGTTCAGCGACAAGATCCACTCGGAATTGTAGCGAAGCGTCGTCTTCTCGGGGTCGAGGATCTTGAATGCCTGGTTGACGTAGGTTTCCGCGTTCGCCTTGATCTGCTCGCGGGAAAGCTGCGGACGGGTCGAGTTGCGCCCAGACGGGTCGCCGATGAGCGCCGTACCGTCGCCGATAATGAGCGTGACCTCGTGGCCAAGGTCCTGGAACTGGCGCAACTTGCGCAGCGGGACGGCGTGGCCGATGTGGATGTCAGGAGCCGTCGGGTCGACGCCGAGCTTGATGTTGAGGGGCTTGCCGCGCTTGAGCTTTTCAAGCAGAGCGCTTTCCGGCACAATCTGCGCCGTGCCAGAGGAGATGATGTGAAGCTGTTCTTCAGGTGTGAGCATCGAAATGTCCTTCATACAACGGATTTGCACAAGCGATTCTAACACATAGGCCGCATGAGGCCCGAATCTATCGAGAGGGCTGCGCAATAAGCGAACGAGCGCCATGGAAGACCGAGCTCATAAAGCGAGGGGGCTTCTCGCCCCCGACTTTTGCAGACTAGCTAGGTCGTTTTTCGCCCGCTTGCCCAGGCCAGCGGGCTTTTTCTTTGTCAAGTTTTTACGACTTTATACGCCGCTGTATGGCTGGGTATGAGATAATACTCGCATATATTCCCGCAGGTCAGGACGGATGATCGTGTATCTCAGGAAGTCGAAGAAGCCCAACGGGCGCACTTACCTAACCATCGTGCAGGGCTACCGCGACGAGGACGGCAAGAACAAGGCCAGGACCGTCAGGAGCCTCGGCTACGTCGACGCCCTCGAGGCGGAGTTCGACGACCCCGTCGCCCACTTCGAGGAGGAGTGCAGGCGCATGACCGAGGAGGCCGCCAGGGCGCAGGCGCCCGTGACCGTGGAGTTCTCGGCGGCCAGGAAGATCGACAAGCGCTCGGAGGGCCGCGTGGAGCTCGGGGCTGCGGTGCCCTCCGCCTACCTCCACCGCGACCTGGGCGTGTGGTCGTTCTTCGAGCGCAAGCGCACCTCGCGCGGCTTCTCCTACGACCCCTGCCGGATCCTGGAGCTGCTCGTGTGGGACCGCATAGCGCACCCCTCCTCCAAGCGCGCCGCCTGGGAGGCCAGGGGGAGGTTCCCCCGCAAGTGCGGCTTCACGGCCGACGACGTCTACCGCTGCCTGACCTACCTGGACGAAAACGCCGACGCGCTCGTGAGCTCGATGAACGCGTCGCTGGAGGAGTCGCGCGGCCCGCGCGACGCGTCGTGCCTGTACTACGACGTCACCAACTACTACTTCGAGTGCGACGAGGAGGACGGCTTCAGGATGCGCGGCGTCTCCAAGGAGCACAGGCCCAGCCCGATCGTGCAGATGGGGCTGTTCCTGGACTCCGACGGCCTGCCCCTGGGCTACGAGCTCTTCCCCGGCAACCGCAACGACATGACCACGCTGCTGCCGGCCATGTCCAAGGCGGGCGTGCGCGACCTGCCCTGGGGCGAGCGGGTGGTGGTCGTGGCCGACAAGGGCCTCAACACCTCCGCGAACATCGCCGCGTGCGTGCTCGACGGCAACGGCTACATCTTCTCGCAGTCCGTGCGCAAGGCGACCAGGGGGCTCAAGTCGTGGGTGCTCGACGACGCGGGCTACGAGGAGAGCGCCTCCGGGTCCTTCAAGATCAAGAGCCGCATCTCGGAGAAGGCGGTCTACGTCGCGGGCGAGGACGGGAAGAAGCGCAGGGTAACGGTGCCGGTGAAGGAGGTGGCCTTCTGGTCGCGAGACTACTTCGAGCGCAGCCGCTGCGAGCGCGCCAAGGTCGTCGAGAAGTCCAGGGCCGCCGTGGCCCGCGGCGACCTGTCGTCGGCGGCGGCGAAGACGTCCGTGCGCTACGCGAAGGACGTGCCCGTCGTGCGCGAGACCGGCGAGGCCGCCGACCACAACTGGGTGGTCGACGAGGAGAGGATCGCCGCCGACGAGGCCATGGACGGCTACTACTGCATCGTCACCTCCGAGCAGGAGATGGACGACCGCGACGTCATCGACGCCTACCGCGGGCTCTGGAGGATAGAGGAGTCCTTCCGGGTGATGAAGGGCGACCTCGGCGCGCGCCCGGTCTACTGCTCCACCGAGTCCCACATACGCGCCCACTTCCTCGTCTGCTACGTGGCGCTGCTCGTCATGCGGCTCATGCAGCTCGACACCGGGCGCAGGCACTCCGCCTCGGAGATATCCGCCGACCTCGCCCAGGTGGTGGGCCACCACATGCGGCAGAACCTCTATCTCTTCGACCACCGCACCGACCTCACCGACGAGCTCGCCGACGCCGTCGGGATCGACCTGTCGCGCCAGGTCCTCACCCGCGCCCAGATCCGCTCGATAATGGCGGATGTGAAGAAACCGAGGGGCTAGGGCGTACCACGCCAGAAAATGTCACGCACAACAAGGGCCGTTTCCCCAGGTCAAGAGATGGAAACGGCCCTTGACAGCTGCAAAAGTCGGGTTCTAACACATAGGCCGCATGAGGCCCGAATCTATCGAGAGGGCTGCGCAATAAGCGAACGAGCGCCATGGAAGACCGAGCTCATAAAGCGAGGGGGCTTCTCGCCCAAACTCTTCACTGAAGCGAGTGGCGTTTCGCTACAATGCCGCAGTGGAATCTAATCGTCACGGTCGAGGGCTATTCTTGCCCATCGCCCGACAGGAGAACAAATAGTGCTGAAGTTACATGTGCTCGCAAGCGGAAGCAAAGGCAACGCTGCCATCGTTGAAAACGCCGCAACAGGCGCGGGCATGCTTATCGACTGCGGAATCTGCAAGCGCGATTTCCTCGAACGCTGCGACGAGGCGGGCTTCGACCCCGCCCGAATCGACGCCGTGCTCATCACCCACGAGCATGGGGACCACACCAAGGGGCTGGGCGTGGTGTTGCGCGGCCTCGCGAAATTAGGCTGCGCACCAACGGTTTACGTAAACCAGGCCTGCATCGACGCGAGCTCCGCGCTGCAGAAGGTCGCAGGCGATTGCGCCATCTTGCCGCTCTCCTCGGGGCAGCGCGCAATCGAGGCCGCCGGCTTGCGCGCCTTCCCCTTCGCAACCAGCCACGATGCTGCCGCTTCCTTTGGCTTTCGCATCGAAGCGCCCGACGGCGACGCACTGGGTTACATAACGGATTCGGGCATCGTGACGAACGCAGCGCACGAGGCCTTGCGCGACGTGCGCATTTTGGCGCTCGAGAGCAACCATGACGAGCGCATGCTGCAAAGCGGCGACTATCCCTACGCCATCAAGCGACGCATCGCCTCGGAATTCGGCCACCTCTCGAACCCGCAGGCAACCGAGGAGCTCGCCGCGCTCATCACCGAATCGCGCGCCGCGGGTCTTCGCACGCCCGAGGCCGTCGTTGCCATGCACATCTCGCAAAACAACAACGACTACGACCTGCCGCGAGCAGCACTCGAGAAAGGACTCGCCATCGCCGAGGGCAATGCGCGCGTCCTTTGCGGCTACCAAGGACGCCTCACGAGCGTGAAATAGCGCCCAGGAAGGAGCTTCCCAGCACTGCGAGGCCGCAGCGTTACGCATGGGAAGCGCCTTCAAATGATAAGTAGCCTAACTGAAATACGTTTCCCGACCCCCGTCCCAAAGAGACAGAGGCCCCGTCCCATGTCGCAGCGTGCTACTGAACGCCGCGGAACAGATGCCCTGTGGTAGCGCTTGTGATCTTGGCGACCGAATTTCCGTCGGACTGCGCGATACGCAGCGCGCGAATGGCTCGACCGACAGCCTGCGCCGCCTGCTCGCCGTTCATGAGCGTCGTGTCGACCATAAACGACGTGACGCCCGCCGCCATGAGCTCGGGAAGCGAAGCCACCAAATCCAGCTCGACGCTGTTGTAAAGGTGGCTGCGGCCGAGCGCATCGGTGATGACGGGGAAGTCGAAGTCCTTGCGGTCCTTCAGGTAATGCGGGCTGCGACGGCGGCGACACTCGGCGCAATCCTCGTTGCACGGGCCCTGACTCATGAGCAGGCAGTGCTCGGTGATCATGAGTTCTTGCGCGCCCGAGATGAAGATGCCCAGCTCAACCGGGGTATCGCGGGACAACTCGCGAATCTGGTCGAGAGAGAGCTCGGGAGAGAGCCACACGCGAACGGCACCCATGCGAGCAACCTCGTCGAGCGCAAGCCTGTTCGTGACGGGCAGATGCGGGCCGACCTCGAAGGGAATCCCGATCTCGGCGGCCATCTGCATGGCACCGAGGCTCTCCACGAACACCGGACGCCCCGACGTTGCGTAACGCCACGGGTCGAAATCAAGCTTCGCCTCGCGCGAGAGCCCGACCTCGTCGTGATCGACGACGGGCATGGCAAGAAGGCACTGCTTGGGGTAACCCGCCTGCTCGACCGTGGCCGTGAGCTGACCCGCGACCACCGCCTCGCCGCGCCCGTAGTTCAGCGCCGGCACGTACACCATGTGCGCGCCCGTGCGCTTT
>OLPR01002853.1_pt1 | contig 12265 bp, 17 predicted proteins | sample 1672761 | NCBI WGS metagenome assembly OLPR01 (sample SAMEA3136721, study PRJEB25190) | human gut metagenome | biome: human gut; feature: human-associated habitat; material: faeces | place: Austria | collected 2013 | reverse complement strand
TCTACAAAATCAGGCATCTTGTAGAGAACGCTTTTCTGTGGTTAAAACGCTGGAGAGGGATCGCTACGCGCTATGCGAAAAACACGTCATCGTTCCTTTCTGCTGTTCACATCAGGTGTATCGCTATTTGGCTGGCTGTTTTGGCTTGATCTCATGTAGACATTATCTAGTGAATATGCTTATGAAATGTACCGCCGCTGAAATAGATTCTTTCCGCGGTATTCTATGGGCAATATATCGCAATGCTCAAAGGGGAGATTTCTTGGCTTCGGATATTCATGCGATGCATTCTTTGATTACAGAACTTGAACAGAAAAAAAGTAACGAAGAGCTTCCCGAAGATAGAATCATTCGTTTACAAATCACGCTGCTAATTCAGAATCTGCACAAGCACATTCAGCAAATATCATAACCGCCTCGGAAACTGTTGAAGAGAATTCTGTTCATCTTTGTTCTCGTATATAGGAAGATGCAGCTCATGCACTACAAGACGCTGTCATGAGCTGCACGACTTCCTCGTTGCCAATAGCCAGAAGCAGTACGCTAGCATCAAGCTCATCCACCAGAAGCTGGAGAAATTTGGCCGAAGTACTATGGCCTCCACAGTCTCCGAATGCACCATGATGTCCGCCGCAGATAGCGGAATCAAGGCCTGCTACAACGTCCGAACCGTCGTAGACATATCCAGCTACACATCCGGAGGAAATGCCCATCTATCCCCTATACAGCCTTCTTTCTCGATGATTTAGATCGCAACTGCGACCTTATCCTCGGAAACCGTAGCGTTCTCAAGCTGTTCAACCTCGCGTCTGAAGCTGTCCAGCGTGATGAGAAAATGTATCTCCAGATGATACTCCTTATCGACGGTGATTTTCTCGATGATCCTAGAAAGAATCATTTTCTTCTCATCGTTGTTCGCCGCATCGAAAACTTCCGCCCAGTCGCTGATGCTGCGGTACTGAAGAATGAGCTGCTGGAGCTTTTGCTCCGTATCTTCTGCGGATACTCGCAGTTCTTCCAGATATGCCTCTGCTTTCGCAATGGCTTCCTGCTTTTCGTCCAGCATGCTCTTGATGGTCGCTTCATCAAAAACGCTTTCGCCCATTAGAACCTTGACCATCTCTTCTCGCAGCTTCTTATACTGTGCATTGAGTTTCGCCAATCCCATTTCTGCTTGCTTGAGCCGTGCCCCTGAGCCTTGCTTAATTTGCAATCGCTGTTGCTCTTTCCAAATCGCATCGACGGACTTCCCGAAATGAGAAAAATACTGACGGACAATTTCGAGCACGGCTTCTTCGATCTTCTGAGCGGAATAGGTTCGTTGACCATCACAGCCTTTGGCCTTTGTCGCGCCGTTATAGCAGCGATATACCGGCCGGTAGTAGCACTCGCCATTTACCCGTTTCTTCGTATGGTATGTTCCGACGAGCTTGTGTCCGCAATGTGCACAATAGAGCAAACCAGAGAGCAACGATGCACCGAAGATTGAGGTTTTCGTCCGCTTCGTTTCGTCCGGATTATCCTCATCAATATCACCGCGCGTTTGCGTCTTTCGCGTCACGCGCATGCTCATAACGCGCTTTGCAAACTCAAAATCCTCATCTGAAACGATACGCAGCGCTTCATTGACAGGAGAACGAACGTCGCCGCAGCGAGAGATGCCAATGTAGATCGGATTCGTCAGAATCGTTTTGACACTCTGCGGCGCCCATATCTTATCTGGTGATGGATAACGACTGTTGAGATAATTCGCTAGGCGGTGAATGCCCATGCCGCGTCGAATATATCCATCAAAGATATCGCGGACAATAACACCTTCGTTTTCATCAATCGCAAGATCAAAAAGCTGGCGATTTTTCTTGCCTATCCGGCCGTTGTGAATGAGCTTGTAACCAAACGGACGAGTTCCACCGCGCCACAAGCCTTCTTCCACCATTTGCCGATGCTTTGTGCGAACGCGCTCTGAAGTTTTTTCACTTTCGCCGCCCGCCTGCCAATAACGAATATAGTTGATAAGCTTATCCGCCCGCGATTCCATTTTCTGCTGTCCCTCGCGAGTGCTCCATACCTCAATACCTTTGGAAATGAACCACTCCACAAGAAACGGCGTCTCATCATCGCGTCTGCCGAGGCGATCGAACATAAAAACGAGCAGAACGTCAAATGCACCGCGCTCGGCTTCTTTTCGTATGCTTGTGATGGCGTCGCGTTTCTCAGCAGAAACCTTGAAGCCGGAGACGCCTTTTTCAGCGTATTCGCCCACAAGCGTCCAGCCCTGAGCATCAATAAACTTGCGGCACTCAATGCGCTGCATTGGGATATCATCCTTATCGACCTGTCCTTTGGTCGATACTCTGTACAAACAGATTACTCTTTTCATGACGGTTTTCCCTCCTTGTCATGAAGTCTCTGAAAGACTGCAAGCTACATGCTCGCCACGCTGCAGTCAATGTCCTATTCCTGCTTTTCGCGGAAGTGCATGGTCACCTGACAGCCGTTAGAGGCTTGTTTCATGAGTGTTGTCTGCACAGTTGGTAATGCTAAACTATTCGAGTTTTCAAGGTTCGTTCCAGATAAGCTGTTGTTTTTGAGATTCCTCGACACGTCGATTGTATCATTCACTGCATTCATGTGTCAAATTCCCTCCCGATGTTATGTCCCCTTGTTGGCGGATTGTTGGAAATTTTACAAAAAGGCATCAGATAATCATTCTTATCCGATGCCTTCCGTTCAGAATCTTCCTTTTTGTATCAGCTATGCGATTCCCACTGCTACCGCGTCACTTTCGTCATCGGTCTGATAATCCTGTTCGCCGGTGAAGCGATGCTATGCGGCGGCGACCTCTTCCTTGGATGCTTTACCGCTGCCGGTAAGCAGCTTTTTGACGGCGGATGGAGCAATTTCTTCATAGACGGCGCGGCATTTCTGCCACGCTGCCAGATCAGCGATACCCACTACCTTGAACAACGCCTGTGTCTCGTGCGGGAATCGGGAGAAACCCTTTTCCCGCACGAACACATCGATGCCTTCAGACTATTCGCAGAGCAGATCGTAGATGGCGGCGAGAATTTCGCCGTGGCCGACCTTGCTGTTTCTCGTATTCAGATGGCATAGGTGCTCAATTTGGACGTTTCCGTCTTCATACCGCTAAATGGCAAAGCCCGGACAGCGCAGCGACAGATCGGCCGCCAGAATCCGCAGCGAGTCAGGCGAAACCGTCGGTTCGGTCTTGCTCATGATCAACCTCGAAGGCAAACATCGCGCGCAGAATGGCGTGTGCCAGATGATCGTCGCTGGTATCGCCGGCGAGATAGGCGTAAAGATGCTGGATAGCATGATTCACATGCTCTTCGGCGGGAATCTTTTTGTAGTTGCGGTTCAGCTATGTTTCGCCGTACTTTTCCGCGCCGTATTTTGCAACCTCTGCAGCGGCAAAGATGGCGTTGGGTGGCAGAAAGTGAAAGGCATACGGCGTAGCGGACTGTTTGCCGCCGCGTTCGTTGGTTTCGGTTGGCACGTCGGGCTGAACGCCCAGAATTATGGACATGGGGATTCCTCCTTTTCTTGATCGATCATCGTTTCAACATCCCGGATGAATTCTTCCTCCGTTTTGCCCCAGAATGGAAGCATCCTGCGTACGTCTTCGACGTATTCTCTGCGGATATCCTGCGGGAAATGCCCGGCGCAGGCGATATAGGAAACGACTGCGCCGTAGGGCTCCAAGCCCTTGGACAGGCACTCCGTGCAGAAGGCATACGACGTCGCGCCGTATGCGCTGCAGGCGATCTGAACAGCCTCGTGCTCTCCGCACACATCACAAAGTTTTCCGATCATGCTCTTTCCCTCCGAAAAAGATTCGTGTTATCGATCTACGCGCTGTTGACCACGCGATAGAACCGTTGATTGGTGTTCGGCGAATCCAGACCGCCCCTGTCCGGCCGGTATTCGCCCAATTTGAGATAGTCTAGCAGCGGAAGCAGATCAAAAAATGGTTCCACACTCTCGCATCCGCTGTACAGACAGGTTTTCAGGCCATGGCACCGGACAATTTGCAACGCTTCCCGAAGCTGCACGGGATTCTGTCCTTCGCCCATGAAGCAGACGCAGGTGATCTATCCTTCGTAGCGACGAAGCAGTGTCATCAGATCCGGCAGCAGTGGCTTTCCAATATCCTGCTGGAGATACGCGGAATGGCAGCCGTGACAGCGAAAGCGGCAGTTGGAGATGGAGATTGTCAGGCTGATTTCCGTGGGCACCTCCTCCAGTGTCACGGCGTATTCCACATACTTGAGCGGCACGTCAGTCATCTTCCACCTCGCAGCGGGAATAGCAGTCGCCGCAGATGCGCTCGCCGTCTGCCGTCTTAATGTAGCTGTCCGTGATCCATTCGCCGCATACGTCGCAGCGATACGCGGGGTGAATCTCCGTGCTCTCGCAGCGTGGGCAGACCAGCAGCTCTTCGTAGGGCGGCGTGTCCAGCCCGTGACGTTCAAATACGATTCGCGCCTGCTCAAAGATCGCGCCGCAGTCAAGATAGATTAGCATGAGGCATCATCCGCCTTTTTGCTGAGATACTACCCACAGTCGCAGCCGCGTCCCTCTCGGAAGTCTTTGCAGGGGCATTTGGTGTCCGGCGTTTTCAGCAGCTTGCAGGGGCAGTATTCCACCACCGCGCCCATCGACTTTGGCCGTTCGGCCAGCCTTTCTTCCATTCTGGTGTGCATCTGCATGGGCATGTGGCTGATGCAGAACTATATCACCGGCAAAAACAGCTATCGTCTGGTGGGCGGCAAGGGCAGCCGGCCGGCCCGGACAAAACTGTCCCCGGCGGGACAGGCGGGCGCATGGCTGTGGGTGGCGCTGGTGGTGCTGGCAGCCATTGGCGTGCCGTATTTTTCCATCATTGCGACTTCTCTCATCAGGCTGCGCGGCTACGGCCTGGCGGCGGGCAATTTTACCCTGGATCATTACAAAGAGCTGCTGACCACGCCCAAGGCCCTGTCCTCCATCTGGAAGAGCCTGTTCCTCGCCGTGTCGTCCGCCTCCCTCTGTTCCGTGCTGGGCACGGCGGTGGTGGTGGCCGTGCGGAAGTCGAAGGGCTTTTTCCGGAAGACGCTGGAAGGCGTGAGCCTGCTGCCGGAAATGCTGCCCAGCATTGTGCTGGTGATCGGCGTTATGCTGTTCTGGAACGCGATTTATAAGGTGCTTCCCCTTTATAACACCATCGGGATCATGGTGCTTGCGTATGTGGTGCTGTATCTGCCCTACACGGTGCAATACGTCACCTCCGCCTTTACCCAGATCAACGACAGCCTGCTGGAGGCCGGCCGGGCCTTTGGCGGCACGCCTGCGTACGTCTTCCGGCGCATTACGCTGCCCATGATTTCCCGGGGCATTTTCGCCGGATGGATGATGATCTTCATCATCGCCTTCCGGGAACTGGTGACGGCCAGCCTCATCGCGCCGCCCAACACGCTGGTGGTTTCCACTTATATCAACCGGGAATTTGAACAGGGCAGCGTTTCCCTGGGCATGGCCATGGCGGTGCTGTGCGTGCTCATCACCACCACGGCGCTATTGATCTTCAACCGATTTGCGGGAAAAAAGAAGGAGGCGTGACATGAAGCTGTTGATTGCCGGCGGCGTAGGCGAGCACGGCCGAAACTGCTTTTATGTGCAGGGGGAGCGGCGCTGCTTTCTGGTGGACTGTGGAAAAATGGCGGATACGCCGGAGGATCCGTATCCCCATCTGACGCCGGAGCAGATTCGGCGCGCAGAGGCCGTGTTTTTGACCCATTCCCATGCCGACCACACCGGCGCGCTTCCCTGGCTGCGGGAAAACGGCTTTCAGGGAACGGTGGTCGCCACGGAGGAAACCCTGGGGCAGCTGCCCTTCGCCGTGGAAAACGGCCGTTCGCTGCAGGCGCTCTGCCCGGACGGAGGGGGAACGTTTCAAGGCCTTTCCATTCAGTGGGGGCGCAGCGGCCACTGCGCGGGCAGCGTGTGGTATCGCTTTGCCCAGGAGGATAAATCCATCTTCTTTTCCGGGGATTACACGGAGGATACCCAGGTTTACGCCTGCGACTGCATCCGGGGCCATCAGGCGGATCTCGCCGTGCTGGATTGCGCCTACGGACGGGACGAAACCCCCTATGCCGGGGCCTGCGGCCGACTGGTTCGCGCAACGGAAGGCCTGCTGTCTGTCCACGGGCTGCTGCTGTTTCCCGTGCCGAAATACGGGCGCGGATTGGAGCTGCTGAAGCTCCTTTCCCACTGCCTCCGGGGCGTTTCCTATGCCGCGGATGCGCTCTTTCTGAAAAATTTTGCCGAACAGCAGGCGGGCGGCTTCTGGTATCGACCGGTCAAAATCGATGTGCCGGTCAGCCCATACCGGGAACAACCCCAGGGAATCGTATTCGTCAGCGACCCCCAGCTGCGCACCGGCGAGGCCCGGCGCATCGCCGAACAGGTGCTGGCCATGGGCGGCATGGCCGTGATGACCGGCACGCTGGAAAGGGGCTCTTACAGTGAACGCCTGCTCAGGCAGGGCCGAATGAAGCTGCTGCGCTACCCGGTGCACCTGAATCACGCGCAGTTTGAACGGCTGAAGGCGGCAAACGCCTTCGCGGAAACGGTGCCCTATCATTCCCCGGAACTCTCCGCGGCGCGGGAAATCCTGTTTTAGTCGAACCCCACGCCTGGCATGGGGTTTGGGGAAGCCTGAGGCGGCGGGGAAAACAAAAAACTCCTTTTGTGGATCATCAAGATGCGGTCTGCCAACTGCAAGTTGAAACACAAAAGGAGGTCATCGAAATATCGAATGACATAAAAAGTTTAGCACAGGCGAGGCGGGATTGCAAGTACCATATCGCGTTTGCACCGAAGTATCGGCGGGAAGAATTTTATTGCCTGCCGCTTGACAGCAGGGGCCGAAGATACTATAATGGTATCATAATAGTACTAAGTGAAGCTGAGACTAAGAAAGTAAGAAAGAAGGATTTCCATGACATCGGACTTTCAGCAGCAAATTCAGCAATATTGCTCCTGCATGCACGAATGGAACGCGTCGTATGAGGATTACGCACGCTCTGTGGGGCTGTCCTTTACCAGCCTTTCGATTCTGAGCGCCATTCATTCCAACGAAAACTGCACCCAGAAAAGGATCTGCGAAGTCTGTTTTTTGCCCAAGCAGACCGTGAACGGCGTGATTCGGCAGTTTTATAAGGACGGATGGATTCGCATGACGGAGCTGGAGGAGGATCGCCGCAACAAGTCCATTCATTTTACGGAGAAGGGGCAGATGGAGGCCGACCGTATCATGAAGCGGGTGCGGGACAGCGAGCGTGCGGCGATGATCGCGCTGAGTCCGGAAGAGCAGCATCTGCTGCTGTCCATCACAAGGCGCTACGTCACCGCCTGCCGGGAAGCGATGAAGAGCCTGTGATCAGGCGCTTCATTTTGCCCAAATAGTACTATTTTAGGTCTAACGAATATTGGGACGAAAATATGGAATATAGGGGGAATGCAGCATGACTTACAAGAAATTTAAGGACATGGAGCTGTCTGCTTTGGGAATGGGGAATATGCGCTTGCCTACGGTGAACGACGTCCCCCACGGGGAAATCGACTACGCAAGGGCGCAGGAGATCATCGATTACGCCATGAGCCATGGGATCAATTATTACGATACTGCCTATACCTATCCCGGCTCTGAGGCGTTCCTGGGCACGGCCATGAAGAAGTATCCCAGGGACAGCTATTTTCTGGCCACCAAGTATTGGATTGACGCCAACCCGGACTATGCCGCTGTATTCGAGGAACAGCTTCAAAAGCTCCAAACGGATCACATTGACTTCTATCTGCTTCATAGCATTATGGACGGCTTTGGCACGGTTGACCAGTACATTGCCTCCGGCTGTATCGAATACTTCAAGGAGCAGAAACGCAGGGGGCGCATCCGCTATTTGGGCTTTTCCTCCCATGCCAGGCCGGAAAACCTGGCAAGGATGGCCGACTATACCGATTGGGATTTTGCGCAGATTCAGCTAAATTATCTGGATTGGGCCTGCAGCACCGCCGCCGAGGAATACGCGGTGTTGAGCAGCCGAAACATTCCCATCATGGTTATGGAGCCGATTCGCGGGGGCCGTCTGGCGACGCTGCCGGAGCCTTACGCCGGAAAATTGCGGGCGAGCAATCCTGATTGGAGCCTTCCCGCCTGGGCGCTGCGCTTTGTCCGCCGCCTGCCGGGGGTGCAGGTGATTTTGAGCGGAATGTCCACGCTGGAACAGATCCGGGAAAACGTAGCGACCTTCTCGGATGAAACGCCCATGACGGAGGAGCAGGCGGAGCTGGTTTTGCAGGCGGCCAGAGATTACCGCAGCAGCATTTCCGTGGCCTGCACCGGCTGCGCCTATTGTACCACAGAGTGTCCGCAGAAGCTGAACATTCCAAAGCTTATGGAACTCTATAATCACTTGAAATATGTGGGCTATCTCACGCCTCCGGAAATCGACGAGACGCCGGAGAACGAAAAGCCCCATAACTGCCTGGCCTGCGGCAAATGCACCCGTCACTGTCCGCAAAACCTGCCGATTCCGGCAGTGATGAAAGAACTGGCCGGATGGGAAGGGAAAAATTCGGCATGGTAAGATTGCTGCGTTTCAATGAAAAAGTTGAAGCGAATGCGGATCTAACACGATCAAAAATGATAAAGGAGCGTTGATTCCCTTGGAGAACCGTATGAAGCTGGAGCACCCGGTTACCCTGCGCTGGCTGATGCTGTTTGCGCTGCCGACGATTGCCTCCAGCATTTTCGCCAATCTTTATTCCACCGTGGATGGTATTTTTGTCGCCCGATGGGTCAATACCGACGCTTTGTCCGCCATTAATATCACCCTGCCGCTGACCTATGTGGCTTCGGCGCTGGGGATGATGTTCGGCAGCGGCGGCAACGCGCTGGTGGCCCGAAAAATCGGCGAGGGCAAATTGCAGGAGGCGCGGGAGGATTTTTCCCTGCTGATGGTCGTTGCCTTCGCGTTCAGCGTCGTGCTGACCCTGCTCAGCTTTCTGTTTCTCGATCCGCTGTGCCGTTTTCTGGGCTCGGACGCGGCGCTTTTGCCTGATTGCCGGGCGTATATGCTGCCGGTGCTGATCTCGCTGCCCTTCTCGGTGTTCGGCATGGTGTTTCATTTGAGCTTCATCACCGTGGGCCGGGCCAAACTCGGGGCGCTTTTGTCGGTGCTGGGCGGGATTGCGAATATCGTGCTGGACTGGCTGTTCATGGTGGTTTTTCATTGGGGCCTGACCGGCGCGGCGATTGCCACCAGCATCGGCTATGCGGTGCCCTCCGTGGCGGGAACGATCTGGTTTTTTGTCCATCGGGAACAGGTGCTTCACGTCATCCGCCCCAAATGGAACCTGAAAACCCTGCTGCACAGCTGCGCCAACGGCTCTTCTGAAATGGTAGGCGTTATGGCGTTCAGCGTGATTACGATTCTGTTCAATCGCATCCTGATGGAGTTGGGTGGCTCGGACGGCGTGGCCGCGCTGACCATCATCTGGTACGCGCAGGGGCTGTTCGGCGGCCTGTTCCGCGGCTACATCAACGGCATTTCCTCCGTGGTCAGCTATAATCTGGGCCGCGGAGACAGGGAGCGCCTGTCAAAACTGTTCCGCATCAGCATCGGCGTGCTGGGCGCTGCGTCGCTGATGGCCACGGCGCTGAGTTATCTGCTGGGGGGCGCGGTGGTGGATTTCTTCGCCAAGGGCAACGCGCACGTCGCCGCCGTTGCGCTGCGGGGCTTTCATATTGTCGCAATCAGTTTCTTGATGCTGGCGTATAACACCTTCTCCTCCGGCTGGTTCACGGCCCTCAACGACGGCAAAACCTCGGCGATTCTGTCCTTTTGCCGAACCATGATTTTCCTCGTTCTGCCCGTGCTGGTGCTGCCCCGGCTGTTGGGCGTCGACGGCGTATGGCTTTCCCTCTCCGCGGGCGAAATGCTGAGCCTTGGGATGGGGATTTACTATTTCCGAAAATTCAGGCGCGTCTGGACGCCTGCGCCATAACGCCCAAAATTCGCGAATGGTTTTTTGATTTACAGAAAGGAGTGCGCAAATGAAAAACATTCTGGTTCTCGGCGCGGCGGGGCGAACCGGGCGATATATTCTCCGGGAACTAAACGCCGATGACAATCTGAAAATTACGGCCTTCGACATTCGCCTGGACGCGGGCCTGGCGAAGCAGTATCCGAAAATTCGCTTTGTCCAGGGGGACGTATTGGATGTGGGCGGGTTGATCGGCGAAATGGCCGATCAGGAAATTGTGGTCGCCACGCTGGAAGGGGACGTGCTGCCCATGGCGCAAAGCCTGATTGCGGCCTGCGCCACCGCCCGCAGGGTTCGCCGAATCATCTGGCTGACAGGCATGGGCATTCACGGCGAGGTGAAGGGAATCCGAAAGCTCTTTCTGGATCAGTATGTTCGGCAATATCCCGATTATATCCGTGCTGCCGACGCCATCGCCGCCAGCAAAATCCCCTATACGCTGCTTCGCTGCCCCAATCTATACGATGGAGAAAACGCGCAATATGACCTGACCACCGAGGCCCGGCAGCCGCGAAATCGCAACGTGGAACGCGCGGCCGTCGCCCGCTGCATCGCCGACATGATTCGGGACGAAGCGCTTGGGAAAAATGAGAGCCTGGGCAGTACCAACTGATTTCGCGGAAAACCGGCGGACAGACGCGAACCCCCATTTCCTTCAAACCGGATGGGGATTCCGCGTCTGTCTTTGCATGGGCCGAGCACTTTTTCTGTAGAAGGGCGGGGATTAGGCCACTTCGTAGAAGCGCACGTCGGGATCGGCGGCCCAGGTCGGCTTGAGGCCCACAAATACGTCCTTTTTGAACAGATCGGTTTCAAGATACGCCTTTGCGTGCTCCAGGCTGTCAAAGCCGTGGATGACCTGAACGTCTTCCTCGCGAATGAGCAGCTCCTTCGTCAGCGCGCCTTCAATGTTGTCCAGGAAAGGCTGGCGATAATCATTGTAGACCTTTGCCGCGGCGGGGCGGTTTTCCGGGTTGACGACCATTGTAATCTCAAGATACGCTTTTACCTTCATGGTGAATCCCTCCGATTCGCTGCATTTGCATTCCCTGAATGCGGGAACAGTATACCGCTTCAGAGAAAGAAACGGAAGATATCAGGAAATTTATGAGCTGCTTTTAAATTTCATAGCGACTATGTTTTCAGAAGCATTTGTGATAGAATGAAGCCAGAAAATGCGGAGGTGTCGGCTGTGTATCAGAAGAAATTGGAGACGGACATTCGATGTCCCCTGGAATATGGGCTGGAGCTGTTCGGCGGAAAATGGAAATCCCGGGTCATCTGCGTGCTGAATGAAAAGGGCACCTTGCGATACAGCGGCATTCGCAAGGAAATGCTGAACATTACGGACGCGGTGCTTGCCGCCACGTTGAAGGAGCTCATCCATGACGATCTCGTGGTTCGCAGACAGTACAATGAGATACCGCCGAGAGTGGAATACGCGCTGACGGAGAAGGGAAAATCGGTGGTGCCGATTCTCCAGAGCATCTGCAAATGGGCGGGCATTTTTCAAAGAGGGAACAGCGAAAAGGTGATGACCCAGTGCCAGAGGTGTGACTTTAACCGATGAAAAGAAGGGCCGAGCGTAAAGGCTCAGCCCTCCATCAGGCGGCGGATGTTCCCCATGGTTTCGTATACGTTCGCCCGCTCGCGGACGCCGTTTTCCGCGTCGTTGTATTCCTTAAAATAGACGTAGGTGTTGAGCAGCAGGTTGTGCAGGGTATAGACGGCGCGGCGGATTTCAGCGTTTTTGCCCTGGGCGGGGCCTTTGCCGTATCCTTCCCAGAAGGCGGGCTCCCGATAGGCCCAGCGAATGGAGGAAAATTCGTACATGGGGTCGCCCCACAGGGCCCGGTCCGCGTCGATGATCGCGCCAAATTCGGGGCGGGGCGTGTCGGTGCGTATCAATACGTTCCCCAGCCACAGGTCCGTATGCACCAATTGGGGCGAGGTGATTTCGTCCAGCACCGGCGCGGCGGCCCGGAACAGCCGGCGGATTTCTTCGTGGGCTTCCCCGGGAAAAATTTCCGCCGGCGCCGCCACCGTTTCCCATTCCAGCAGATCCGCGTAGAGGGCATCGCTCCAGCGGGCGTGACCGCGGCCGTGGCTTACGGCGGCAACGCGGCCGAAGCGGTCGGCGCAAATTTCGTGCATC
>OLPR01002852.1_pt1 | contig 12269 bp, 8 predicted proteins | sample 1672761 | NCBI WGS metagenome assembly OLPR01 (sample SAMEA3136721, study PRJEB25190) | human gut metagenome | biome: human gut; feature: human-associated habitat; material: faeces | place: Austria | collected 2013 | reverse complement strand
CCCTGTCCGAGGGAACCGGCCGCCTGAGCCACGCCAGGGAGGCCTTTCCTTACTGAAGGGTGTCCCTGAAGGCGGCTTCCGAACTTACGGAACGAGCCGAGCTCGGAGGTCGGGAAATATCCTGCCCTCGAAAGGATTGAGTAATACATTGGGGTGAGGTGTCCGGCCGACAGGATGAACATGTCCTGATCCTTTCCACCGCGTGTCCAAGTTTCAGGGTTCTGATCCATAACATTGAAGTACAGTGCTGTCATAAAATCAGCGCTGCTCATGGATCCGCCCGGGTGTCCGGACTTGGCCTTCACGACCATCCTGATGATGTCCCTCCTTACCTGGGAGGCAATCTTCTTCAGATCTTCTGTTGACTGCATTTTCTATTTGATATTTTGAATTTGAAATATGCTAAATCGTTTATAGAGTACAAATATAATCCTTTTTTATGTCAAGAAGAAATTTTAACTTTGTGTGTATGTGGAGCCGCTTCCATTTCCCCGAAATCCAAACGGCTTCCGGCTTAGAGAATTTAATAATCATTATAGTTAATGGCACACGTAGTTATTATGCCCAAACAAGGGCAATCCGTAGAAAGTTGCATTGTCACTGAATTCAAGAAAAAGGTGGGGGACAAAGTCGCTGTCGGCGATGTCCTTTTCAGCTATGAGACCGACAAGGCATCCTTTGACGAGGACGCCAAGGTCGAAGGCACCGTCATTGCCTGCTTCTTCAACGATAACGACGAGATCCCTTGCCTGACCAACGTGATGGTCATCGGCGAACCGGGGGAATCTTTCTCTGAATATGCTCCTTCGGGGACCGGCGCATCTGCCGCTTCGGGCGCGGAGCCAACATCACCGGCCACGGAGCCGGCAAATGCGGTCGCAGAGCCAGTGGCTCTACAAGGCTCACCAGCCATCGAAGTGACCGCGGCAGCGACACCGGGCGCTTCGGCAAGCCCGGCGACAGGAACCGTTACCGCCAACGCTCCTGTCTCTCCGAGAGCCCGCAAATTGGCTGCTGAAAAAGGCGTGGACACCGCCCAGGTGGCCGGCACAGGCCCTCACGGCCGCATAATCGAACGTGACATCATAGCCGCACAGGGCGCTCCGAAATCCGGACTCGCCAAGGCTATGATGGCCGACGGAGGTCTTCAGGCTCCTGCCGCAGGCTCCGGAATCGGCGGAATGGTCAAGGGCTCCGACCTCAAGGTCTGGAAACCTACCCACACCGAGAACCTTGCCGGAGAAGGCGAGGAGTTCAAGGTCGAGAAGATGTCCAACATGCGCAAGCTCATCGCCAAGTCGATGTACAACTCCCTCCAGAACACCGCCCAGCTCACACACATGCTCGGCGCAGACGCCCGCCGCATCCAGGCTCTCCGCAAGAAGGCCAAGAAGGCGCTGGAGGAAGGAAGGATCGATGCCAACATCACGATCAACGACTTCGTCTGCTACGCTGTGATCAAGGCCCTCAAGAAATTCCCTAAGGTCAACTCCCATTGTCTGGGCGATGCCATGAGGTTGTTCAATGTCGTCAATCTCGGCTGCGCTGTAGACACTGAAAGGGGGTTGATGGTTCCTTGCGTGAAACGCGCCGAGGATCTTAACATCGTGGGCCTGAGCAAGGCTCTCAAGAGGGTTGCTGAGGACTGCAAGAAGGGCTCGATCAATCCTGACCTGCTTTCCGCCGAGGGTGCCTCATTCACGGTCTCCAATCTCGGAGGTTTCGGAGTCGAGTGGTTCACACCTGTCATCAACGTGCCTCAGAGCGCGATCCTCGGAGTCGGCACGATCGTCCCTCGTCCGAAGGATCTGGGCGCCGGAGTCTATGCGTTCGTCCCTTATCTCGGTCTTTCCCTGACCTACGACCACAGGGCTCTTGACGGCGGCGAGGCTACCCGTTTCCTCAAGCAGGTGGCTGTTGAGATTGAGAATCTTGAAGTTGAATTCTAAAATATTTACGAATATGTACGATTTAGCGGTAATAGGCGGTGGCCCGGGTGGTTACGTGGCCGCTGAAAGAGCCGGAGCCGCCGGCCTTAAGGTTGTCCTTTTTGAAAGAAAGTCTCTCGGAGGTGTCTGCCTCAACGAGGGCTGCATCCCGACCAAGACGCTCCTTTACAGCGCAAAGGTCTATAACTACGCCCTCACAGGTGACCACTACGGGGTCTATGTGAAGGAACCTACGTTCGATTATTCAAAGATCGTCGCCCGTAAGGACAAGGTCGTGAAGAAACTCGTAGGTGGTGTCAAACTGGCGATGAAGTCCAACAATGTCGAGGTCGTGGCCGCCGAGGCTATGATCCAGGGCCGTGACGCGGAAGGCATCAAGATCACGGCCGCCGACCAGACCTACGCCGCAAGGAACATCCTCATCTGCACCGGTTCAGAGGCCGCCGTGCCTCCGTTCCCGGGTCTGAAGGAGGCCGGAGACGTTATCGTCACCAACCGTGAGATCCTTTCTCTGAAAGAGCGTCCGTCCGAGCTCGTTGTCATCGGTGGAGGTGTCATCGGAATGGAGTTCGCGGCTTTCTATAGCACTCTCGGTACGAAAGTGACTGTGGTTGAGATGCTTCCTAAGATTCTCGGACCTCTTGACGATGAGATCAGCGCTATGCTTCAGAAGATCTACACCAAACGTGGCGTGAACTTCTGCCTCAAGTGCAAGGTCACCGGAATCGAGGGCAACACCGTTGTCTATGAGGATCCGGAGGGCAACACCCAGAGGGTCGGCGGGGACAAGATTCTCGTCTCTGTGGGCCGCCGTGCCAACATCACGGGATTCGGCCTTGAGAACCTTGGAGTCGAGATGCTCCTGAACCGTGGCGGAAAACCTTGCGGAATCAAGGTGGACAGCAGGATGCGCACGAATATTCCGGGAGTCTATGCCGCCGGCGACGTGACCGGCTTCTCTATGCTGGCCCACACGGCGAGCCGCGAGGGCGAGGTCGCGGTCAACAATATTCTTGGAAAGGAAGATCATATGCGCTACGACGCCATCCCTGGAATCGTCTATACCAACCCTGAGGTCGCCGGAGTCGGGCTCACCGAGGAGCAGGCCGCGGCTTCCGGGAAGGAATATTCGGTCGTCAAGCTCCCTATGGCCTACGCCGGCCGCTTTGTCGCAGAGAATGAGGGCGGTGAAGGAATATGCAAGATCATCGTCGGCAAGAAGTACCACGAGGTGCTGGGCGTGCACATGCTCGGCAATCCTTGCTCCGAGATCATCCACAGCGCCTGCATCGCCATCGAGTCGGAGATGACCCTTGAGCAGCTCAAGGAGGTTGTGTTCCCGCACCCGACTGTTTCCGAGATTATCAAGGAGACAGCGTTCGCGTTGAAATAAAATGATTTGCTGGTAAACGTAATGACCACAAATTGTCGCTAAAAAGAATGACGAAAAACAATTAAGAATATACTGATATGCCAAAAGCGCTTTACATCGATCCTAACGAGACCCTGCGTCCTCAGGATCACGAACTTGAGCTTCCGAAGATTCCGGTGATGACGTACAACAAGACCGTCAAGGAAGAACTTAAGGAAGGCAATTTCACAAAGGAGGATCTTCTCCGCATCTACCGCGACATGTCCTACATCCGCGAGTTCGAGACTATGCTGAATATGGTCAAGACCACGGGTGGCTACAACGGAGTCGCTTACAATAACCCTGGCCCTGCCCACCTTTCCGCAGGTCAGGAGGCCGCCGCTGTCGGTATGGCCTACTGCCTTGACACCGATGACTTTATCTTCGGTTCACACCGTTCACACGGTGAGATTCTCGCCAAGGGACTCCGCTCCATTCAGATCCTTCCTGAGGATGAGCTGAAGAAGGTTATGGAGGAGTTCTGGGGTGGCGCCACCCTCAACGTGGCAAAGAAGGCTTACGACGGCGATGACACCAAGGAGCTCGGAATCCGCTTCCTGCTCTACGGTGCGATGGCCGAGATCTTCGCCCGCACGACCGGTTTCAACAAGGGTCTGGGCGGATCAATGCACACATTCTTCACACCTTTCGGAATCTATCCTAACAACGCCATCGTCGGCGGTTCCGGATCGATCGCCGTGGGCGCGGCCCTTTACAAGAAGGTCAACCGCAAGAAGGGCATCGTCGTAGCCAACCTCGGTGACGGCGCAATGGCCAGGGGACCGGTCCTCGAAGGCATGACATTCGCCTCAATGGATCAGTTCAACACACTTTGGGAAGGCGACATGAAGGGCGGGCTGCCAGTCCTGTTCAACGTGATGGACAACCAGTACGCCATGGGTGGACAGACCAGGGGCGAGACCATGGGCTATGTGTTCCCTGCCCGCCTGGGAGCCGGCTTCAAGGCCGACGCCATGGATGCCGAAAGAGTTGACGGTTACAATCCTCTCGCGGTCATCGACGCTTTCAACCGCAAGAAGGCCTATCTTCTTGAGAAGAAGGGTCCTGCGCTTCTGGACGTTGTCACCTACCGTTACAGCGGCCACTCGCCAAGCGACCAGTCATCCTATCGTACGAAGGAGGAGATCGAGGCCTGGGAGAAGGAGGATTGCATCGTAGCCTTCGGCGAAAGGCTGAAGGAGGCCGGAGTCGCCGATCAGGCTGCTCTCGACGCGATCCGCAACGAGGTGAACGCCAACATATTCGAATGCTATAAACTGGCCATCGATCCTGAGCTTTCTCCGAGAATGGATCTCGTGAAGGACAGCGAGCTTCTTGGCGACATGATGTTCTCCAACCAGAGCGTTGACTCCCTGAGCGATGCCAAGCCGGACGTGAACATGCCTCTTGAGGAGAATCCGAGAGTGAAGCAGATCGCCGGCAAGTCAAGGTTCTATCTTGACAAGGACGGCAAGCCGGCCAGCAAGATGAAGACTTTCAACATCAGGGACGGTATCTTCGAGGCTGTCGTTGACCGCTTCTACAAGGATGCCTCCTTGATCGCCTACGGTGAGGAGAACCGTGAGTGGGGCGGCGCGTTCGCTGTCTACAGAGGATTGACCGAGGCTCTGCCTTACCATCGTCTGTTCAACTCTCCGATCGCCGAGGCCGCCATCATCGGAACAGCCATCGGCTATGCCATGTGCGGAGGCCGTGTGATTCCGGAGATCATGTACTGCGACTTCCTCGGCTGCTGCGGCGACGAGATATTCAATCAGCTTCCTAAATGGCAGGCCATGTCAGGCAACATCCTGAAGATGCCGGTTGTTGTCCGTGTGTCCGTCGGCTCCAAGTACGGCGCCCAGCACTCACAGGACTGGACATCTCTTTGCTGCCATATTCCTGGACTCAAGGTCTGCTTCCCTGTCACTCCGTATGACGCGAAGGGCTTGATGAACGCCGCCCTTCAGGGGACTGATCCTGTCATATTCTTTGAAAGTCAGAGAATCTACGACAAGGGTGAGATGTTCCACGAAGGAGGTGTGCCGGAGGGCTACTATGAGATTCCGTTCGGCGAGCCTGATGTCAAGAGGGTCGGTAAGGATGTCACATTCCTGACCATCGGAGCCACTCTGTACCGCGCTCTTGAGGCAGCCGACATTCTGAAGGAGAAGTATGGAATGGAGGCCGAGGTCATCGACGCGCGCTCTCTCGTGCCGTTCAACTACGAGAAGGTGCTTGAGTCCGTCAGGAAGACCGGTCGTATCATCATCGCCGGCGACGCCTGCGCCCGCGGCTCCTACCTCAATGACATCGCCGCCAACATCACCGAGATGGTCTTCGACGACCTCGACGCCGCTCCTGTGGTGCTTGGCTCACGTAACTGGATCACCCCGTGCCACGAGCTTGAGGAGGCGTTCTTCCCTCAGCCGTCCTGGTTCCTGGATGCCATCAACGAGAAGATCGTCCCTCTTAAGGACTATGTCCCGGTGAGCAACCAGACTGTGGCCGAGCAGATCATCCACGCCAGAAAAGGCATCTAACACGTTTGACCATGCTTACAAAAGCCGTTCGTCTATATGGTAAGGAAGACCTTCGTCTCGAAGAGTTCGAACTCCCCGTGATGAAGGATGATGAGATCCTTGCGAAGGTTGTCAGCGACAGCCTCTGCATGTCTTCCTACAAGTCCTCCCATCAGGCCTCCGACCACAAGAGGGTGCCGGATGACATCGCCGAGAATCCTACGATCATCGGCCACGAGTTCGCCGGAGAGATCGTCGAGGTCGGCTCCAGGTGGAAGGATCAGTTCAAGCCGGGTGACAAGTTCTCCATCCAGCCTGCCCTTAACTATGAGGGCGGTCCTGTCGGAGCCCTTTCCGCCCCTGGCTATTCCTACAGATTCATCGGTGGCGACGCCACCTACATCATCATCCCTTCCGAGGTGATGGAGATGGGGTGTCTGCTCCCTTACAAGGGTCCGGGCTTCTATCCCGCTTCCCTTAGCGAGCCTCTGTCCTGCGTGATCGGCACCATGCATGCCTGCTACCACACCCATCAGGGTTCCTATGTCCATCAGATGGACATCAAGGACGGTGGCAAGATGGCGCTTCTCGCGGGTGTCGGCCCGATGGGACTCGCGATGATCAACTACGTCCTCCGCCGCGAGGACAGAAGACCGTCCCTTTTCGTCGTGACCGACATCGACCAGGCCCGTCTTGACCGTGCCGCCACTCTCTACACCAAGGAGTTCGCCGCATCAAAGGGCATCGAGCTTCACTATGTGAACACCGGCGCTGTCGAGAATCCTGTGGAGACATTGAGGGAACTTTCCGGCGGCACCGGCTACGATGAGGTTGTAGTGATGGCTCCTGTTCCATCTGTCGTGGAGCAGGGCGACGACATCCTCGGCCATGACGGATGCCTCAACTTCTTCTCCGGCCCGGGCCGCTCTGACTTCAAGGCTCCTTTCAACTTCTACAACGTCCACTACGCCTCCACCCACGTGGTAGGCACCAGCGGCGGCAACACTGATGACATGAAGGAGGCTCTTCAGATGATGGGCGAAGGCCTTGACCCTGCCGGTTTGGTGACCCACATCGGCGGTCTGAACGTAGTCCCTGAGACCACGCTCAACCTTCCTTCGATCAAAGGTGGCAAGAAGTTGATCTACACCCACGTGGAGATGCCGCTGACCGCCATCGCCGATTTCGAGGAGAAAGGCGTGACCAACCCTGTCTATGCCGAGCTCGACCGCCTCTGCAAGGCTCATAACGGACTATGGAACATCGAGGCTGAGGAATATCTCCTCTCCCACGCCTCCGAACTGAGCAAGTAGTACTCACCTTAGTGTGAGACCCGAAAAGGATTTTCCCTATCCGGATTTTTGTAACGTGAAAAATCCGGATAGGGAAAATCCTTTTCGGGCTGCAGCTAAGATCTGCCCTCATCTTTTCGGGTTTCATTGTCGAAACATTCTCTATACCATGCTGCCAAGCCCGAAATAATTCTTATATTTGTAGCATCCGCTCCATTTTGCCCGCCCACAGGCAGAATCGGAAGGGAAGTGGCTGACTTATCATAATTTTGACATTAAATACAAACAGTTTTATGAAGCACATCAAACTACTTGCGGTCATCGCCGCGATGACCATCTGCGGGACAATTTCCGCACAGCAGACTTTCTTCAAGGTGTCCTATTCAAATGCCGCGATCGAGATGAAATCGGGCAGATCGCCTGTCACGGAAAACATGAACGGCCTCTCCGTAGGTGTCTCGCAGGCGAGACCGCTCCCCGGCGAGTTGCCTTTCTTCTATGAATATGGTGCGGATGCGATGGCGGTGTTCGGCGACCATAATTCCACACTCGTCTCCGCGATTGTTCCGGTCAGTTTGATGTACCAGCTCGACCTCGGGCAGATCCAGCTTCTCCCGTTCGCCGGCCTCAACCTGACAGCGCACATCCTGGGTCAAAGCAAGTACGAGGGCGTCACCAGCGACTGGTTCAAGTCAGACAACGGCGACTCCGCCGCCAACCGCTTCCAGCTCTGCGCCCAGTTAGGCGTCAAGGCCGTCTACAACAGGTACTTCCTGGAATTTGCCTACCACCCGTCCCTGACCAACCTCGCCGACCGCACCAGCCTAAATCTCATCAACGTCTCGTTCGGTTTCATGTTCTAAGTAAGCCTAAAATCAGCTTGGTACTATTTAGGATTGCTTAGTGGCCTTGGAAAATAGATCTATCCTCGATAATTTTATCTGAGGCAACTTATTTTTTCATGTTACTAAGCAGTACCGACAATCCGCTTACGGTACGCAAAAAAGGGTGGCTATCAGTCTTTCGACTTTAGTCACCCTCTCTTTGTCATGTCCTGTGTCCGGCGGCGCTGGTGTTGCCGCTGTTCACTTCGTCGACGAGGTCGTTGATGGCGTCGGTCACGCCGGCTATCTTCGAGGCGATGCCGGCCTGGTCGGTGCCGAGAGCCTCGGCCTGCCCCTTGATCGCGTCGAGGGACGCCACGATGAGATCGAACTTGCTGCCGTAGTCAGGCATTCCCTTGACGGCGGCCTCGATGGCCGCCAGCCTGGTCTCGAGGGTGGTGTTCTGGTCGTCGAGGACGCTCTTGATCTGGTCCAGCTTCCCCTCAAGAATGAATCGTACCCCGATGGCTGGGCCATCAGTCAATGCTGAACGCCTCGATCTCTTTGTTGAGGGTGTCGAGGATCTCGAGTTTGGTGTTCAGGAGGTCGTCTGAGATGTCAACCTTGTAGTAGTGCGGGTTGATGAGGCGTCTCTCGGACGGACTGAAATGTGACAAGGTGTTGTTGTAGAAGGCCTTTTTCTCTTGCAGGGTGTGGCTTTCGGCGCATCTCTCACCGTCCTTGATCACCTGATGCTGAAGTGGCCTCCAGGAATATTCACCGGACTGGAATATCTTGTACTTGTAGCGGTCCTGCTCGTCGTAGATGGTGAAGGTCTCGCCGGCCTCGATCCTTTGGGAGAGGGTGTCTCCGCGCAGACAGGTCGCGTCGGCTTTGTAGATGTCACCGAGATCAGGGTCTTTCTTCGTGATTCTGTAGGTGATCTGGAATCCCGGGTTGATCAGTTTGATTCTGTCCTCGGAACGTTTCAGGACCGGACGGCCGTCTATCTGGACGAGTTTGTACACGTTGCCGAAGCATGGGGCGGCCTTGCTGGTGGCGATGGCGTCACCGACTCCGTAGGAGTCTATGCAGGCTCCCTGGCGCTCAAGATCCGAGATGAGATATTCGTCAAGAGAGTTGGTGGCGAAAATCTTGCAGCCCGTAAGCCCGTGGTTGTCAAGGATTCGGCGCACTTTGACTGAGAGGTAGGCGAGGTCGCCGCTGTCAAGGCGCACGCCGTAGCCGTTGGGATATTCATTGTCGATGCCGCATTCCTTGAAAGAGCGTATCGCGTTCAGAATGCCGCATTTAAGGGTGTCGTAGGTGTCTATGAGCAGGATGAGGTTCTCGCCTCGGTGGGTGTTGATGTAGTCCACGAAGGCTTTGTGCTCGCCTTCGACTGTGCTGCCGTAGGAGGTGACGAAGCTGTGGGCCATCGTGCCGGTGGAAGGCACTCCGTTGAGGACTCCGGTCAGGATATTTGAGGTGCTGGCGCATCCGGCTATGATCGCGGCCTTCGCTCCGTAAGTGGCAGCCCACGGGCCGTGAGCGCGCCGTGATCCGAACTCGCTGACAGGACGGTTGGTGGCGCGGCAGACCCTTGAGGCCTTTGTGGCCACGGCCATCTGGTGGTTCATTATGCAGAGGAGGGGAGTCTCAAGGATCTGGGCTTCGATCAGCGGAGCCTCCACTGTGATGATCGGTTGGTTCGGGAACGCTATCTCGCCCTCGCGCATCGCATAGACATTGCCTGTGAACCTCAACGTTGACAGGTACTTGCGGAATTCGGCATATTCATCACCCGGAAGGAACTTCTCGTAAAATTCCGGTTCGGCCTTGCCGATGTTCCGGATGCATTCTATGGCTTCCTCGATGCCGCTCACGACCGCCCAGTTGTTGTTCTCCGGGGCTTTTCTGTAGAACATATTGAAGACGGCGATGACATCCTTTCTGCCTGTCTCGTAGAAGGATTTGCCCATCGTGTACTGGTACTTGTCTGAACAGTAGGCGAAGTCTTTGACCTCGATTCTGTTGTTTGATTCCATATCTTTAGATGTTTTGGCCGGAGCCATTTTTTCTGTTGTCTGATTGCCGGAGGGTTATTGTTTGCCTTGGCGGACCTTGTTCTCTTCAAGAACCATGCTGAGAATCCGTTTGGCTGAGGTGTTGTCACCGGAAGTGACGAGTTCGATGTCTGGATGGGGCACCGAGCCTGTCGAAGCCACATCGTCCGAGGAGAGCAGCCCTTCCTCTTTCATCACCTCAATCAGATGCTTGGCCACCGCCGGTGCCGGATCGATGATCTGCACATCAGGCCCCGCGATCCTCTGGATGACATTCCTCAGGAACGGATAGTGCGTACACCCCAGCACAATCCTGTCCGCACCCGCATCCAGCAGCGGTCGGAGGCTCTTCCGCACCGTCTCCTCCGCCTGTGGTCCGTCCAGAATCCCATTCTCCACCAACTCCACAAACCCTTGCCCCACGTGCTCGACAATCTCTACGTCATCCTCGTAGATCCCCTTGGTGGTCAGGTATTTGGACCCTTTCAGCGTTCCTGCCGTCGCCAGCACACCGATCACTCCTGTCTTAGAACTGAGCGCGGCCGGCTTCACCGCCGGCTCCATTCCGATGAATTTGACGGGATATTCATTTCTTAAAGTGGTGATTGCCGCCGCTGTGGCAGTGTTGCACGCCACCACGATGATTCGCGCTCCCCGCGAGAGGAGATATTCAGTGATCGCTCTGCATCGGCTTTGGATGAACTCAGGAGTCTTTTCTCCGTACGGGCAGTTGGCGTTGTCCGCGTAATAGACAAACTTTTCCCCCGGAAGAAGCTTCAGCACCTCCCGCAGCACGGACAGCCCGCCCGACCCCGAATCAAAAATCCCGATCATCACCGAAAAGTCAAATTATTGAATCAAAGATACAACAAAGAAACGAAAGAGAAATAAAATTGAATATCTTTGTACTGTAGTGTCCAATGTAGTGGCATGATCTGAAACGTTAGATTATTCTGAATGACAATGAATATGAAGACATGGAATATGTGCGGGACCGCAGTGGTGCTTGCCGCGGCGATGCTGTGGCTTTCGGGCTGCGTGGAGACTGATGCGGATAAGAGAGAAAATGCTCCCACGCATGAAATCGCGAAGGCGGATCAGTACGCGATCGATGTGCTGGAAACGTATTACCTTTGGAATGAGGAGATTGAAAAGGATTTGGCGAGGCTGGATCCGGACACTTGCAGAATGCCGATGGAAGTGGTGAAAGGCATTCGCTATCATGAGGGAGGCAAGGAAGTGGACCGTTGGACTGTCCTGACGGATGACCTCAAGTCATTCCAGAATTCTGTGCAAAGGCTTGGGATCACTTACGGGTATGATCTTCAGGCAGGGAGGATTACCAACAAGCCTGGGGAATATTTCCTTGTGGTGAGCTGTGTCAGCAACGGTGGACCTGCCCATAAGGCGGGACTTAGGCGAGGTGACATAATCATCACTCTTGACGGCAAGGCTATAACAGAGGAAAATATTTATGATGCTTTCAATTCATATTCAATAAATTTGGGAGTTACTGGCCTGGATGGGAACGGCAACATCAGTGGTGATGTCAGGACTGTGAGCCTGAAGGCGGTGGATATGTACGAGGATCCTGTTCTGGTGGACAAGACGTTCGATGTCGCGGGAAAGAAAATCGGCTATCTGGCCTATTCCGCGTTTGACCTCAATTCCTCTCGGACGCTGCCGGATGTGTTCAGACGCTTCAAGTCCGAGAATATTGATGAACTTATCCTTGATTTGAGGTATAACGGCGGTGGCTACGCTTTCACCGAGAATGTGTTGGCATCGATGATTGCACCGATGGCAAATGTCCTGGCCGGGGATATATTCCAGACAGAGGTGTATAATTCCATTCTCGCCGAGGCCTGGAAGAAGCAAGGGGAGGACACTAACACTTATTTCTCAACAGTTCATGAAATCAGTTCGCAGAAGTTGAAAATAGATGTGTCGGACGCCAATCCGGGAATATCCAAGGTTTATGTCATCGTGACCGGTGGCACGGCCTCGGCTTCGGAAGGGGTGATTGTAGGTCTGAAGCCTTATATGGATGTTGAGCTTGTCGGTCAACGGACCTATGGGAAGTATTGCGCCGGAATCTTGTTGGCTCCGGATCAATTCTACAGTAGCAGGTATGATTATTCACTGATCCAGGATTGGGGGATGTACGTGATGATCAGCAAGTTCGCTGACTGCAACGGCCGCAAT
>OLPR01002847.1_pt1 | contig 12280 bp, 11 predicted proteins | sample 1672761 | NCBI WGS metagenome assembly OLPR01 (sample SAMEA3136721, study PRJEB25190) | human gut metagenome | biome: human gut; feature: human-associated habitat; material: faeces | place: Austria | collected 2013 | reverse complement strand
TGGAATGACAGTGATGCAGTACATTATCTACAGCCGGGTGCTATATGCCAAGCAGTTGCTGGCCGAAGGCGTTCCCGCAGTTGAAGCATCCACACGGGTGGGCTTTGCAGATTATAGTAATTTTTACCGTTCCTATCGTAAAGTGACCGGACGTACTCCCAGTGAAGATTATCGTATAGGCTAATGGGCAGTAGATGATAGCAGGATGCCACATGATAAGTCCAAAACCTGGTACTAAATTTTATAAAGCATTCGCAACATGACGATATTTGCAATTTTAGTTATGTTTTCGACAATTTATTTATATCACCTCATTTGTTATAATAAAGCCGACAGAATGGAGAGAGTCTCTGATAAAAGCTTTTTTGAGTTGAGGAAGATGCATGAATTTCGAAGAAATCATTTGCAGCATCGCAAGACTTGGGTTGAATCTGTACGATTTTGCTATGTACTCTGATGGCAGGATTCAAACCCACCGTTTTCAGCCCTGCAATAACTGTAACAACAGCTATTCGGTGGCCAAGGCTTTTGTGGTCACGGCTGTCGGTCTTCTGTGGGACGATGGTAAGCTGAACGTAACTGATTCTTTGTATAACATATTTCATGATAGTCTCCCAGAGAATGCGGATCCCGGTTGGCGCTTGGCAACAATCGAGCATGCCCTAACACATAGGCTTGGCTTTAATGAAGGTTTTTTAGATATAGATGTAGACGATACAAATGCTTACCCGACCACGGATTATCTTCAACTCGTGCTGTCGCATTCCCTTGTTTATTTGCCTGGATTACATTACCAATACAGCGATGCCGCTTACTATCTGCTTTCTCGAGTAGTTAGTCAGGTAGCCGAGGAAAGTATGAGTTCTCTGCTACTGCACCGAATTTTTCGGCCTATGGAATTTCGAGAAATTGCATGGAGCTGTTGTCCGGAAGAGTATCCTATTGGCGCAACGGGATTATATATATCTGCTGAGGATATGGTAAAGTTGGGAGCATTGTATCTGTATGGCGGCGTGTGGAATGGCAGAAGGTTGATCTCCCGAGAATGGGTGGATAAGGTTTTAGCCAATGAATACGAATTTCATGCCATGACTTCCAATGGACTGATCGGAAAAGGTGGAATGTATGGTCAAGCTTTAATTTTCTCTCGGGAAAAGAATACGGCGTTTGCATGGCACGCACACATTGAGAATGGTCAAAGCCGTCAGTTGGTAGAATATATAGACGAAGTCTGTAAAAAATGACAAACGAAATTCAATGTGAGAGCATTGAGAAATATAAAGGAGGGACTCTACATCATGAAAAAGCTAGTTACTCTATTCCTCGCATTGTTAATGGTGATTGCAGTGATGCCCACAAGTACTGCCGAGGAAACACCGATGGTTATCACCATCGCGCGTGGCGGTGATACAACAACAATGGATCCGATCTATGCCGGTGATAATGTCGACATCTGGGTGATGAACTTGGTGTTTGAAGGGCTTGTTCGTTCCACTGCTGATGGCAAGTCAATTGAACCGTGCTTGGCTACGAGCTGGGACATCAGCGATGATGGTCTGGTATATACTTTCCACCTTCGAGAGGACGTAAAGTTTAGTGACGGCACTCCTGTAACCGCTGAGGACTGGGAATACAGCCTCGAACGTTCCTTGGAATTAGGCGCATGGAATTCGCTAATCTCTTCTATTGACGATGTGAAAGCAGTTGATGAGAAAACTATCGACATCGTTTTGAAGAATCCTTCCGGATCACTGCTGGCGAGCTTAGCAGCCTTCTTCTGCACTGTTGTTCCCAAGGATTACTATTCTTCCACCGATGATGATACTCTGGCCTCGAATCCCATCGGAACCGGCCCGTTTTATCTAGAATCCTGGGTACCACAGGAAAGCATGTGCTTCAAAAAGAATCCCAACTACTGGGATGCTGAGCACCCCTTTGCCGACGAAATTGATTTTCTTGTGGTGCCAGACGACAACACCCGCATCATGCAATTACAGGCTGGACAAGTAGATATCGCCACAGGTATCAATGCGCAGATGAAAGCTATGATTGCAGGACAGGCAGATATCAATGTAGTTGATTTTGAATCCACCCATGTGGAATATATTTCCATGAACTATACCAGCGAAAAGTTAAATAATACCCGTGTACGTCAAGCATTGAACTATGCGACTGACCGTGACGCAATCATCCAGGCTGTATACGGCGGGCAAGGCACGCGCTGCACGTCCATCGTCTGGCCGGCTGCACCGCACTACAACCCTGATTTACCTACTTATAATTATGACCTTGAGAAAGCCAAGGAACTTCTTGCTGAAGCAGGAGCAGAAAATCTGGAATTAAACCTTATTATCACTGCTGGTTCTCCGTCTGATCTGATGATGGCTACCATCTTGAAGAGCCAATGGGGGAAGGCAGGTGTTACGCTAAATATCCAGCAATTGGATAGTTCTGCACGCCGTGAGCATCGCAACAACTTGACTTTTGAAGTACTGCTGAACTACTTCACTAGTGACATCATAGACACCTCCGAAAACTTGGAAATGTTCTGCATCAAAGAGAATTATGACTGCTGGCATCTCGGTTGGAACGGCGAGCGTCAGGAGTTGGCAGAACAGTTGATCCGTGAGGCTGGTGCCACCAATGATGAGGCAGTACGTCTTGAAAAGTATCAAGAAGCGCAGTTGATCTTCGCCGAGGATGCGCTGATTATTCCTGTCTGCTGTGTGCCTGAGACCGTAGCTATGCGCAGCAATGTGACGGGCTTTATCCAGAATCCTCTGGGAACCTATATGTTTAACGAGTTAACACTGACAGACTGAGTTAGCTAAATTGACTGAGCCGCCAGTCCTGTTACCGGCGGCTCAGTTTCATTCTCGATGTCCATTGTTTAAATGGGGAGGTGGCGTGGTATAATGAAGCAACTAAATTATATTCTCAAGCGTATTTTGCAAATGATCCCCGTGCTGTTTGCTGTCACAATTATTATATTCTGGGGAATTCGTCTTATTCCAGGTAATCCTGCATTGACGGTATTAGGCGAAAAAGCATCACAATCCGCCATTGAAGCGATGGAAAAAAAGATGGGGTTGGATCAACCAATTTGGAAACAGTATTTGTTCTACTTACGAGATCTGGCTCATCTGGACTTTGGTAATTCTATTCGCCTAAAGCAGCCTGTGCTAGACTTATTCCGGCAACGATCTGTTGTTACCATCACTTATACTGTCATGTGTACATTTTTCACGTTGCTTATCGGTATTCCTGCTGGTTATATTGCTGGCATGACGAAAAAAGGGTATGTAAGTAAAGGTATTACTTCGGTGGCTCTGATTATCCTGTCACTACCAGAATTCTGGTTTGCGATTCTGTTGCTATTCTGGTTTGGTCTGAAACTTGGCTGGGTGCCGGTGGGAGGCTGGGGAAACACATGGCCAGAGCATCTGCATTCGATATTACTTCCGGCACTCACTGGTGCAATTGGCTCTGTTGGTCTTCTCATACGTAACATCCAGAGTGGTGTTCAGAAGATTCTTGCGCGTGATTATGTTGATTTCGCTCGAAGCAAGGGACTCAAAAAAGATCTCATTCGTTCCCGCTATGTGCTCAAAAACGTGATGGTCTCCACATTAACATTGGTTTCTATGAGAATTACTTCCATGCTCGGAGGCAGCGTTGTTATTGAAACTGTTTTTGCACTTCCGGGCCTGGGATCCATGCTGGTTAACGCCATTAATGGTCGTGACTATATACTTGTGCAGGGTACTGTGCTTTTATTCGCCGTTGTTGTCTTGTTCATTACTTTAATCACTGACATCTGCTATTCCTTTGTGGATCCGCGTGTCAAATTGCAGTAAGGTGGCGAGCTCAATATGAAGAAACAAAGCGTTAAATCTAAAAAGCTCAAAGCCTCAAAGCCGATTTCGCTCATCATTGGAGGCATATTGTTTGCCGTGATGTTCTTAATGGCCATATGGCCGAGCTTGTTCACCTCTTATGATCCATACGAGCTTGACTTGATGAACTGCCTCCAGCCACCAAGCCGTGCACATTGGTTCGGGACCGACAACTATGGGCGCGATGTATTTGCACGAGTTGTCTATGGTGCACGAGTTGACTTGGCTATCGGCTTTGTGGCTATGATTGTTCCGTTCATCATTGGCAGCTTTATCGGGCTGGTTGCAGGATACCATGGGAAATGGGTTGATGCCATCATCATGCGAATTCAGGATATTATGACGGCATTTCCATTTACCATTTTGGTCATTGCTATTGTAACCATTCTTGGTTCAAACATCTCAAATCTGTATATTGCCATTTGGTTGGTGGGATGGCGCGATTATACTAAATTGGTACGAAGCGAAACATTGATCGAAAAAAACAGTGAATACGTGCAAGCGGCACGATCGCTCGGATACTCCAACCTCCGAATCATGTTCCGCCACATCCTGCCCAACACGATTAACAGCGCTGTAGTATACGCTGTGTCTGACATCATGGTATGCATGCTGGTTGGCGCGTCCTTGAGCTTTTTGGGCTTAGGCGTTCAGCCTCCTACACCAGAGTGGGGTGCCATTATTTCGGAAGGACGTCCCTATATTTTACAGGCTTGGTGGATGTGTGCATTACCAGGGCTGGCATTAGCTGTCACCGGAACATCGCTGAGTCTACTCGGTGAAGGCATTTCTCATATCCTGACCAATGATGGCCGCAAATAAGGAGGAAAGCGTATGCAGGAATCGTTGCTGAGTGTACGTAACCTGTGCACCTATTTCCTGAACAATAAAAAGATCGTCCGCGCAGTAGATGGTGTATCTTTTGACGTTCGAAGAGGAGAAATTCTCGGCCTGGTGGGTGAATCTGGTTGCGGAAAAAGTGCCACATGCCGCTCTTTGATTCGACTGATTCAGTCCTCCGGAGAAATCGTTAACGGCCAGATCCTCTATGATGGGCGGGATATCGTTCGAATGTCCGAACGTGAAATGAATCAGATTCGTGGTCGAGAAATCGGAATGATTTTTCAGGAACCGATGAATACGTTAAATCCTGTAACCACAGTTGGAACACAGCTCACAGAAGTATTTCGATCACTAAAATTAAAGCGCAAGGAGGAAAAACGTAGAGCGATTGAAATGCTTCGCCTCGTGGGAATTGCTTCTCCCGAAAGTCGGCTGAACGATTACCCGCATCAATTTTCAGGCGGTATGCGTCAGCGGGCAATGATCGCCATTGCTCTCGCAGCCCAGCCAAAGCTTCTGCTTGCTGACGAACCGACTACAGCATTGGATGTGACCATTCAAGACCAGATTATTAAACTGCTGCTGAGTTTGCGAGAGCAGCTATCCATGAGCATGATCTTGGTAACACACGATCTAGGTGTTGCCTCTCGAATGTGCGACCGTATAGCCGTCATGTACGCTGGTCATATCATGGAACTGGCAGATGCCCACAATCTATTCTATAATCCTCGTCATCCCTACACACTGGGATTAATGCGTTCTATGCCGTTGGCAGGCAAGGGGCGCAAACTGGAACCCATAGGCGGAATGCCGCCGGATCTCAGCCAAGAAATTGTTGCTTGCCCCTTCGCCCCTCGTTGCAGTTATGCCAAGGAATGCTGCTTAAAAGCAATGCCTGAGTTGCGGGAAATTGCATCAGGTCATTTCAGTCGTTGCTATTTTGCAGAGAAATTGGATGGTGAGAGTTTCTTAACTCAACAGAAAAAGGTGATGAATTGTAATGGAACTGCTTCGCATTGAGAACTTAGTCAAAAAGTTTCCCGTAAAGCAGACGATCTTCGAAATGATCGCTCGACGACCTGTGCAGTATGTACGGGCAGTGGACAGCGTATCCTTGAGTGTGCCGAAAGGGGAAACTGTAGGTTTGGTTGGGGAGTCTGGCTGTGGAAAGTCAACGCTTGCGAAGACAATTTGCCGTCTGTATGATATTGATGGTGGGCGTATACTTTTCGAAAAGCAGGATGTTTCACGCTTGGACAAAGATGCCATGCGTCGTGTCCGTTTTAAAATGCAAATGGTGTTTCAAGATCCTTATTCCTCTCTGAATCCTCGCATGACGGTGCGTCAAATGTTTTATGAGGTCCTAAGTGTCCATAAACTCTGCGAGCCGAAAGCACGCGAGGAAGAATGCCTGAGGATTTTGGATTTGGTTGGCTTGGGTAAAAATGCCTTAGACCGCTATCCTAGCCAGTTTTCAGGCGGCCAACGCCAGCGCATCAGTATTGCTCGCGCTTTGATGATGAAACCAGAATTACTCATCGCTGATGAACCCGTTTCAGCCCTAGATGTATCTATTCAGGCGCAAGTCATCAATCTGCTGATAGAATTGAAACAGACGCTGAACTTGACAATGCTGTTTATCTCGCATGATCTCCGTGTTATCCGTTATATTTCAGACCGCGTTGTTGTTATGTATCTTGGCAAAGTCGTGGAAACTGGTGAAACCGAAGAATTGTTCAACGACCCGTTTCATCCTTACACAGACATCTTGATGAAGGCAGCGCCAGAGATTGACCCAGATTCTAAAAGTCGGGAGTACATGATCCAAGGTGAAACGCCTAGCCCAATGAATATTCCCCAAGGATGCCGCTTCCACCCAAGGTGCCCTTATGCAACAGACATTTGTCGTTCCACAGAACCGGAACTGACAGAGATCTGCAATGGACACTGTGTGGCTTGCCATCACAAACTTAGCTAACAGCAACTCAGGTTTTGATTACGCTTATGTCTGTTACAGCTCATCGATTTTTAAGATCTATATTGCGTCATACATAAGAGGAGGCAATATATTGAAACTTAAGATGGAGAAAATCGCGCCGCTTTTCCTGTTTTTTTCTGCATTTCTGTGGAGCTTGGGAGGCATTTTCACAAAAAGTGTTGCTTGGAACGGCATTTGCTTAGCAACGCTTCGTGGCCTGATTGCTATAGTCGTGTCCGGGTTAATGCTGTTGAACCATAAAATCAAGCTGAGTTTCACAAAAGTGCTTGCTGGAATTTGCTATTTTGCGCAAGGAGTGTTGTTTATGTCTGCCAACAAATACACTACTTCCGCAAATGCTACTGTACTTCAGAACACTTCTCCATTTTACATTATTCTATTCAATGCGCTAATATACAAAAAGAAGCCAAGCAAATCCGAATGTGTTACATGCGTTTGCTTACTCGTAGGTGTATCATTGGCATTTGTGGGAAATCTGGATGGGGGCGGAACAAAAGGAAATACCATGGCACTCGCATCGTCAATATTCTATGCAGGTGTTTTTTTCCTCAGCAAGGATAAAAGTGCAAATCCGCTCGAGTCACTCTTTATCGGGAATCTATGCTATCTCATTTTTGTTCCCGCAATGCTTACAAACCAAGCAGTACGCGGCACTACTTCATCCGAATGGGTGTTTCTTTTAGTGTTTGCTACTCTCACGGGTATTGCTGCGTGGCTGTGCTTTGCTGCAGGAATCAAACACACATCCGCGCTACAGGCGAGCTTCATCACGATATCCGAGCCTGTTATGGCCCCAATCTGGACATTTGTTTTTTTGCATGAAACAATTACACCACTTGCAATAGTTGGCTGCGTAATTGTGATCGCCACATTGCTTACATACAACTTAAAAGCAGCTAGAACTTGTTCCTAACGTAGATAAGGTATAATAAATTTCGCACAATTGAAAAGGAAGCCCCGGCGTGTAGAATAGAATTGAACCAAACTAACACTCAGGAGGGACTTCCATGGGAGAGATTATACGCCTAGACACGGCAGAAGTCAAAAAGCAACTCGGGGAGATGGTATTGGGAACGGTAGAGCAGACGCTGAATGCCATGCCGGATGCTGAAGCGGACGAAATCACGCAGGCGCACAAGTACGAACGCACAGAGAGCCGTGCCGACACGCGTGCGTGACACTATCATCGTAAGCTCATGACAAAGGCCGGTGAGGTCGACTTGAAGATTCCGAAGCTGCGGAAATTGCCGTTCGAGACAGCCATCATCGAACGGCTACCGTCGCCGCGAGGAATCAGTTGAAGAAGCGCTGATTGAGATGTATCTGGCCGGCGCGTCCGTGCGCCGAGTGGAAGACATCACTGAGGTCCTGTGGGGCACGAAAGTATCGCCGGGGACAATCAGCAATCTGAACAAGAAGGTCTACGGGCAGATCGAAGACTGGCGGAACCGGCCTCTGGTGGCGAAATATCCGTACGTTTACATGGACGGCATCTACCTGAAAAAGAACTGAGCGGCGTGATTGAGAGCATCGCTATTCTAGTCGCAATTGGCGTCAACAGCGACGGAAATCGCGAGGTAATCGGAGCCGCCGAAGGCGGTCGAGAAGACAAGGAAAGCTGGATTCGCTTCCTGCGATCCTTAAAAGATCGGGGGTTGCACGGCACTCGGCTGATTGTCGGTGCTCGATGCGTAGTTTTCGAGTTCTATGCTACGATCATACTCACTCTTTGCTGCACCACAAAATATACATTTTCCGTCGCTCCATGTATGGCTACTGTGCCGGAAACGTATATTTCCTTCAGCTGTACTAAATTTCGTTACCGAAAAATTGCTATTTGAATATTTGCTGCAATACAGGCTTCGCCGCGCCAGCAAACTGGTTATCTCAGTAATTGCAATACCAAATAGCTGTTTTTGAAAGATATAATCTACACGCTCCTGCAAATCCGGGATTTGCTTCTCAAGTCCTTTCATTAATCGTTTTGCAACTTCGCGCAAAAGCACACCGCTCTTGGTGGCAGGATTCAGAAATGTTGAGTCTACACGTTCTGTCTCTTGCTTCACTAAATCAAGCATAGCATTTACTTCGCGCTCGGAGATAAACACCTCACAGTGATCGGCGACTCGTTGCTTTGACTTGATTTGCCCATTTTTTGCTTGAGCCCTCTAATGCTATACTCCTTTCGCGAGCTTCTACGTTATCGTCACTATTATAGCAAAATTTTGACGCACTATCAATCACGACACATGGGTTTTGTGGCTATTTCCCGAAATTTTTCAAAGCCATATTTTATCTTTTGAGACCATAATCTCAAGTGGGGTAAAAATCATCTTCCATCGATTAGCCGCGAATCGTAGCACAGGTACGAGATGAACATAATATAGCAAAAAGCAAGCAGTATCAACAAATAACCGCCGAATACTGCTTTCTATTTTGTCTATTATTGCTATGCACAGCGCGTTACACAAGACTGTAGAACGCCATTACTCATAGCACATTTTTATCCTGATCCTCAAAAGAAAACCTCTGCAAGAGTGCGCTTTAACTCAAATTGCGCAACGTATCCCTGTATTTTTCACAATGACAAAACCACCGATGAATTAGCATTTCTGCTTCTCCATGCCTGCTTTGCCAAATACTCGGACGCTCTGCCTGCCAATCATCCGGAAGTTACTTCCAAGATGCAGCGCACAGTGGTAAACTTGCTGCAAAATCATAATTTTGAATCTGACTCTGGTTGGAGCTTTACAAATTCCAACAGTGCTGCTGGCAATACAATTATCTATTCAAACGACTCCCCATACATGGGAAAGCGATGTGTAAAAGCGACTGTTCTTGATGGTTCTCGTTGCGATATGCAGCAATGGGTTACTCTGGAGTGTGGCAAAACTTATACGCTTTCGTTCTTTGCAAAGTGCACGGGAAGCATGGCTGTATGGTTGGAAACTTATACTGATAATGAAGGATGGACTGCTTTTGAGCGGCCTTCTATAGAAGCTTCTTCTGCTTATCAGCGGTATCATAACAGCTTTACTGTCCCTGGAAGTACAGGCACCTGTAATGTTAATATTGGCATTTGTCTTGGCGATGGATATGGTTCTGCCTGGGTCGATTGTGTGCAGCTGGAAAAAGGTCCTGTTGCCAATAGCTATAACATGCTAATTAACGGCGACTTTACCCTGAATTCTGGTGCACATCCCACTGGTTGGAATAAAAACAGCTCAAATACCAGTATGGATATTGTTTATCCTTCTTGCACTGGTACGAAGCCAGAAGGGCTTTCTTCCAATACGATGCGTATGTATGGTACCGGCCGTACCAAGTATGCGGGAATCTATCAGGACATTCCAGTTTCTGGCAACCAGGGCGATGTATTCTCTGCTGGCGGTTGGTCGTTGAATTTTTTTAAGCCTCGTAAGGGTGAAAATTTCCGCTATAACATTCGTGTAGCATTTCTCAAGTCCGGCACTTCAACGCGCATAAATAGTGATTCGATTGAGTGGAGTGAAGAATGGACGGATTGGCAGTTTGCAGCAGGACCTGTAATTGCTCCTTGCAACTATACCAGTATCCGTTTTAACGTGGACTATGAGCGCAATATCAATTATGCTGAGTTCAACGGTCTGTTCCTGCATAAGGAAGAATTCGGTAAAACCTTCGCTTACGATGACAAGGGAAATGTTACCAGCACCAAAAACCTGGCTTCTATGCAGAGCTATGCAACGTATGACGATTATAATAACTTGCTTACCTATCGTCAGCCTGGACGGCCTGCGTCTGATAAGTATACTCTGGAATACGGTGCGACCGCTGAAGAAAAGAAAAAGCACCTGCTTGTAAAATCGACGTCGCCGCTTGACATTCAGCACACATATGCGTATGATAATAAAGGAAATGTGCTGACGCAACAGACGCAAAACAGCACGGCCAGTGCGTTCATTAAAGGCGAAATCACATATACTGCTGATCAGAACTATGTGGCGACGCAAGCGGACGCTCGCGGCAAAGTGGTCACCAGCAATATCGATCCGGCCACAAGCACCTTGACAAGTGTACAGGATCCCAATGGCCAGACGGTTAACTATGCTTATGATATCATGAAGCGCGTAACAGATGTGCATACGACGGCAGACGGTAAGACGTATAAAAATGCTTACAGTTATGCGAATGATAAGCTGATGCAAGTTAGCCATAATACTGACAGTGACACTGCATGCGATGTGCAATACAACTTCGCTTATGATGCTGCGGGGCGGCCCACTACTGTTAAGGTAGGGTCTCAGCAATTGTCTGAAAATGTCTATAATCCAGATGGCATCTTGCAGAAGATTGTATATGGCAACACCTCGTCAGATATGATGATGGCAATTTCAGCTTTGTAACCACGCAATATACGCTGCATGGTAATAATGTTGTCCACATGACGCAAGATAATAACAACCTGCATTTCTGGTATGATGCGCAGAACCGCCCGGCAATTGTGGAATTCAACGGCACGAAGTACGGTTACCTGTATAACCTGCAGGGCGACGTGATCGGGCTGATTGACAGCGCCAACACCGAGGTCGTCAAGTATACCTACGACGCCTGGGGCAAGCCGCTGTCCGTTACCGGTTCGCTGGCCAATACCATTGGCTATTACAATCCCTTCCGCTATCGCGGCTACGTGTACGATGTGGAGACGGGGCTGTACTATCTGCGGAGCAGGTATTATAACCCGAGCTGGGGTCGGTTTGTTAATGCGGATAAGCTGATTGAGAATAATTTGTACACATATTGCTGCAATCAGCCTATTTCTCGAATTGATCCCATAGGGCTTGATTCTTTGACATTAACCCGCAATAAAGTGGATTCTTCTGCTAAGTACCCGGAAGAAATGCTTCCTGTAGATAGCTTTGTTGAATTAGTTATACAGGCTGTAACCAACAAAAAATGGAAATATATATATGGGCATTCTGAATGGCTGGTAACGGACTGTGTTGGTTTGCCTAAGTATATTTTGAATTGGTATTACAGCTACAGGGATTTCGAAGAATTCAGTCAGATTACAAAGGGTCACAACAAAGGAGAAATCTACAATCAAGTTATAGATTTGGTTGCCTATGGTATTCAGTATGGCGATACTTGGGAAATTGAAAATCCCGAGGAGATTCCAATTGGTGCTGCGGTGTTTCAATATGACCTATCGCATGAACGAGCCAATAGTACAAACAAAGGTTGGATTCATGTGGGAATCTATATAGGTTCTTGGGGAGATTATGAATATGCTGTTGCGCAAGCAGCAAGTGAACAAGATGGTGTTGGTATTTGGCCACTTTCAAAAAAATTTACGCGGTATGGCCTTTTTTCAGGCGTAGATTATAGGTAATTGGCGGTAGGTATTAGCATTTCAAAATAAATACTTATTAATATCGGCAACGCGCATTCACTAGAAAAACAGACAAGTCGCATCGTCCATGATATAGTATGTATCATGGACGGTGTGCGCACTTTTGATGGAAGGAAGGCAAAAAACAATGAAATCGATTCTCAGCATGCT
>OLPR01002845.1_pt1 | contig 12294 bp, 15 predicted proteins | sample 1672761 | NCBI WGS metagenome assembly OLPR01 (sample SAMEA3136721, study PRJEB25190) | human gut metagenome | biome: human gut; feature: human-associated habitat; material: faeces | place: Austria | collected 2013 | reverse complement strand
TTTGCTTCCGGTCGTCGCCGGGCCGACGGCTTCGGGAAAGACCGCCGTTGCCGTCGCGCTCGCCCTGCGCGCGGGCGGAGAGGTCGTCTCCGCCGACTCCATGCAGATCTATCGCGGCATGGACGTCGGCACGGCCAAGCCCACGCCGGAAGAGCGCCGCGGTATTCCGCATCATATGATCGACATAATCGATCCCGGCGAGAGCTATTCGGCGTCCCGCTTCAAGGAGGACGCCGCCGCCTGCGTCAGAGATATTCTCAGCCGCGGCAAACGGCCCGTGCTGTGCGGTGGAACGGGGCTGTATATCGACGCGCTCACCCGGCCTATGGATTTTGCGCTGCCGTCCGATTCCGCGCTGCGCGACGAGCTGAACGCCCTTTCTCAGCGGGAAAACGGCAAGGAAGCTCTTCATGCCATGCTGAAGGAGATCGATCCCGAATCGGCGCGGCGGCTTCATCCCAACGATGTGCGCCGCGTCGTGCGCGCCATAGAAATCTACAGATTAACCGGCCGTACAATGACCGAGCAAATGGCGATTGATCGGCAGCGCGAGGGCGATTACGACGTGACGTTCTTCGCGCTCAACTGGCCGCGCGATGTGCTCTACGATCTCATTGATCGGCGCGTCGATCAGATGATGGCCTGCGGTCTTGTAGACGAGGTGAAGCGGCTGCTCGAAAACGGCCTGAGCGCCGATTCAACCGCCATGCAGGCGCTGGGCTATAAGGAAATCGTCATGGCGCTCGAGGGAAAATGCGATATGAGCGAGGCCGTTGACGAAATCAAACTTGGATCGCGGCACTATGCCAAGCGGCAGCTTACCTGGCTGCGCCGCGACGGCCGCGCGCGCTTCATCGACGTACAAAACAGAACAACCGACGATATTGTGCAAATTATGATGGGAGATATTGAAAATGACAACCATTGATCCGAAAATTGAACGACTGGTGGACGCGGCTGAGCGCGACTGCGCCGAGAGCTTTGCTCGTTTGGATCGCATTGAGCGCCATAACACGCGCCGCGTGCTGGCCGCTTTCCAGAAGCACCGCGTTTCGGCGCGCCATTTTGCGCCGACCACAGGCTATGGCTACGACGACATTGGCCGCGACACGCTCTCCGCGATATTCGCCGAGCTGCTGGGCTGCGAGGACGCAATTGTGCGCCCGCAGATCACCTCCGGCACCCACGCGCTGGCGCTGTGCCTGTACGGCGTGCTGCGCTCCGGCGATACGCTGCTGGCCGCCAGCGGCAAGCCCTATGACACGCTGGAAGAGGTCATCGGCCTGACCGGCGAGGCGGGACGCGGCTCTCTGGCCGATTACGGCGTGAAATACAGCCAGATCGACGTGCTTCCAAACGGTCAGCTCGATCTTGAAGCCATCAGGGCGGCGCTGGAAAGCGATCCGTCCATCCGCCTTGTGGAAATCCAGCGCTCCCGCGGCTATGCGTGGCGGCCGTCGCTCTCGATCGAACAGATTCGAGAGGCCTCGGCGCTTATCCATGCGGTCAGGCCGGACGCGGTGGTCATGGTGGACAACTGCTACGGCGAGTTTTCCGATATGGAAGAGCCGGGCGCTGTGGGCGCGGACATTATGGCCGGCTCGATGATCAAGAATCCCGGCGGCGGGCTGGCTCCGACGGGCGGCTATGTCGCGGGGCGCAGGGATTTGGTCGAGCTGGTGTCCTACCGGCTGACCTCTCCGGGCATCGGCGCGGAGGTCGGCTCCTATGCCGGCAGCTATCAGCCGTTCTATCAGGGACTGTTCGAGGCGCCGCACGTCGTCATGCAGGCCATCAAGACGGCCATACTGACCGCCGCCGTCTTTGAAAAGCTGGGCTTTGACGTCAATCCGCGCCATGACGAGCATCGCACGGACATCATTCAGGCCATTCGCTTCGGCGACGCGGAGAAACTGATCGCCTTCATTCAGGGGATTCAGGCCAATTCGCCGGTGGACAGCGACGCCGTGCCCGAGCCGTGGGCTATGCCCGGCTATCAGGACAAGGTGATCATGGCAGCCGGAACGTTTGTGGCCGGCGCGTCCATCGAGCTGAGCGCCGACGCACCCGTACGCGAGCCGTACATTGTCTATATGCAGGGCGCGCTGACCTATGCGCATGGTCGCTGCGGCCTTGAGGGCGCGCTGCAAACCATGCTTGACCGCAAGCTGATCACGCTCTGATCCGACATAAAAAGCCAGCCTGTATTCCGATCTTCAACGGAATACAGGCTGGAAAAATCAAGCTGAGGCAGGGGAGCGCGATCAGAATTCGCGGAACAGGGCGATGACGCGGCCCAGCACCGTCACCTCGTCGGCGTAAATGGGATCCATGGAAGAATTTTCAGGCTGAAGGCGCACGCGATGCGGCTCATAGAATATGCGCTTCACTGTGGCTTCGTCGTCGATCATGGCCACGACGATCTGGCCATTTTCAGCGTCCCTCTGCGCGCGCACAATCACGGTGTCGCCGCTGAGGATTCCGGCCTCGATCATGCTTTCGCCTTCAACGCGCAGCGCGAACACCTCGTCGCTGGTGTTGAGCATACTCGCCGGCAGCAGCAGTTCTTCCTCGATATTCTGCTGGGCCAGTATCGGAACGCCAGCCGTCACCTTGCCAACCAGCGGCACGAGACGTCCCTTCGGATAATCGGACAGCTCAAGGGCGCGCGGCTTGGCCGCGTCTCTGTGAAGAGCGCCGCTCTTTTCGAGCTGCTGCAAATGGGCGTGAACGGAAGAGGTCGATTTGAAACCGACGGCCTTGCAGATTTCACGAACGGACGGGGGATAACCCTTGCTTTGCATTTCTTCACGAATAAAGGCGAGGATTTTCGCCTGGCTTTCTTCTCTGGGCATTCTCATGATACTACGGCACCTCCATCTGATACTAGTATACCATGACAAAGCGGTAACGTCAAATAAACAATCAGAAAAACGGTCGATTTAACATTTGAAGCAATGAAAGGCGGCTGACAATTCCATGGAAAAACGTCGATGCGTGCTTGATGAAAGCAAATGGTGCGACGAATGTGGCGAATGTGAGCGCTGCGATCTGGATCCCAACAAAATCTGCGACAACTGCATGAAGTGTCTCAGTTCAAGCGGCGCGGATTATCTGGCCATTGAGGTGGACGACATTATCGAGTCCGAATCCGACGATAAGGCGCAATAAAACGCACGCCGGATCGCCGCGCAAAACGGTGATTTTCAGAAAAAAAGGCAGATCGAACTCAAGACCAGTCCACTGAAGGAGGGATGGGGTTTACATTCTCAACTATTCGCAAAAGAAAACTTTTACGAATAGTTGGTGGACAAAAAGCGCCGTTCGCCGTATAATAGCTCCTGAGGCCGCTGGTTTTCGCATCGGTTCGGCTGGATCCGTCTGCGGCGGCTTATCTGCTTCGGAGGTGCTTTTCCAATGTCCGATCCCTTGACTTATGTTGAAAGCCGCGATCGTAAAAGCATTTTGCTGATCCGTGAATTCTTGCGTGAGCTGCCCGATAACTGCGCGGATTTCGTCCGTGCGCTCGAGCCGACCACCACGCCGCTCACGCGCGTCGGCTATCTGCGCGATCTCAAGCTGTTCTTCAAATATCTGACCACCGAGGTTCCGGAATTTGCCGATCTGACGGTCACTTCCATTCGCGATGAGGATCTCGATCGCGTGACCGGCCGGCATATCGCCCTCTACAACGACTATCTCACGCTCTACATCCGCGACGACGAACGCGAAGAAACCAATGAAGACGCCAGCAAAATGCGCAAGCTGTCCGCGCTGCGCAGCTACTTTAAGTTCTTATTTAAGAATAACAGAGTAAGCAGCAATGTCGCCCAGTTGATCGACCTGCCCAAGCTGCACGAAAAGCCCATACTGCGGCTCGAAATCGACGAAATCGTGCGTATGCTCAATCAGGTTGAAAGCGGCAGCGCGCTGACGGACGGCCAGAAAAAGTATCATGAACTGACGAAAAAGCGTGATCTGGCGATGATTTCCCTCTTCCTCGGCACGGGAATCCGCGTCAGCGAATGCGTCGGAATCGATATTGACGATATTGATTTCTCTCAGAACGGCTTTTTCGTGACGCGTAAGGGCGGCGCGCAGGTCATATTGTATTTTCCCGACGAAGTCGCCGCCGTGCTGAAGGATTACGTCGATGAGCGCAAGACCATCGACGCCGCGCCCGGCCACGAGAACGCGCTGTTCCTGTCCATGCAGAAAAAGCGCATCAACGTGCGCAGCGTTGAAAATCTGGTCAAGAAATACGCGCTGCTGGCCGCGCCGCTGAAGAAGCGCTTCAGCCCGCACAAGCTGCGCAGCACGTTCGGCACGAATCTCTATCACGAAACCGGCGACATCTATCTGGTGGCCGATGTGCTCGGTCACAGCGACGTCAATACGACGCGCAAGCACTACGCCGCCATGTCAGACGACCGCCGCCGCCTGGCCGCCGCGCACGTCAAGCTGCGCGACGATGAGGCCACGCTCACCGGTCTGGCCGCCGTGCAGCCGGAAAGCAACGGATCGAAAGCGAGCGATCAGACGAGTCAGCCGCCCGAATCGACTGAACAAACCAAATAATTATGAAAAATCCCCGCTGCCCTATACGTTCATATAAGGCGGCGGGGATATGCGCGTCAGTCGTCCAGACCCTTTCGCGCGTCGCGGGCCTGCCGGATTGCGCTGGTCGCCATTTCGTCGCAGCGATTATTTTCTCGATTGTTGGCGTGGCCCTTGACCTTGAGCCATGTTACGCGATGAATTTTCGTCAGCGCAAGTAGCTTTTCCCACAGATCTCTGTTTTCAACCGGCTTTTTGTCGCTCTTGATCCAGCCGCGCTTAACCCAGTTGTCCAGCCAGCGCTGCTCAAAGGCGTTGATCAGATAGCTGCTGTCCGAGTGCAGACGCACCTCGCAAGGCTCCCTCAGCGCGCCCAGCGCCTCTATGGCTGCCGTCAGCTCCATGCGGTTGTTGGTCGTGCTGGGTTCATAGCCCGACATTTCGCGCCGAAATTCGTTGAACAACAGCACGGCGCCCCAGCCGCCTGGCCCCGGATTGCCCGAGCATGCGCCGTCCGTATAAATAATCACCTGCTTCATAAACCGGTTCGCTTACTCCCCTTCAATCAATTCCCGCGCCTTCAAAAGCGCCTTTTTTTCCATGCGCGATACCGTCATCTGCGATACGCCCAGCCGTTCGGCCGCTTCGCGCTGGCTCAGGCCGTCGAAATAGCGCATTTTGAGCAGCTGCTTTTCGCTCTCCGGCAATGTGCGCATGATCTGATGGATGGCGTCCTGCGTCTCGATCGTTTCATAGCCCGCGTCGTTCTGGCCAAGCGCTGATTGCAGCGTCAGATCCTCATCCTCAGATACGGGCGACGCGTCCAGCGACACAGGCGTCATCGCGTTTTTCATTTCGAGCATTTCCAGTATGACATCCGCGGCCTCGCCGGTTGCCGCCGCCAGTTCATCGATCGTCGGCGAACGCATCAGCGCGTGCGTCAGCTTTTCGCGCGCCGATTCGATCTGCCTGAGCAGTGCGCCGCTGCGTCTGGGCAGCGTAATCGTGCGGGATTTATCGCGGAAATAGTTTTTTACCTCGCCAACGATCGTGGGCGTTACATAGGTGCTGAACTGAACGCCCTTATCCGCGTCGAAGCGCTGAACAGCCTTGACGAGCGCCAGCGACGCGACCTGATACAGATCGTCATAGTCCACGCCGCGTCCGCTGAATCGCCGCGCAATCGCTCCGGCCAACGGCAGATATTGCCGGCAGATTTCATCCAGCAGCGCGTCTGAATGCATACGGCCATATTCGGCCAGCAGTTGATTGTCAGCAGCCATACGTCATGCCCGCCTTAACGCAGCGTTTTTTCAGCTCGATTTGCGCGGTGGTGCAGCCCCGCTTTCCGATCAGCACCTCGTCGGCCATAAACTCCAGCACGCAGCGCAGAATTTCGTCCTTGCTGCTGTCGTCCTCGCTGGAGGCCGCCATGCAGCCGCCCTGTCCGCTCAGGCGCACGCTCGCCGCCTCGTCGTCATACTCATAGTGCAGCGCGATCTGTTCATAGCCCACGGACTGCTCGATCAGGCAGCCGAAAGCCTCGTCCACAGCCATTTTCATGTCGTCCATGTCGTCCAGCGTCAGTCCGGCGCGCGCCAGAACGCCCAGCGTCGTCATCCGAACGATCAGCATCATTTCCTTTTGAGCCGCAACGAGAAGATCGACTGTTTTATTCATGCCTTGATTCCTCTTTTCACAGGGCCTTGATCATATTGGTGCCGTCCGACCAGAGACGCTCGATGTTATAATATTCGCGCTCTTGCTCGTGGAAAATGTGGACGATAACCGAGGCGTAGTCCAGCACGATCCAACGCGATTCGCGATAGCCCTCCTTGCGGCGCGCCTCGATCTCATCCGTCTCGGTCAGCTTATCCTCGAGATCCTCGGCCATGGTGCGGCACTGCGTGGTATTGCGCGCGCTGCAAATGATGAAATATTCGGCGATCGACGTCAGATGCGACACATCCAGCACCTGAATGTTTTCGCCCTTCTTGGAATAGAGAAAATCGGCGATCTGCAAAGCCAGTTCCTTGGAATCCTTCATGTGCATACTTCCTTTCAAATCAATCTTTCAGAATTGTTCTATCGCTCCCGCGCCAGCTCGATTGTGCGCGGATGAAGCTTTTTGCCGCGCTCCATGACGTAATCGACGCTTTTGGCGGCCGCCATACGCACCGCCGCGTCCAGATCGGTTTCGGCCAGCGCACGAATGTCGCCAAGCCCCGGATAATCCTCGCGCTCCGGCTCGATCATATCGGCCAGATAGATGACCTTTTCAAGGCGCGTCATGTTGCGCCGTCCCGTCGTGTGCCAGCGAATCGCCGAAAGCACAGCGGCGTCGTTGACGTGATACTGGCTCCTCGCCAGCGCTTCCCCCGCCGGCGCGTGCAGAAGAGCCGGCATACTGAGCTCACATTCGTCGGCCGATATACCGCCCGAACGAATCAGCGCGGTCAGCGCCGACGCGTCCAGCCCCTTGGCACAGTCGTGCAGCAGTCCCGCCTGATGCGCCTGAATGGGATTGACGCCAAAGCGCGCCGCCAGTATAACCGCCGTCTCGGCCACGGAGAGCGTATGCCTGAAGCGGTGCGGCGAAAGCGTCTCCTGCAGACGCTGCGTCATCCAGTGATACGGCGCGCCGTATAGCCCATGCTGCGCAATGTAATCGGCGACGGCTGCCGGCACGAGCGTCGCCAGATCGCCGCCGCAAGATGCGCGGGCGCGGATCTCCGTCGATGAAATGTCCGGCCCGCTTTCTTCGGCCAGATAAACGCGGATGTTCAGGCGCTTGCGGATATGCTCCGCCTGCGCCGAGAGCGCTCTGTCATCGCCTGGGCGCGGCACGGCGATCAGACTGCACATCGCGCCCAGCTTTTCCGGCGCTTTCCAATGCTCGATCTGATAGAGCGTATCCGCACCGACAATGTAGTAGATTTCATCATCCGGCCGTTGCGATTTGAGCTGCGCCAGCGTATCGACGGTATAGGTCGTGCCGCTGCGCCGGATCTCCAGCTCTGACGCTTCAAAGCCCGCACAGCCGTACACGGCCAGCACCGTCATGCTATAGCGGCTCGCGCCCGAGGCCAGCGTTTCAATCTGTTTGTGCGGCGGCTCGCCGTCCGGCAGGAAAAGCACCTCGTCCAATCCAGCCGTCTGGCGGGCGATGCGGGCGATTTCAATATGGCCGTTATGGATCGGATTGAACGTTCCGCCCATAATTCCCAGTTTCGTCATGTCCATGCCCCTTAAAATACAAGTGATAATTTATTATACACCATTTCCGGCGATTAGAAAAGGCCGATTTGCGTATACTGAGTGAAGAAACTCTGAACAAGGAGGAAAACCGCTGTGATTCGCCTGATCGACGGCCTTGTTTTCTGGCTATTGACGCTGTGCGCTCTCTTTTTGGCCCTCATGGCGCTTACCGGCGAAAGGATTCTTCCGTCCTGCCTGTTCGCCGCGCTCATCTGCATCGCTCTGCATGCGCTGTGGACGCGCTTTTCAGAGCCGCTGCGCCGGCGCTCCCGCTCGATGCGCCGCGAATATGCGCGCTTTGTCATCGACGGATGGGCTGCTTTGCCCGAAAACGACATACTAAGCGCCGTCACGCCGCTTCTGCCCGGCGAGGACATTGCGAAAAGGGCAATCGTTCTCCCCTATGCGCCGTCCTCCCGCGCGCTGAATGCCGACACGCTGATCGCCTGCCGCCGCGCGCATCCACAGGGTGATCTGACCGTCGTCGCGCTGTGTCCGGCCGATCGCAGCGCCGCCGCCTGGGCGCAGCGCTTATCGATCACACTCATTGACGGCAAGCGCCTGACGCAGCTCGTCATGGCGGCGCATCCCGTCGTGCCCGATTCGTTTCAAATTCAAAAAAAGCGCCGCATATCGCTTCCAACATACGGCGTTTTTGTCGAACAGATCAATCCCGTGCGCAGCGGCTTTTACGCTGCCCTTACGCTGGCTCTGTACCTTGCGCGGGGCGGCTGGCCGATGCTCTTTTCATTTGTACTGCTGCTCGCCATGACGGCGCTCGGCCTGCGCCGCCGCTTATCGCGCTGACAGCTCCGCTTCAGCAAGCAGATGATTGCCGTACAGCTCGACGGCCAGCGTCATGGCCTTCGACGTGCCCAGACGCGGATCATAGATGTAGTCGTTGTGCTCGATCGTCATGGCCGGCACGCCGAAATTCCTGAAAAAGCCGCCGATGAACGAATTGTGGATGCCGCCGCGCGGATAGTGCGTTTCGTCGCCCATGTATGCCTGCGGATAATCCGTTTTGTTCTTCGCGTACAGCGCGCGGTTGATCGCCTTGTGGCGTTCGGCGATGTCCTCGCTCAGGCCGTCGGCGTAAGGCATGAGATACGCGCCCCAGCCCGTTTCCGTCGTCGTATGGAAATCGAAGGCGAAGTCGATGCTGTCGGCGTTTGCGGCGAAATAGCGCTTGACGGCCGTTGTCTCGGCAGCCTTTTCGTCCGCGTCGTCGCGATTGGGATTCACCATGGCGGCATTGTGCGGAATCTGATGGCGCTTATCCGCCATGAGTCCTTCGTAGCCGCCCTTTTTGCTCACGCCCCACACGGATACGCAGGGCACGAGCAGCAGCCTGACGTGCTCGCGCACGGCGCGCAGGCGTTCGTCCTCACCCTCGGCGATCATGGTCATGAGCCGCGCCAGTCCGAAATAGCCCTCCGTTTCGATGACGTGAACGCCGGACTGAATGTAGATCGTCCTGTCGTAATGCGCCGGCGTCCATTCGTAGGCCCAGATTTCATATTCGCCGGTTGTGTCCCTGCCGATCACGCGGCGCGTCATATACTCGGGATAACGCGCGCGCAGCGGCTCGTAAAGGTGCTCGATGATCTCGGGGTACGTCCATGTGATGTCGGCAAAGCTCCCGCGCCCGCCCAGTATATCGGGCTGTTGAGAAACGCTCCACAATTCAAACGCCATAGCCGTTTCCTCCTCAAGGTTTCTCGAGTTTCCGCGCTGCCTTACAGGTTGTCGAGGTCGATCTTGGAGTCCTTGCGCGCCTTGCGGTAGATGACAAACTTGCTGCCGATCACCTGAATCGGCTCGGCGTGAACGCGTTCGCACAGCGCTTCACAGGCCTCCCTGGCGGTCATGGGCGCGTTCTGAAGCACGGTGGCCTTGATCAGCTCACGGGCCTCCAGCGCGTCCCAGGCCTGCTTGACCATGTTGTCGTTGATGCCGTCCTTGCCGATGTGCAGAATGGGCTGCATCGTGTTGGCCATGGAGCGCAGCGCGGCTCTCTGTTTGGTGGTCATATTTCTTTTGTCCTCCGTTTACTCTACAAATTCAAATTCCATATCGCCCAGGCGCACGGTATCGCCCTCGCCCGCGCCGGCTTCGCGCAGCATATCGATCACGCCCCAGCGGCGCAGCGTGCGGTGGAACCAGTTGAGCGAATCCTCGTCGCCGAAATTGACCGAATCGACCAGATGCTGAAGGCTCGGCCCGGAGAGCACATACACATCGCCCTCGACGCTGACCTTAATCTTTTCTCCGGAGAGATCCTCAAACGGCGTTTCCTCAAAGAACGGCTCGATGGGCGGCAGCTCGCGCAGCATGGCCGCCGTCGCGCGCATCAGCTCGGTAAAGCCCTTGCCGGCCGCCGCGGACACAGGGAAAATCTCAATGCCCGTGCCTTCGAGCTTCTTGCGCAGACGCTCGAGGTTTTCCTCGCTGCCGGGCAGATCGATCTTGTTGGCCTCGACGATCATCGGACGGTTCTTGAGATCGCCATAGCGCTCCAGCTCGGCCATAATCGCGTCGTAATCCTCCAGCGGATCGCGGCCCTCGCTGCCGGAGATGTCCAGCACATGGATCAGCAGCCGCGTGCGCTCGATGTGGCGCAGAAAGTCGTGCCCCAGACCCACGCCCTCGGCCGCGCCTTCAACCAGGCCGGGAATATCGGCCAGCACAAAGCTGTCGCCGTCCTGCTTGACGATGCCCAGATTGGGCGTGAGCGTGGTGAAGTGATAATTGGCGATTTTGGGACGCGCGGCCGTAACGACCGACAGCGTGGTTGATTTTCCGACGTTCGGGAAACCGACCAGGCCGACGTCCGCAATCGATTTAAGCTCCAGCTCCAGCTCCATGGGCTGCGTCTTCTCGCCCGGCTTAGCGAAATTCGGCGCCTGACGCGTCGGCGTGGCAAAATGGGAATTGCCGAAGCCGCCGTTGCCGCCACGCTGCAAAACGCGCTTCTCGTCGGCCTTGAACAGATCCAGCAGCACGCGGCCGCTGGCCTTGTCGCGCACGATGGTGCCAACGGGCGTTTCGATGACCAGCGGCGCGCCGCTCTTGCCCTTGCAGCGATTGGCCGCGCCCTCGCCGCCGTTTTCCGCAATGAAGTTGTGCTTATAGCGGAAGTCCATCAGCGTGTGCATCCGCTCGGTCGCCATAAAGACGATATCGCCGCCGCGCCCGCCGTCGCCGCCGTCCGGGCCGCCTGCCTGAACATATTTCTCGCGATGGAAGGACACGCAGCCGTTGCCGCCGTCGCCGGCCTTCACCCGGATATTGACAATATCTACAAAAAGCGCCATAGGAGCTCCTTTCCGCCGCGTCAGTTGGCGGCGCAGGTTTCGTTACACAAGTGCTCTTTCAAGGGACACCGGCCGCATTCCGGCCCCCGGGCATGACAGATGCGGCGGCCATGCCAGATCAGCAGATGATGGGCGTGGGACCACCTTTCCCGGGGCAGTACCTGCCGCAATTGCATTTCGACTTTCTCGGGGGTATCCGCGTCCGCCAGGCCGATGCGCCGGGTCACCCGGAAAACGTGGGTATCCACGGGGATCTGGTCGTCGCCAAAGGCCGCCATCAGCACCACCCCGGCGGTTTTCTGTCCCACTCCCGGCAGAGCCATCAGCTTTTTCCGGTCAGCGGGCACCTGTCCGTCGTACTGCTCCACCAGCGCCCGGCAGGCGGCCACGATGTTTTTGGCCTTGCTGTGATACAGCCCGCATTCCCGGATCATGGGCTCCAGTTCCTCGGGGGTCAGCCGGGCCATGGCCTTCGCGTCAGGATAAAGGGGAAACAGTTTTTCGGTTACCTGATTGACCCGCTTGTCCGTACACTGAGCGGACAGGATGGTGGCGATCAGGGTTTCAAAGGGATTGCTGAAGTGCAATTCCGCCTTCGCCTCCGGGTAAAGGCCCTCCAAAGCGTCCAAAATTTTCTCCACCCGGGTCGTATCCATGGCGCGTCCTCCGTAAAAGCACAAGAAATCATCTTATATTATACAATTTCAAAGGCGGCCCGGTCAAGGGCTTTTCCCCCGCCGCGCCACCGAAACACAAAAATCAACTTCCCGAATAACTGCCCAGAGGCGTAAGTCTGCCTCGCCCGGAGACAGACGCGTTCACCTGATAAATGCCCACCAGATTGGTGGGCCGCTGTGCCGCCACCGCCCGGCGAACCTTTTCCAGGTCCTGCATCTGAAACCGCACCGACAGCCCGCAGCCCAAGGCCACGTCCCGGGGCGTAGTAATGACCCCCACGCTGAGCCCCTGCCGCCGAAGCGCCGATTCCAGCATCAGCACCTGCTGCCGGGATCGAAACGCCGCAATGCCGTAAACTTCCTGCATGTTCTGCCCTCCCTTCGGCGCTCGTAGTATATACTACGCCGCCGCGCCTGCCGGCGTGAAGGAGGCTTTCGTTCCATGATTTATCTCGACAACGCCGCCACCAGCAGCCCCAAGCCCC
>OLPR01002844.1_pt1 | contig 12294 bp, 8 predicted proteins | sample 1672761 | NCBI WGS metagenome assembly OLPR01 (sample SAMEA3136721, study PRJEB25190) | human gut metagenome | biome: human gut; feature: human-associated habitat; material: faeces | place: Austria | collected 2013 | reverse complement strand
AAAGGCCGCCGGCAGTATTTCGTAAGGAAGGAGGCTCAAGTCCAATGGCAAACTTTAAAGATCCTATTCATCACCGGCGGGCCTGGGCCTGCTGAATGAAAAAGCGCCGCATCCGAAGCCGCAGGTCATAACCTGTACAAAGAATATTGAACGAGATGTCAGGCAGCTTACTTTTAAACAGCAGACTCAGGGGCCGTCATCAAAGACCCCCATGCAGCATATAGATCAGGATGAAAGAAGGCTGGTTATCATGACTGGTTCCACGCCACCCAACAGAGGGTATCTGAAATCCACCTGATCCATAAGGAGAAACTCCAATGTACTAAGTGTCAGAGGTTGATCCTCCATCTCAAAGCCTGAAATTCTGCAAAGGGAATGATTTCCCATGAAAATAGGAACCAACTCCGAAAAATAACGAATAAAGGTTATGAGGCTATGACTCCAATCATTTAGGTACTGCCGGGGCGAACGAAAAGTTCGCCCCGGTTTTGTTTGTGTCACGGTCTCCGGCTCATGTAGGGCAAGCTCAAGCGCCTCAAGGCAAACGGACTTGTATTTCCTACCGGATTTTGTTACTATTATTATATTTGCGATTATTAACAGGATTAAAGGAGATAAAACTGCATGAGCGTAAAAACTGTTTCATCGCAGGCTGATGCTGCCAACCCGCTTGGATATGAAAAAGAAGGGAAGCTGCTTGTCGGCTTTGCCATTCCCTGCATTATCTCGATGCTGGTGACGTCGCTGTACAACATTGTTGACCAAATCTTTATCGGGCAGGGTGTGGGTCTGCTGGGCAATGCTGCCACCAATATTGCGTTTCCTCTCTCGATTGCCTGCACAGCCATTGCGCTGCTGCTCGGTATCGGCAGTGCGACGAATTTCAGTCTCCAGCTGGGTGCAGGCAATGAAAAGCGTTCTGCTGAATATGCAGGCAACGGCCTGTGTCTGATGGCGCTGTTCGGCACTGTGCTGATGGCGGTCACGCTGCTTTTTCTGACGCCGATGCTGAAATTCTTCGGCGCTACGCCGGATGTTTTGCCCTACGCAGAGGCCTACACTCGCATCACAGCGCTGGGGTTTCCGTTCCTCATTATGAATACCGGCATGAGCAAGCTGATTCTGGCAGACGGCAGCCCGCGCTATTCCATGATGTCGATGCTCATCGGCGCACTTATCAATACGGTCCTTGATCCGCTGTTCATCTTCGGGCTGGATATGGGTATGACCGGCGCTGCACTTGCCACGATTCTCGGGCAGATCGCCTCGTTCTGCATCAGCATGCGGTATCTCTTCCATTTTAAATCTGTACCCTTCTCACGGGGCTGCTTTACGATTGACGGTGACAGAACACGCAAGATCTTCAGCTACGGTGCATCTGCCTGCTTCAACCAGATCGCTATGGCGGTTGTCCAGATCGTTTTGAACAACACCCTTGCACACTACGGTGCACTGTCTATCTACGGCAGCGATATTCCTCTGGCCTGCGCGGGCATCATCTCAAAGGTCAACATGATCTTTATGTCCTTTGTCATCGGCATTTCGCAGGGCGTACAGCCGATCATCGGCTTCAATTACGGTGCTGCGCTCTACCGCCGCGTCAAAAAGAGCTATCTGCTGGCGCTGGCTGTGGCTACCGGGCTTTCTCTGGCAGCGTTTGCCTGCTTCCAGCTTTTCCCGCGGCAGATCATCAGTATTTTCGGCACCGGCAGCGAGATGTACTACCAGTTTTCGGAGCGGTATTTCCGCATTTATATGTTCCTGACGCTGATCAACGGCATCCAGCCGGTCACCTCCAACTTCTTCAACTCGATTGGCAAGGCGCGCCTCGGCGTATTCATGTCCCTGACACGCCAGATTTTGTTCCTGCTGCCGCTCATCGTCATCTTCCCGCTCTTTATGGGCATTGACGGCGTTATGTACGCAGGCCCCATTGCGGACGGCGCTGCCGCCATTGTCTGCGGCCTTTTCACCGTGCGTGAGCTGCGGGAGCTGACCCGCCTGCAGCAAAAAACTGAAAAAACGAACTGAGGCACCTGCAAAGCGCCCCCGCATCACTGTGCGGGGGCGTTTTTCTGTCCCGTTACGGCTTTAGCGTATGGGCGATATGACGAAAAAATCTGTGCCCGATTGGCAAAAAGGTAGAAAGTGCAGGAAACCGCTTGAATCGAACCGGTTTCCGCACTACAATGGAAACCGGAAAGCTAAATCGGGTTTCCACAGGAGGCAAGTGATGGACGAACACAACGAGCTGTGCGCAAGACTGCGCGCAGTCGGAATGGAGCTGTTCCGCAGGGACGGGCTGCGCTTTACGATGCAGCAGGCCGCTGCGATGATGCACATCAGCAAAAAGACGATCTACGCAGTCTACCCCTCCAAGGAGGCGCTGCTGCTGGATATGGTGGACGATGCGTTTACAAGGATCCACGCCCGCAAGCAGCGCATCCTTGACGGCCCTGGCACCCTGGCTGAAAAGCTGCGGGCGGTCATTATCGCCCTGCCGGAGGAGTACACCGCGCTGGATCTGCAGCAGATGGATCTTTTGGATGAAAAATATCCCAGAGTCGCAGCGCGCGTGCGGGAGCATCTGGAAACCGGCTGGGAGCCTACCTTGGCACTGCTGGAGCAGGCGATGGGGGAAGGCGTTATCCGTCGGGTATCCCTGCCGGTTCTGCAGCGGATGATCTCCGCTTCCATTGAGGATTTTCTTGCAGACCGCACGCTCGATGCGCAAGGCATATCCTACACGGATGCCCTGGATGAGATGATTTCCATTTTACTGGAGGGGTTGTTGGTACGATGAGATACAGTCTTTGCAATCACTGGGAATTTACAGAGCAATGGAGCGATGCCTTCTGTCGGGGTGAACCTGTTAGCTGTCGTTCGGTGCGTCTGCCCCATACCTGCCGGGAACTGCCGCTCCACTACGCAGACCCCTCTGACTATGAGAAGGTCTGCGGTTACCGTCGCACACTGACCGTTCCCGATGCGCCCCGGGTATTCCTGCGCTTTGACGGGGCCGCCCATCAGGCGGAGATCTACCTGAACGGCCAGCTGGCCGGGCGGCATCAGGGCGGCTACACCGGCTTCACCATCGAAATTACCGACCTTGTGCACCGCGGCACAGAAAATCTGCTGGCCGTGCGGCTGGATACGCGCGAGGATCCCAGCCTGCCGCCCTTCGGCTTTGTCATCGACTACCTGACCTACGGCGGTCTATACCGGGAGGTCTGGCTTGAAACCTCGCCGCAGAGTCGTGTGAGCGATCTTTTCGTGTACACACCGACGCTGACCGAAGCTGCCGTACAGCTGACCGTAGAAGCACCGGAAAAGGCCGCTGCGCTGCGCGTCCGGCTCTGCAGCAGTGCGGGCGAGACGCTGGGGAGCCGCCAGCTGCCCCCGGCAGAATCGGCGGAATGCCGCCTTACGCTGCCTGATGCCGCACCGTGGGACATCGAGCATCCGAATCTCTACCGCTGCATAGCAGAGCTGCTCGATACCGATGGGCAGGTACTGCACAGCCGGGAAACCTCCTTCGGTTTCCGGACGGCTGTGTTCCGGGCGGACGGCTTTTATCTGAACGGGAAAAAGACCTTTCTGCGCGGGCTGAACCGCCACCAAAGCTACCCCTACATTGGCTACGCCGCGCCGGAAAGCCTGCAGCGGCAGGACGCCCGCATCCTGAAAAACGAGCTGCACTGCAATGCGGTGCGCACGAGCCATTACCCGCAAAGCCAGTATTTCCTTGATGAATGTGACCGGCTGGGCCTGCTTGTATTTACCGAGCTGCCCGGCTGGCAGCACATCGGCGATGGGGCATGGAAAGATCGCGCCTGCGCCATGCTGCGGGAGATGCTGCTGCAAAACCGCAATCACCCCAGCATCATACTGTGGGGTGTGCGCATCAACGAGAGCGTAGACGATGACGAATTCTATACGCGCACCAACCAAATCGCCCACGCACTGGACCCGAGCCGGGCGACCTCGGGCGTGCGGTATCTGGAAAAGAGCCATCTCCTGGAAGATGTTTACGCCTACAACGATTTCTCCCACAACGGCTCAAACGCCGGGGCCAAGCGGAAAAAGGATGTGACGCCTGATTTGAGCAAGGCTCTGCTGATCTCAGAATGCAACGGCCACATGTACCCCACCAAGTCCTGTGACGATGCCCCGCACCGGCAGGAGCATGCCCTGCGCCATGCGCGGGTGTTGGACGCCGCCTACGCAGATGGAGAGCATGCGGGCTGCTTTGGCTGGTGTATGTTTGATTATGCCACCCACAAGGATTTCGGCTCCGGGGACCGCATCTGCTATCACGGCGTGCTGGACAGCTTCCGCAATCCCAAGCTGGCGGCGTCCGTTTACGCATCGCAGGGCGGGGAGGAGCCGGTGCTGACGGTCAGCTCCGCGATGGACATCGGTGACTATCCTGCCGGGCAAATCGGCACGGTCTATGTGTTTACCAACGCCGAGCGGGTGGATCTTTACAAAAACGATGTGTTTGTGACGACCCTACACAAAAGCGGCTGGACGGCGCTGCCGCACCCACCGCTGGCCGTGGATGACACAATCGGTGTCCTGCTTGAAACGCAGGAGCATTTTGACAAGGCCAAGGCCGATACGCTGCGCGACTGTCTGCTTGCAGCCGGGCGCTACGGCTTGGCCGGGCTGCCGCTGCGCTACAAGCTGAAGCTGGCGTGGTGCATGGTGCGCTATAAGATGAGCTTTGCGGACGGTGTGGCGCTGTACGGCAAGTATGTCGGCAACTGGGGCGGCGCGGCTACGCGTTGGCGGTTCGATGCCAAAAACGGGGATACCGTGGTAAAGAGCGTCACGCTCTGCCCCAGCCACCAGCTGCATCTTGAGGTAACGCCCTCCGCCACCGTCCTGCAGGAGGGTGACACCTACGATATGGCCGGAGTTCGGGTGCGGATCCTTGATGAAAACGGTAGCCCTGCCGTCTATGCACAGCTGCCGCTGACCTTTGCCGTGACCGGTGCCGCTGCGCTGGTCGGCCCTGCGGCGGCAACTGCCGAGGGCGGCATGGGCGGGACTTATCTGCGCACAGTCGGGCAGACCGGTACAGCCGCGCTGACCGTTTCGGCCCCGCAGTGTGCGTCCGTCACCGTAGAATTTACCGTCACAAAGAAGGAGTGTGCAGTATGGAACTGACAACAAAGCAAAAAGCCGCCTTCGGCATCGGCGCAGTGGGCAAGGATATGGTCTACGCGCTGTCTGCCTCCTATGTCATGTACTATTATCAGGATGTGCTGGGCCTGCCTGCCACCTTTGTCGGCCTGATCCTGATGATCGCGCGTGTGTTTGATGCCTTCAACGATCCCTTTATGGGGGTGCTGGTGGCCAAGACCCGCACCCGCTGGGGACGGTTCCGTCCGTGGATCCTCAGCGGCACCGTCCTGAATGCAGTGGTTCTCTACGCGCTGTTTGCCGCGCCGGTGCTGGAGGGTGCCGACATGATGGTCTACTTCAGCGTCATCTACATACTGTGGGGCGTCACCTACACGATGATGGACATTCCTTACTGGTCTATGATCCCCGCTGTGACCCGCACCCCGGCCGACCGCGAAAACCTGTCGGTCGTAGGCCGCACCTGTGCGGGCGTCGGCTCGGCGCTCATTGCAATGTTTACCATGCTGCTGGTTGGTGCTTTAGGCGGCGACAGCGAGCGCACCGGCTTCCGCTGGGTAGCACTGCTCGTGGCTGTCATCTTTGTGGTTACCGAGGCGATCTGCTGCGCCAGCGTCAAGGAGACCGGCAGCGCCGAGATAAAGACCGCCACCGTCGGCGAGATGTTCAAGGCGCTGTTCTCCAACGATCAGGCGCTTGTGGTCGTAGGCAGCATCGTTTTGATCAACTCGGCGCTGTATCTGACCTCCAACTTTATCATCTATTTCTTCAAGTACGATTTCGGCGGCACAGGCTGGAAGGCCAGCTACACGCTGTTCTCAACCATCGGCGGTGCGGCACAGATCCTCGGCATGATGGTCCTCTATCCGGTGCTGCGCAAAAAGCTCAGCAACACTGCCGTATTTACGGTAAGCCTGGGGTTGGCGCTGGGCGGCTATGCTGTGCTGCTCCTGCTTTGCCTGACGGGCTTTTCCGGCAGTCTGGCACTGCTCTGCGTGCCGGGCGTGGTGGTGTTTGCCTGCAACGGCATGCTCAGCGTACTGACGACTCTTTTCCTCTCCAACAGTGTGGACTACGGCCAGCTCAAGACCGGGCGCCGTGAGGAAAGCGTTATCTTCTCGATGCAGACCTTTGTTGTAAAGGCTGCGTCCGGCGTGGCGGTTTTTCTGACCGGCATCGGCCTGGATCTGATCGGGCTGTCCGGCAATGCCGAGGAGACAGGCCCCGTTGCTGCCCAGAGCGCCGGTACACTGCTCGGGCTGCGGCTCATGATGACCGTTCTGCCCATGGCCGTCCTTGCGGCGGCGCTTGTACTGTTCCGCCGCAGGTTCACCCTGACGGATGACCGCGCAGCCGAAATCAGCGCTGCGCTTCACAGGGAGGAAACTCAAAATGGCTGAGATACAGTGGTATGCCGCAACAGACAGCGGCCGGTTTGACGGCACGGCAGCCATCACCCCGCGCAGCGGTGCCGTCTGCCTGAGGGCAGAGCTGCCCGCCGGAGTGCTGCAAAATGCGGTTGCTGCGCTTCCGTGGACAATGACGCACGAAGAAAAGATCTTCATGAACGGCTACCAAACCTGGACCGCCTGCCCGGAGCTGGGCAAATGGGACCGGCAGCATGGTGTTGAGCGTGTCCCGAAATTTCTTTTGGAGAAATACAGCTTTGACCGTTACGGCGATTATCATTTTGTTCCATACAGCGGCAAGAGGGGACAGAGCCACGGCTTCTCCTACTGCTATTTCCGGCGCGGAAAGACCTACCGCCTTTTGGCCAGCCTGGACGAGGCACCGGGCTATACGATTTTTTCCTATGACAGCCGCACCGCACAGCTGCGCATTGAACGCGACTGCGCCGGGGTACAGCATACCGGCGGCAGCTTTCCTGCGTTCTCTCTCTTTTTTGCCGAGGGCACCGAGGACGAGGTATTTGACGCATGGTTTGCGGCGCTGGGCTGCCGCCCCCGCACCACGCGCAGGCTGGCCGGGTATTCCAGCTGGTATAACCGCTACCAGAACATTGACGAAGCCTCGATCCAGGAAGACCTCAACGGCTGCAAAGCGCTTTTCCGCGCAGGGGATCTCTTTCAGATCGACGATGGATGGGAGCGCAAGGTAGGAGACTGGCTGGAGCCTGACCCTGCCAAATTCCCCAATGGGCTGCGCCCGCTGGCAGATGCAGCGCATGAAAGCGGCTTTCTGGCAGGACTGTGGCTGGCACCGTTCGTCTGCGAAAAGGAATCCCTGCTCTGCAAAGATCACCCGGACTGGCTGCTGCAGGCGGACGGTCAGCCCTGGTGCTGCGGCTGCAACTGGAGCAGCTTTTATGCGCTGGACATCGACCACCCGGAGGTACAGGCCTACCTCAAGCAGGTCTTTGACCGCGTCCTGCAGGATTGGGGCTTTGACCTTGTCAAGCTGGACTTTCTCTACGGCGCAGCACCGTTCGGCAACGCCCGGGAATCCCGCGCAGGACGGATGCAGCGCGCCATGGCACTGCTGCGCTCATGGTGCGGCGACAAGCTGATTCTCGGCTGCGGTGTGCCGGTCATGCCTGCCTTTGGCATCGTTGACTACTGCCGCATTGGGTGTGATGTAGGGCTGGACTGGGACGATGTGTGGTATATGCGGTTTTTCCATCGCGAGCGGGTCTCCACAAAGCAGTCCATCGGCAACACGATTTTCCGCCGCCAGCTCAACGGGCGTGCTTACGGCAGCGACCCCGATGTATTCTTCCTGCGCGAGGAAAACTGCAAGCTGACCCTACAGCAAAAGCAGACCCTGGCCCGGGTCAATGCGCTGTTCAGCGGCATCCTGCTCACCTCCGATATGCCCAGTCGCTATACGGATGAGATGCGCCGCCAATACAACGCCCTGCGGGAATTGACCGATCACGCCGAAAATTGCACCGTGGATGCAGACGACGGTCTGACCGTACACTACACTTTGCACGGCAAGCAGCAGGCGATCAAGGTTTTTTGACCGTTCAGCCTTCTTCAAAAACACACAAAATTTTTGCTGCGGCGGCTGATGGAATTGCAATCACAGGGTGGGGGATGGTATAATGTATAAATAGGGCGGTATGCCTTTCCGCCTTGGCGGTATATGTTATATTGTAATAGGTTTTATCTGAGGAGTTGTGGAATGAAGAAAAACGATCTTTCCCCCGAAGCCTTCCGCTTTGAAGGCAAGATGTCCCTGAAGCAGGCACTGCCGCTGGGCATGCAACATGTGTTGGCGATGTTTGTCGGCAACCTTACGCCGCTGCTTATCATCACGGGCGCCTGCGGCCTGGCCGGCGGCGAATTTGCCGACCTGCGCGTTACGCTGCTGCAGAATGCCATGCTTGTGGCGGGCATTGTCACACTGGTTCAGCTGTATTCCATCGGCCCCATCGGCGGCAAGGTGCCTATCATCATGGGCACCTCCTCCGGCTTCATCGGGGTATTCAGCTCGGTCGCAGCCTCGATGGGCGGCGGCGTACTGGCCTACGGCGCAATCATGGGCGCGTCCCTGATCGGCGGTCTGTTTGAGACCGTGCTGGGCTTCTTTCTGAAGCCGCTGCGCAAGCTGTTGCCCTCTGTCGTTACCGGCACGGTGGTGCTTTCCATCGGTCTGAGCTTGATTTCGGTCGGTGTAAACTCCTTCGGCGGCGGCAACACCGCGCAGGATTTCGGCTCGGTCGAAAACCTGCTGCTCGCCATCTTTGTGCTGGTCGTCATCCTGATCTGCAAGCACTCCGGCAGCACCTTTTTGAATTCCTCCTCGATTTTGGTGGGCATCATCTGCGGCTACATTGCAGCGTTTCTCATGGGTCTTATTCTGCCCACCACGGCGCTGAACGCCGAGGGCGTTGCCTACACCAAGGCATGGGTGCTGAACTGGAACAAGGTGGCCGAGGCCAAATGGTTTGCATTGCCCCAGTTGATGCCTGTCAAACCGGTGTTTGATATGCGCGCGATCGCACCGGTCATGATTATGTTCATCGTCACGGCGGTCGAAACCGTGGGCGATATTTCCGGCGTTATCATGGGCGGCATGGACCGCGAGGCCACCGACACTGAGCTGTCCGGCGGCGTCATCTGCGATGGTATCGGTTCCAGCTTTGCCGCACTGTTCGGCGTACTGCCCAACACCTCCTTCAGCCAGAATGTCGGCCTTGTCAGCATGACCAAGGTCGTTAACCGCTTTGCGCTGGCCACAGGCGGCATCTTCCTGATTCTCTGCGGTCTGGTGCCCAAGCTGGGCGCGCTCGTCTCGATCATGCCGCAGTCGGTGCTGGGCGGCGCAGCTGTCATGATGTTCTCTTCGATCGTGGTGAGCGGTATTCAGCTCATCACCCGCGAGCCGCTGACCCCACGCAGCCTGAGCATCGTCTCGGTAGCGCTCGGTCTCGGCTACGGCATCGGTGCCAACAACGGCATCCTTGCACACGCACCGCAGATGCTCTCTCTGGTATTCGGCGGCTCCGGCATTGTGCCCGCCGCACTCGTTGCCATCCTCTTGAATCTGGCCATTCCCAAGGACGAAAACGGCTAAAGTAAGCTTTTCTCAATAGCGGGCAGTGTAAAGCGCACTGCCCGCTATTGATTTTTTGTTGAAATTCAAACGCACAAAAGCACCTTTAGCACCCTATTGACATTTGGGTGCCAGACTGCTATTATATGACCGAAATATCGTAGAATCGTTGCTGGTGCGCCGTTTTGGCTGCAGGCAGCTTTTTTACGATCCAACGGTTAGATTGTTCTAACGCGCATATACAAGCTTCCATGCTGCCGCCGGGCAGCTTTTCAAATAAGCAGCGGTTAGTTGATGCAAACCAAGGAGCTGAGCATTACGAAAAAGAATTTTTGGGACAGAAATGCAGCAAGGTATGACCGCTTTATGCGCAAGAACGCAATAGCCTATGATCAATTATATGCATTGCTTCGCCCTGCTGTGTGGCACAAAACCGTTTTGGAGGTAGCCACCGGCACAGGGCAGGTGGCAAAGCATCTCCTGTGTTCTGCCGACCACATTGAGGCTACCGACGCCTCCGCAGCGATGATTGCGCAGGCAAAGCGGGGTAATTTTTCCTCCAAGCTGTATTTTTCCGTGCAGGATATGTTCCATCTGCCTTATGCTGACCAGTCCTTTGATGTTGTCATTGTCTCCAATGCACTGCACATTGTGCCGCACCCTGAGAAAGCCCTTATCGAGTTTCGCCGTGTGCTTAAAAACGATGGCACGCTGATTGCTCCTACCTTTACCCATGCAGAGAATTCCCCTTGGGGAAATCTTCAGGCCCTTGCGCTGAAAATTGCAGGCTTTCCGCTGCACAGCAGATGGACGAGTGCTGCGTATCTGGCATTTTTGCAGCAAAACGGCTGGACCGTTTGCAGAAGTGTTGTTTTGCAGAATTCCATTCCACTTACCTACGCAGAGTGTAAAAAAGTTGAAAGGAGATAAACGATGTCATTTTTTGAAAATACGAGAGACCCAAAAGGCTTCGGCGGCAGGCTGATGGTCACCATGATGAACCTTGCCCACACCCCCGTGGCGCTGTGGGGGCTTCACTTTCTGCATCTTGCGCCGGACGCAAAGGTGCTGGACTGCGGCTGCGGCGGCGGAGCGAATATCAAACGGCTGCTGAAAAGGTGTCCGCGCAGCATCGTAAAGGGCGTGGATTACTCTGCTGTCAGCGTCGAAAAATCCCGCCGTCTCAATGCAGAGGCGATTCAAAGGGATCGCTGTGTCATCTGGCAGGGCAGCGTGCAGCGCATCATTTTTGCCAGCGATTGGTTCGATGCAGTCACAGCGTTTGAAACCGTCTATTTCTGGCCGGACCTTGCAAAATGCTTCCGGGAGGTTTGGCGGGTTTTGAAGCCGGGCGGCACCTTCCTCATCTGCAATGAAGTCAACGGCGACACGGACAAAGACAAAAAATGGACAGAAATCATTGATGGCATGACCATCTACAAGGATACTGAGCTGAAAGCATATCTTGAGCAAGCGGGCTTTTGTGACATTGCGGTACACAAAAGCAAAACAGGCTGGCTGTGTTTGACCGCCGTAAAGCGAAGTGACTGTGGCTGCGGGAGGCAGGAGAATGAAGGTTTATGAATTTGGGGCGGATACCGCTCCGGTCATTTTGCTGCTGCCCGGTACCTGCTGCCACTGGAAAAGCAACTTTGGCCAAGTGATCCCTCTGTTGCAGCGGGATTTTCGCGTACTTTGCGTCAGCTATGATGGCTTTGACGAAACAGAAAGTACCGAATTTCCGACAATGCTTGCAGAAACCGAAAAAATCGAAGCCTACATCCTGAAAAACTGCGGCGGGCATATACGGGCCGCCTACGGCTGCTCTCTGGGCGGCTCTTTCGTGGGACTGCTGGCAGCACGGAAAAGCATACATATGGACTACGGTATTCTGGGCAGCTCCGACCTTGACCAATGCTCCAAGCTCGCGGCCAAATTACAAACGAATCTTCTCCTGCCGCTGATTTATCCGCTGATTCGGGACGGGCAGTTCAAAAGCCGTTTTTTGCAAAAACGCCTTCAGAAGCGGAAAAAAGAAATGGGCGAATATGTGAAAACCTTCATGGACATGCTGGGCGGCGCTCGCCCCTATCTGACGAAGCAAAGCTGCAAAAACCAGTTTTATTCCGACCTCATTACGCCCCTGCCGGATCAGATCGACGTGCCCGGCACGGAGATCCATATCTTCTACGCGCTCAAAATGGGCGAAAAATACCGTGCCCGCTACGAGCAGCATTTTGCGCACCCGGTCATCCATGAGCAGGATTTACAGCACGAAGAACTGCTGGCCTGTTACCCCGAAAAATGGGCCCAGCTGGTCAAAAGCATTGCGGAGGGAGAAAAACGATGAAATACGCGGGAATGCCCACGGCCATGTGGGCGCTGTTTGTCAAGTCCTTTCAGCGGCAGCTGACAGCGGTGTTGGGTTATGATACGGATACCGCAAGAGAGATCACGCGAAAAGCCAAGCCGAAATATCGGGAAATCCTCGCGAAGCTGCCGGAATTCGAAAAAGGCGACCGTTTCCGGATGAATATCGTGGGCTGCGCCATGCTCTGCGCCTTCATCCTCTCCATGCCCCGACGGCCGGAGGTGGGCGAGCTGACCGACTATTACGCTAAAGCCATG
>OLPR01002841.1_pt1 | contig 12307 bp, 7 predicted proteins | sample 1672761 | NCBI WGS metagenome assembly OLPR01 (sample SAMEA3136721, study PRJEB25190) | human gut metagenome | biome: human gut; feature: human-associated habitat; material: faeces | place: Austria | collected 2013 | reverse complement strand
CCTATGGGATTTTCCCTGCGGGAAAATCGTACCGTTTTTTGCGGCGCATGCGCCGCAAAAAACGGATTTTATATGCAGAGGATGTAGACAAAATGGAACTCAGGCAACTGGGCGTGGAATGGATTCAGCCGATTATGGCATTTGACCGGTACTGTTTCCCCACGGATTTTTGGAAGGAAGCAGACTGGCAGGAGCTGTTGGAGGATGCGAGGGCGAAATATTACGCGCTGATGGAAAACGGCGAAATCATCGGAAACGTGTTTTGCTATAACTGGACGGGCGAAAAGGATTATCTCAAAATCATGAACATCGCCGTCCATCCGGCGTATCGGAGAAAGGGACTGGCCCGCAAATTACTGAATTATGCGGCGGCGAAATGCGCGGGAAGCGGGCTGCGGCGAATCTGCGGAGAAACCCGGGAATCCAACCGGGCCATGCAGAAGGCATTTGAGAATTGCGGCTACGAGCTGAAGCGAGTGGAAAAGGGATATTATCAGAACCCCGACGAAAGTGCATATAAATACGTGCTGCAGATGCATTAATCAGGAACGCGCATTTTGCGCACCATCATCTGGCGAGGCGCTTCGAAGGAGAAGCGCTTTTTCTTTGCGGAATCCATCGGTCAAAAGCGAGACAAAATCAGGCGAAAAGCGGGAATTATCTTGCGCTTTATTGGAATTTTACAGTAGCGGGAATAGACACGTAATATTGGAACTGTTATAATGTGCACAAAAGAAAGAAAAAAATTTGGTGGGTATGCGGCGAAGAAAGCGGGATTAGGTTAAATTGTCCTTGCTTTCCGACGAGGAAAAACCGCAACGCATGCCGCATAGATTTTGTATATGCAGGCCCTTTTCGAAAGGGAGCGTACCTGTGCCAAAGGGGAGGCGGGAAACCCATGGCGGAAAAGGAAATTAAGAAATTAAACCGCAGCCAGCTGGTGGAAATTTTGTGCCGGCAGCGGGAAATAATAGACGATTTGAACCAGAATCTGGAAACGCTGCAGACCCGTGCGGAGGAGGCGGAGGCCAAGTGTCAGGCCCTTGCCGCTCAGCAGGAGGAACAGGCTCAGCGCAAGGCCGAGGACGCGGAACTCAGGGAAGAGATGCGCCGGGTGATTGGGGAAATCGGCAATATGAGCGGCGCAATCCTCCATTGCAGTAAGGCCGAGCAGTGCATGCAGGCGGCGCAGAAAGAAGCGGAGGAAATGCTGAACCAGGCCCGGCAGCAGGCGGAGACCATGGTTCAGGAAGCGGAACAGGACATTGCCCGACGCAGGGAGGCCTTCACCAAACAGTGCGAGGAACTGGTGCGGGGTCAGGAAGTGCTGCGCCGGCTGATGGGAAATGGCTGAGAGGGGTTCAAGGATGCAGAAGGACGATTGGACGCCTACGCTGGAACAGCTGCAGGCGGAGCAGAAGCGCCTGAATCATCGAAAGAAATATCGTCGGGCGCTGGCCGGCACCATTGGCATACTGGTGGTAGTGGCCGCGCTTTCCGTGCTGGTTTCCACGGTGTTTCTGCCGGTATTTCGCATTACCGGATCCAGCATGGAGCCGAATTTGAACGACGGCGACATCATTGTGGCCATGAAAACCGACAGCTTTCAGCGGGGCCAGGTCTGCGGATTTTATTATAACAATAAGCTTCTGCTGAAACGGGTGATCGCCACCGCCGGCATGTGGGTGGACATTGACGAAGACGGGTACGTGTATGTGGACGGCGAAAAGCTGGACGAACCATACGTCACAGACCGCAGCAGGGGAATTACGGATCTGGAATATCCCGTGCAGGTGCCGGACGGCTGCGTGTTCGTATTGGGAGACCACCGTTCCACATCGGTGGACAGCCGAAGCTCCGTGGTGGGCTTTGTGAAGCAGGAAGAGACCGTTGGACAGATTGTAATGCGAATCTGGCCGATCAAGGATATTGGACTGATTCGATAAGGCGTGCAAGCGTGCGTTTCCTTGGAGGAATGAATGGTGAAACGGGAAAAGGACGGCTTGAACAAATACATAAAGCAATGCGTGCGGGACAGAGCGCGGCGCAGGGTGCTGATTGCCCTGTTGGCGATCTGCGCGGCGCTGGTGGCTGGCGGCGTGGCTTATGAAATGATAAAGCCCGCCATCACAGTGACGGCGCAGCCCATCTGCGGCATGCAGGAACACGTGCATTCCCAGGATTGCTATGAAACCCACTTGGTCTGCGGCCTGGAAGAAGGCCCGGAGCATACCCATGAGGAAAGCTGTTACGCCACGGTGCTGGTTTGCACCCAGACGCAGCATACCCATGAGGCGGCCTGCTATCCCGAGGAACTGGCCGAGCCTACGCTTTCTGCGGAAGAAGGCACGGAAGAGACGAACGCGCCGGCGGCCGACACGGAAGCGCCCCAGGAAACGCTGACCCCGGAACCCACGGAAGAGGCAGCAGCGCCCCAGCCCCAGGTGTTGGAGCTGCAGGGAACGGTTTCCCTTCCGGCAGGTCAGGCGGGGCAGTGGAAGTTTGCCGCCCAGGACGCGGAAAAAGCGGCGTATGTCATTGAAAACGCCGAGGGCGAGACGGTCGCGGCGGGCGAACTGCCTGCGGCGGGCGGCGAATTGGAATGCGTTATCGAAAAATCCGGCCTGTATACCCTGAAGGTGACGGCCTTTGCCGGTGCGCAGCAGCATCAGGCTGCGTGGCCCTTTGCCGTGACGGACGGCCCGCTGCAGGCGGAAACCGCGGCGCAGCTGCGCTCCTGCTTCGGGGGCGACGAAATCGTCTTTACCCTGAAAACGACAGGCGGCGTAGCGCCGGTGAAGCGCCATGTGACGATCTGGCAGGGCGATCAGGTGCTCTTCGATGAGGAGGACTGCACCCAGGATCAGGTGCGCGTCACCGCCCAGACGTGGGAGGACGTATCGGAAATTACCGCGCGAGTGCAGCTGACGGACGCGACGGGGGCCGCCTGTCAGGCGGAAACCGCGCTGCCCTGCGCCGTGCGCAAGACGGAAACCGCCCGTCAATGGGAAAAGACCATGGCGCGGGTGGAATTGCAGGGCGTGTGGCCGGAGGATCTGTTGGCCATTGCCCGCACGCAGCTGGGCTATGAAGAAAGCAGCCTGAACTTCATCGTAGATGAAGAAGGCATGCGCAAGGGATACACCCGTTACGGCGACTGGTTCGGCTCTGATTATGGCGACTGGTGCGCCATGTATGTATCCTTCTGCCTGCATTACGCCCAGGTGCCCGCGGAGGCATTCCCTCAGAAGGGCAATTGCGAAAAATGGATTGCCACCCTTTCCGAAAGGGGCCTCTATGCCCGGGCGGCGGAATATCAGCCCCGGCAGGGAGATTTGATCTTCTTTGATTGGGAACAGGACGGTCATGCGGATCATATCGGCGTCGTGACAGCCGTATATGACGACAAAATTGCCACCATCGAGGGCAATTCCGGCAACGGCGTGCAGGAAAAGACGTACGCCCTTGCCGACCCGGCAATTTGCGGCTATGGCCGGCTGAACGACGCGTATGAAGCCTATCTCGCGGCCCAGGCCACGCCGGTACCCACCGCGGATGTCCGGCCTACCGCCGAAGCAACTGCCGAACCCACGGTGGAACCTACTGTCGAGCCCACAATAGAGCCCACGGCGGAACCCACTGTTGAGCCCACAATAGAACCCACGGTGGGGCCCACTGTCGAGCCTACCGTGGAACCCACGGTGGAGCCCACGGTGGAACCTACTGTCGAGCCTACCGTGGAACCCACGGTGGAGCCCACGGCAGAACCTACTGTAGAACCTACCCCCGAACCTACGGAGGAGGAGCGGCTGTGGAATCTGGTGAACGCGCTGGACGCGGACGAAACGGCGCGGGAGGACGCGGTGCAGCAGGTGCTTTCTGCCCGGGAAGCGGGAACTGTTGATGCAGATCAGGCTCTGCGCCTGATGGAAGCGCTGATCGAAAAGCAGCCGCAGGGTCCGTCGGAACGGTATACCGCCTGGCGGGAGACGCTCTCGAACCTGGAGCAGCCGGTGGCGGATACGGACGCGAAAATTGAATATGACAACCTGCTCTCTTCTATGAAGGAAGAGATTGCAACCGCCAGGGCGAACGGCGAAATCAGCCGGGCGGAGGCCTTTGTGCTGGAATACATGCTGGACGACGCGGCCACGTATCCCGTGGATTGTGTGTACACAGCCCTGGACGGCATGGTGCGCGTCATCCATCCGGAAAAGGAGAATTTCCAGCAGCGCACTCTGTCCGTGCATATTTTGGAGCCAGAAGCGGCGGAAACTATCGCCTATCTGCAGGAAATCGAGACCCGGCTGGCGCTGGATGGCCGCGGCAGCGTGGAAACCGCGCTTTTGCTGGACGTCGACTTTGAAGCCGGCGAAGCGGGGGCCCAGGTGGAACTTCGCCTGCCCGAAAATTTGCAGCATGTGGAAAACCTGCTGGTGGGCCACCGGGGCGAAAACGGCTGGACGTGGCTGGAGGCTCAGTGCCTCACCGACGACCAGGGCGTGCGCATCGTGACCTTCCATGCGGATTCCTTCTCGCCTTTTGTGGTGGCTGCGCTGTCTCAGGAGCGCATGGCCCAGGCGGACATTCGCAATGTGCTTGCCCGGCAGGGCGGCGGCGTTGCGCTTACCCTGACCCAGGCGGACGGAACGCCCCCGGAGGCGGGGGAGGACGGCGTTTACACCGTGCAGCAGGAAGCGGAATACGCCCTGAACATGCGCTTTACCTGCCCCGCGGGGCTGGAAAACGGCGCATATGTCTACCGCTTCCCGGAGAACGTCTTCCCTGTGCAGGCGGAAGGCCCGGTTTATGCGGCGGATGCGCAGATCGGCGCGTTCAGCGCAGACAGCGAAACCGGTGAAATCGCCTTCGTGTTCGACGCGGCCCCGGCCGATGAGATGGAATTCACCCTGGATGTGCGCCTGACCTTCCTGGTGGGGGCAGAGCCGGTGTATCTGGACGAAACCCTGGCGGTGCGTTCCGCCGAGGCTCCCGGCGGGCCGGTGTCGGAGCAGTGCGTGGGCGAAAACTGGAAGGCCCTGCAGAGCAGCGGCTACTTCAGCTATTGGTCCGACCGGAGCCAGCCCGCGGTGTATGCCGCGCCGGAGTTGGAGGCCATCGCGCCTCAGGACGTGGGGGAAACCCTGCCCTCGGACAGCCAGGTGCGCCAGCGCGGCGGCGAAACCGCCAGCGACAAAGGCGACGGGGTGAAGATCAGCAAGACCATTCAGGGCACCGAGCTGGAGAATGTCTTCGACATCACCCTCACCGTGCAGACCCCGACGGAAGCCTCCGTGTTTTTCGAGGAGCCGGATATCGCCGTGGTGATTGTCATGGATATTTCCAACACCATGAACAGCAAATTTGGCGAATCAACGCGATATAAAGCGGCAATGGACGCTGCGGAGAATTTCCTCGACAAATTTGCCAGCAGCAATAGTACCGGAATCAGCAAAATCGGCTATGTGGCCTTCAATACCGATGCGCATCAGATTTTCGGACTTACGCCTTGTACAAATAGTACTCAGGCAAAAGCATTGAAAAACACGATGCGTACCAATACGGGGAATATCATTAACGCGGCGGGTTATGATACGAACGATAAGCGTTTTACTAACGTGGAAGCAGGCCTGAAAATGGCAAGAGATATGCTTAGCGGCGTAAGCAACGAGCATAAGTATATTATCTTCCTCAGCGATGGTTTCCCCACCACGTATATTAGTCATGCTTACGTTGGTTACGATACCTATGACACCACGGGCGAAATCTTTTATGACAAGGTGTTGGAAAAGAAATGTCTTTATGGCACCAGCTACTCCGACGAGGCGGCCATCCGGGCCCGGGAAATGGCTTCCGCAATAAAGGGCAGCGGTATCACCATTTTCTCTATTGGTGTTGACGTGGGCGGACAGACGATTCAGCAGTATATTACTCAGAGCGAAAACTCGAACGGGTTTTCTGTGGTAGATCGGACGGGTACTTCCTACGAGATTGGCGACGCATCCAGCGATGAGTCCTACAAAAACTGGCTGCGCAACAGTATCGGCTCCGGCTACTACTACGACAGCACCAACCTGGACGGTATGAACGACGCGTATGACAAGATTTTTGCGGAGATCAAGCACGAGCAGGAAGAGGGCAGCAAGGCCCTGTGGGTGACCACGGACGCAATGCCCCAGGTCGTACCGGAAACGGTGGAGTTCATCGGCCTGTATGACAGGAAAGATGCGCTGCAGCAGAGCACCCTCATTGGCGAAAGCGGCGTGGATAAGGAAAACACCGCCAGCTATTCGGAGGGCGAACACAGCATCAGCTGGGATTTGAAAAAGTCCGGGTATACTGCCGCCACGTCGGGAGGAACCACCATTTACAGCTACACCCTGCGCTACCGCGTCCGGCTAAAAAACGAGGGAGCAGGCTTCACTGAACGCGGAAAGTACGACACCAACGGCCCCACCAGTCTGACGTACCGGGTGGTGCAGACGAACGACGGACAGCCCACGTTCTCCGAAGACAGAACCCTGAACTATTCCATTCCCGCCGTGGAGGGTTATCTGGCGGAACTTACGTTCCGGAAGGTGGACGGCGACGGCAAGCCGCTGGCGGGTGCGGAGTTTACTCTGAGCCACGATACGGAGAAGTGCGGCTACTGCCGCGGCGATGGGAAATCCAGCGTGGAGGTGCCCGGCATCACCGCCACATCCGACGCGGACGGCCAGGTGCGCTTTGAGCGCATTCCCTCGGGCCATATCTACCGCCTGACGGAGACCACCGTGCCCGGGGGCTATCGCCCCAGCGGGAATACCTATACGGTGCAGGTGGCCTACGATCAGACCACCGTTACCGTACAGGACGAAACCGGCAAAGAGGTGCCGTGGAACGGCGCCATCGTCAACCAGCTGCGGCCTCGGCTGCCCGAAACCGGCGGCAGCGGCGTCCTGTCTTATACAATCGGAGGCATTGTCCTGATGGCGGTCAGCCTTTTGTACGGATGCGCATCAAGACGCAGGCGCGAAAGGAGGCAGAAAAATTAAAGCCACCTTTTGCACGGCGAACTTTTGCGCCGCGACACATACGGGTATAATCCCGGGATTCAGAAAACATTGAAAAGTGGGAGGAATCAACCATGAAGAAACTCGTAACCCTGCTGCTGGCATTGGTTCTGCTGCTGACGATGGCAGCTCCCGCCCTGGCCGAGGACACGTATACCATTACCATCAATAATAGCACCGCCGGTCATACCTACGAGGCCTATCAGATTTTCTCGGGCCGTCTGGACGTGGTAAATGGCAATAAAATCCTTTCCGACATTGTTTGGGGAAATGGCGTTGATCAGACAAAGGCTGTTAACGGCAAGACTCTGTCTCAGGTATTCGACGGCAAAACCGCCGAGGAAATCGCCGAAACCCTGAAGACCGAAGAAGACGCGAAGACTTTTGCGCAGAAGGTTGCGCCCTATCTGACGAATCCTACTACCAGCGGCGCACAGGAGGACGGCAAGTATGCCATTTCTGGCCTGACCGCCGGCTATTATCTGGTGAAGGATAAGGACGGTTCCGTTCCGGAAGAGAGCAGCTTCTATACCAATTACATCATGCAGGTGGTTGGCGACGTGACGGCCATACCCAAGGGCGATAAGCCCACTCTGGATAAGGAAATCCAGAAAGACGGCAATTGGGGTAACGTTGGCGGCAACCAGATTGGCGACACCGTAAACTTCCGTACCGTTTCCACCGTACCGAACACCACTGGTTATACCACTTACACCTACATCATTCATGATACCATGTCCGAGGGCCTGACCTCTAACGTGAAGTCTGCTGCCGACGTGACCATTAAGGTCAACAACACGGACGTGCTGGATGCGGCGTATTACACTGTGAACGTGGACACAGCCAATGCCAACAAGTTCTCTGTGAGCATCGACATCATGAAGGCCATTGCCGATGGCAAGATCGCGACCAGTGACAAGCTGTATACCTATTACAGCGGCGTGCTCAACGAGAATGCCAAGGTTTACGACGAAGGCAAACAGGATAACGCCGCGCACCTGGAATACAGCAACAACCCCAACGACGATACCAACAAGGGCAAAACCCCGGACGAGAAGGTTTACGACTGGACCTTCAAGATGGGCGTAAACAAGGTTGACGACAAGGGCACTTCTCTGACTGGCGCGAAGTTCGTGCTGTCCAGAAACGGTGCTCTGACGGTTGAAAACATGAAGTGCGACGATAACGGCGCGCCCACCGTTACCACCGATCTCATCGGCCTGGTGAAGGTATCCGATGGCGTATATCGCGTGGCCAAGGCTGGCGATACCGACGTGGTTTACACCGTTGACGCGGGTACTCCTGTCATCAAGGGTCTGGACGACAACGTGGATTACTACCTCTACGAAACCAAGTCCCCCAGCGGATACAACCTGCTGAAGGCTCCTGTGCATTTCGTAATCGACGCCAAGTATAGCGAGGACGGCTCCACGATTGCGGTGGGCTATCCCACTGTGACTGTGGATAGTGGCGAACCTTCCACCACCCTCAGCACCAATGTGGTGAATAAGTCCGGTTCCACCCTGCCCTCCACCGGCGGCATGGGCACCACCCTGTTCTATGTGGTGGGCGGCCTGCTGGTGGCCGTGGCCGTGGTGCTGCTGGTGACCAAGAAGAAGATGTCCGCGGACAAGTAAACCCATTGCGCATGCTGCCGGCCGGAGGGGAGAAATTCCCCTTCGGCGGCGGTATGCCTTCCTGAGGAAGGCGGATCGCTTTTTTCAGGAAGGCATATCCAATGCCCGAAAAACGGGAGAATGGAATGAAAAAGCATCTTTCAACGCTGCTGCTGGTGGCCGTGTTTTTGCTGGGCGTATGTATCATGCTCTATCCCACGGTGAGCGATTACTGGAATTCCCTGCACCAGACCCGGGCCATCGGCGCGTATGAGGATGCGCTGGCCGGCATGACCCGCCGGGATTACGACGCCGCCTTTCAGCAGGCGGAGGACTATAACCGGGCGCTGGCGGCGCTGGACGCGCCCATGTCGGAATATCAGAGCCTGTCCGACGCGGGGATGGATTATGAGGAAATCCTGAACATCAACGGCGTGGGCATCATGGGCTATATCGACATCGACGCTATCGGCGTGGAATTGCCCATCTATCACGGTACGTCGCCGGATGTGCTGAACGTGGCCGTGGGCCATCTGGAGGGCAGCAGCCTGCCCATCGGCGGGGAGGGCAGCCATTGCGTGCTGTCCGCGCATCGGGGGCTGCCCAGCGCCCGGCTGTTCACCGACCTGGATCAGCTGCAAGAGGGAGACACCTTCACCATTACCGTGCTGGACCGGCTGCTGACTTATGAAATCGATCAGATCCTGATTGTGGAGCCGGAACAGGTGGACGCATTGGCCATTACTCCCGGCGAGGATTATTGCACGCTGGTGACCTGCACCCCCTATGGCATCAATACTCACCGGCTGCTGGTGCGGGGCAGACGGGTGGAAAACGCCCGGGAGAAGGCCCATGTGTATGTGCCGGCGGATATGGTGCAAATCGACCCGCTGGTGGTTACCCCTGCCGTGGCCGCGCCGATGCTGGCGATTTTGCTGGTATTTTTGCTGGTGCGATACAGAAAAAGGAGATAGACGCATGAAACGGAGTATCTTTCTGGTGTGCCTGGGAATGCTGCTGCTGGCGCTGGTTTGCGCCTCGGCAGAGGAGCTGGACCTGAGTCGCACCGGTTCCATTGCCCTGGAATTGACCGGCGAAAATGGGCAGGTCGTTTCCGGAGGCAGTTTCCGGCTGTATCGGGTGGGTGCGCCGGCGATTCGGGAAAATAATCTGGTTTTTGACCGGACGGCGGATTTTGCCGAAAGCGGCGTTTCTCTGGAAGATTTGAGCAAGAGCGCCCTGGCGGAGCAGTTGGCCGCTTATGTGGAAACGGCCCGTCCCGCGCCCCTGGCCACCGCTTCGGCTGACGCAAAGGGGAAGGTGCGGTTTTCCGGCCTGGAATGCGGGCTGTATCTGGTGATGCAGCAGCCGCAAAAGGGCGATACCTACGAGCCCATGACGGCCTTCCTGGCCTCGATTCCCATGACCGATCCCGAGGGTACCCGCTGGCTGTACGACGTGAGCGCCAAGCCCAAGGTGGAAATAAAGCCCGCCCCGTCGGTTACCCCCGGACCCACCCCCGGCCCGGAGGAGCCGCGGCTGCCTCAGACGGGCATGCTCCTTTGGCCCATTCCGGTGCTGGCCGGTTTGGGAATCGGGCTGTTTGTGCTGGGCTGGGTGCTGGTTTTCCGGAGAAAGCGGCATGACTAGCCGCAGATTCGGCGTTTTCTGCATGGGATTGGGGGCGCTTTTGCTGGTATCGGCGGCGCTTCTGATGACAAACAACCATCGGCAGGAAACTTACGCCGGTCAGACGGCTGAGACGGTGCTGGAAAAGATGCAGGAAACCCTGCTTCGGCAGGATCGCCAATTGATATTGCCGGGGGAAACGCCTGCGCCGGAAATGGCGGAATCCGCGGATACGCGGCTGCCCCAGCAGGCGGCGGAGGATACGCCCCGTGCCGGGGCCACGCCCGTGCCGGATATGCCCATTATGACCATCGACGGTCAGGAATATATCGGCTATCTGGAATTGCCTACGCTGGATCTTTCCCTGCCGGTGATGAGCCAGTGGAGCTATCCCCGGCTGCGGATCGCCCCCTGCCGGTATTGGGGCAATGCGTACGACGATACGCTGGTGATTCTGGCCCATAATTACGATCGGCATTTCGGCCGCATCAAAAATCTGGCCATCGACGACCCGGTGCAGTTTGTGGACGCGGCGGGCAATGTGTTCCACTACCGGGTAGCCGCGCTGGAAACGCTGGAAAAACCGGACGTGGAAAAAATGATCGACAGCGGATACGATCTGACGCTGTTTACATGCACGCTGGGAGGCCGGCACCGGGTTACCGTGCGGCTCAACCGCGTAAAAACCTATGAATAAGGCTCTGCCAATCGAATGAGGATGGCAGAGCCTTTGTGATATTGAATCTTTACCGGAACAGATTGCGAATTTTCTGGAGCAGCCCGGTTTCCGTGGTTTCCGTGGCGGTATCCGCCTCAACGGTCGCCACGTGAACGGCGGGCGTGGTGATGACGAACTGCACCGCGTCTACTTCAGTATTGCGCTCGTCCACGAAGGAGGAAACCGGCACGTCTGAACCGGTCTTTTCGGCGATCATGTCGTCGATTTTCTCGCTGACGGTGTCGTTGATGTCGGCGGTTTCGCTGCGGAATTCGCCGGTGCCGTCCTTCATTTCCTGAGCGCCGTCCCGCAGCTGGCTGACTCCGTCGGTGTAATCCCCCAGACCGGTGTAGAAATCCATCACGGAATCCAGCTGGGTGTGCAGATCGGAAAGCGCCCGATAGGCTTCGCCGTTTTCGCCGTTTTCCTCCAGGGCCTGGGCGACGCCGTCCAGATACTCGGCGCTGCTGCGCTGATTTTCCATCTCTTCCTCAATGCGCTCCTGCACCTGAGGAGAAGCCATTTGAGATTCCACATTCTGGGCGATGAGCGCCTGCACCGGAGACGAGGCCATCTGCGCTTCCACGTTTTCGGAAATCAGGCTTTGCACCTGGCTGGACTGCATCTGCTGATTTACCATGTTTTCCAGCAGGGTTTGCGTGTCGGTGGAATTCAGCTGAGCTTCGGTTTCCGCGTCGATTTTGGCCTGCACGTCGTCGCTGGCCATCTGCGTCTCGATTTCGGAATCGATTTTGGCCTGTACCTCGGGGGTAGCTATCTGCGCTTCTACGGCGGCGCTGATTTTCGTCTGAACCGCGTCGGACTGCATCTGCTGCTGAATCAGCGCCTGAATTTCGTCTTCGGAAAGGTTGGTAATGGCATCGCGAATCTTCTGCCGGGCCGCCGCTTCCACCTGAGGACGAATCTTCTGCCGGGCGGCTTCCTCCGCCTGAGCCCGCAGGGCCGGGTCGCTGACCTTTTGGGCTGTCAGCGCGTCGATCTGCGCCTGCAGCTCCGGCGTGCTCATCTGCTGGGCAACCTGCGCATCGATGAGCGCCTGGGTTTCGGCGGAAGCCATGGCCTCGTCGGCGAGCGCGTCAATCTGCGCCTGCACCTCGGGGGAAGCCATCCGTTCCCGCACCAGCGCGTCGATTTCCTCGTCGGTGGGCATGCCCTCGGCATAGGCTGCGGGAACCACCAGGGGAGAAAGGCTCCGAATCAGGGCCGTCAGGCCGTTCTCCTGCTGGGGCGCAGGGGTGGCCGTGGGTTCGGCGCTGGGGCTGGGCGCGGGG
>OLPR01002840.1_pt1 | contig 12308 bp, 4 predicted proteins | sample 1672761 | NCBI WGS metagenome assembly OLPR01 (sample SAMEA3136721, study PRJEB25190) | human gut metagenome | biome: human gut; feature: human-associated habitat; material: faeces | place: Austria | collected 2013 | reverse complement strand
GCTGCTGCCCACGCGCGGCGACCCCGGCCCGGGGGCGCTGGCTTTTGCCGCGGGCTTTACCGTAATGATGATCCTGGATGTGGCGCTGGGGTAGGGAGGAGGGTTGACAACGGCCAATTCCTGTAATATAATGTCGCTGACAAGTAAATAAACAGTCTGTTGATCCAATGTCGCCGGCGGCCGTACAGCCCACCACGGGCCAGGCGTCGGCATAGAAGGAAAGGGGTAGCCAAACCCCGCACGACCGGTACTGTGAGCGCAAGGATGCACCGAAGCGGCGTAAGCCGCCGGGACGAAAGTCCGCCATTGTGGGTAAGCCCATGAGAAGGTAGGCTGCAAACGAGGAGGGATGTCTGCCCCCCGCGGCGCGAGCCAGGAGAATTGCATTGTGTAGGACAAAGTTGCAGCGGGCGCGCTCTCCGTGTGCGGGAATCTTGTACCACCATGTAGATGTACCACGCTGACCTCCTGAACGGGAGGTCGGTGTTTTTTGCACCACCTTTTTCGCGGCCGGCCCTTTTGGGCGGGCGGCGGGGGCGGCGACGTCTTTCCGTGGTGCAGGGGTCGTATCTATTGCGTTCGCTGTCCGGCTTTGCGCCGGGCAGCGTTTCATTTTCGCGGGACAGAGTGCACTCTGTCCCGTTTTTCATGCCCTGCATGAAAAACATTTCCCTTGCCAGGCTGACACGCTGCCATACACAGCGAAGCGGTGCGGAAAACTCGACTGTCAAGCTGAGGCGCCGTGCGCTTTCCATCTGCACCGTGAAACTGTGCAGACAAGTCCCCTTTGTCAAGCTGAGGCGGCCATTGGCCGCGTGCTTTTCCATAAGTGGGGCGGGGATGTTGCCGCATCCCCGCCCACCCCCTCACGTCGACAAAAAATTTACATAAAGGAGAAAGAGACATGAAGAAGAGAGTCATAAGCTGGCTGCTGACCGTCGTGATGGTCGTCAGCCTGCTGCCCACCTCCGTGTTGGCCGACACGCTGGCCGCGGATCAGGAGCAGCAGACCCAGCAGGAACAGATAGCTCCGGTGGACACGGAGAACACCGTCCCTGCCGGGAATGAGGAGACGCAGGAGCAGCAGGAGCCTGCTCCGGAAACGCCTGCGCCCCAAATGACCCGCAGCGGCGGCGCGGCGCTGGCGCTGGCGGAAGGAACTGTCAGCTCCGCGAAGGAGTTTGCGGCGATGGACGCCAGCGGCAGCTATACGCTGACGAAGGATATCATTGTCACTGAGCCGTATGCCTACGACTTTATCGGCACCTTTGACGGCAACGGCCACACCGTGACGCTGGATATCACCGCTTCTACGGCCAATGTCGGCCTGTTCAGCAAACTGGCGGGCGGCGCCGTGGTGAAGAATGTGATCACCGCAGGCAGTATTTCCGGCAAAGTAAACAATGTGGGTGGTATCGCGGGTACTGCGGATGGCAATGTAACTATTGAGAACTGCAAAAATACAGCGAGCATCAAGGGGGGAAAAGGTGCTGGTGGTATTCTTGGCTATAGTGAACCCGGCAGTGGCTTTGTTACGATTTCTTCCTGCGCGAATATGGGAAGTGTGAGTGGTACAAGAAAGCAAGTTGGCGGCATTGCAGGAAATGTTGTAGGAACTCACATAATAAGGAATTGCTATAATCAGGGGGATATAAGTGATGGCGCAGGCATACTCGGTAGAGGAACGAAGGGCGTTCTGGTGGAGAACTGCTATACTGTTGGTTCCGTTGAAACGAACGGTGCAATAATAGCGGTATCATCCAGTTCCTATTCTTCGGACGAGCCATGCCGTATTGTTAACTGCTATGCGCCGAGTGAAACCGTAACGGCGCTGGTACCGTCAACTGTTAAGATTAGCAACTCTGGTACCAAATCCTCCGCCGAAATGCAGTCCGCCGATTTTGCCGCCACCCTTGGCAGCGCATTCCAGTACAATAGGGGCGGCTATCCTACGCTGAAGGACCCGGAGCCAGTGGTGGAAAAGAACGTCGTGTCTATTTCCGTAAAGTCGGCTAAAACGACGTGCTATACCGGCGATGAACTGGAGCTCAGTGTTACAGTTACCTATGACGATAACAGTAGCGAGGTCATCACCAAGGGTTTCACGGTGGCGGGATTTGACAACACCGAGCCGGGAAAGCAGACGGTGACTGTGACCTACAAGGAAAAAACGGATTCCATTGAGATCGAGGTCATTAAGAAGCCTGAGTTTGATGACTTTTTCGCTGGTATTGTTAACAGTGTTGAGGTGACGAATGATGCCACCTATCCTTATGTGGTGGACGTGACCGACAGCGACGGCCTTTGCCTACGCTCCAGCAATCCGGTTCAAGGGAATACAAGCAGTACATCTACGATTACGCTGAAGGCAAAGGCCAATGTGACGCTTAGCTTTAAGTATTGGGGCTGCAATTATGATTCTTCTTACGCAGCTCTTACGATCGTAAAAAACAACAGCTATAATCCAGAGATGCGGTCATGGGGGAGTACTCAGTGGAAGGACTTCACCATTGATCTGAAAAAGGGCGATACGCTGAGACTGAATCTTATAAAGACGTATGTCTCAGGTGATTACTATGTCAAGCTCAAGGATTTCACAGTTTCGTCCCTGTATGAGGTGAAGTTGACAGCGGAGCCTGAAGAGGCTGATGCGGTCGTTGCACTGAAGGACAGCACAGGCGCAGAACTTAAAGGTACGAATGGTGTATACATCGTTTCTGCAGGTGAGTATACCTACACGGTGTCGGCTTATGGGTATGACACTGTTACGGAAACGATCAATGTTGCTGCAGATGTGGCAAAGACGGTGCCGCTGACCAAATCTGCGGCCTATTCCGTGGCGTTTGATATCTCGCGCCCCGCAGGGATCACGGCGAATCCGACAGTGACCGTCAGAACCAACGGTAAGGCGGTATATACCGGTGATGGTACAGGCTGCAGTCTGTCCAATGGCAGCTACGCTTATACAGTTGCCTGCGATGGCTGCGATAATGCCGGCGGTATATTCTCTGTGAATGGCGATAAGGTGAATATCACAGTGACGCTGGCAAAAAAGGCGATATTTGAGGATTTCTTTGCCAATTGCCAGGGTATCACCGTCAGCGGTGACAAGTGGAAATTTACCATAGAGGGTGCTGGCAAGGACTCCTATCTCAAGACCACAGAAACGACCACACTGGCTCTCACAGCTACAAAGAATGTGAAGCTGTCGTTCAGCTATATCGCCAATGCGGCAGGGTGTGTGGAAGGCGACTGGTATGATGAGCCGGATGAATACTATTATTTCACCATAAAGAAGAACAGTAAACAAGTCAAGCTTGCTGACAGAGAAACTTCTTGGAAAGATTTTTCAGTGGAGCTTACGCAGGGTGATGTGCTGACCATTAGTTATGATGGTTATACCAGTTACTATTACGCAGCCCTGAAGAATTTTGCAGCAGTTCCGTTCTATACCCTCACCCTTAAAACTCCCGACGGTGCAACGGTGGTGCTGAAGGACCGTAGCGGCGCGGAGATCACCGGCAAAAACGGCGCATACACCGTTGCCGCCGGTACCTATGCCTATACCGTCAGCAAGTTCGGCTACGAGACCAAGACGGGGAACATCACCGTTAGCGCCGATGTGAACGAGACCGTCACGCTGAGCGAACTTGCCTCCTGCACCCTGACCTTTGCCGTAACTCCGGCGGAAAACGCTAAGGTGACCGTGACCCACCCCGTGGGCGGCACCATCAAGCCCGAGGCCAACGGCGGCTACAAACTCTACCTCGGCGAGACCTATGCTTACACCGTCACCAAGGCGGACTATGTCCCCGTTCACGGCAGCATCACCGCCGCCGAGGACAAGACGCTCTCCTTCACCTTAACTTACGCGGGTGAGGGCTGGGACGGCACCGCCAAGACCGCACCCACCCAAGACAAAAACGGCGTCTATCAGATCGGCACCGCCGCGAAGCTGGCCTGGTTCGCCGATGCGGTCAACAAGGGCGACACGACCATCAGCGGCAAGCTCACCGCCAACATCAACCTCAACGACAAGGCATGGACGGCTATCGGTACCGACAGTAATAAGTTTGCCGGCACCTTGGACGGCGATAATTACACCGTTAGTGGTTTGGCAGGAACTGGCGGATTAGTCTATTATTTGAGCGCCAATGGAACTGTCAAGAGTTTGTGTGTGGATTGCGCCATTGACGGTACAAGTAATGTCGGAGGTATTGCGGATAAGAGTGAAGGCCGGATTGAAAACTGCCTCGTCAGTGGTTACATCAAAGGCGGCGATGACGTGATCTTTGGTGTTGGCGGTATTGTTGGTCATGGTGTGGCAGGCAATGTCATTAGTGGCTGCGTGAGCACAGCGGATATTCTGTTCAAGTACTCCCGGTATGCGGTGCAAAATGGCGCGGGAGGTATCGTGGGTTATACTTACGGTACCGTAGAGAACTGCTATTTTGCGGGGAACGTCCACACTAACGCAAAGAGTGTTAGCGCTGGCGGATTTGGCGGACTTGTCGGCTGTGCGCGCAGTAATGCTGTTATGAAAGACTGCTACACTGTAGGTGCTGTCACCGGTCCGGAAAGCAGCTTCGGTGCGGTGGTAGGCAAGGTGAACTCCGGCGCCACCATCACCAACTGCGCTTATCTGGACACCGTCGCACCACAGGCCGCGGCGGATGGCACCACCAGCGGTATGACTGCCCGCACCGCGGACTATATGCGCACCCCGGAATTTGCGGCGGAGATGGGGATGCACCTTGACAGCGGCAACAGCAACGGCGGCTTCCCGGTGCTGCCCTGGCAGGGCGGCACCCCCGTGGACAATGCCGACCTCAAGGCCGCTGCCGCCGCCGCCAACGCCTTGGAACTTCGCGGCATGAGCGCCGCCGACGCCGCCAAGAAAGCCAAGGCCGACTGGTACGCCGAGACTGTGCTGAGATTCTATGACCTTACGGACTATAACGATAAGGCCGACCTCTGTGAGAAATACGGCATCGAAGAGCCCGGCGAAGCGGTCACGGACCTGCACGACTACTTCCTGAACGCCCTGCAAAAGCACTTCTATAAGGAACTGGGGCTCGATGCCGAGAATGCAGACCTTCTGAAGGCCGATGCCACCGGCGTCTATCAGCTCCGCGGCCTTACCCCGGTGAGCAGCGACCCGGAGGAGGAAGAGGAGATCGCGCAGACCTATACCGGCTTCCTGACCCTGCCCGCGAGCGTCACCGTTCCCGTGGAGGGCAGTGGAGAGAAGACCGTTTCCCTCGCATGGACGGCGGATAACGCTCTGGTGAACACCGCCACCGGCGCGCTCACCGCGCCTGCGGCGGATAAGGTCACGGTGACCCTCACCGCCACGCTCCAAAGCGGCGCTTCCACGAAGACCAAGACCTTCACGCTGTGCCTCTGGTCCGAGAATGCGGAAAAGGTGCAGACTCTGGAGGATATTGCCGCCGAGTTCACGCGCAAGAATACCGCCGTGCAGCCTCTGGAAGGCGTGGGGCTCTATTATGAAACCAACATCACCCAAGCCTTCCGCCGCCTGCTGGCAGAGCAGGGCTATGCGGATGTGGCGGACAACTCCGAGATCACCTATGTCAACGGCAGCGCCAAGGCCAACGGCTTTGACGGTACCAAGGTACAGTACATTGCCGACAACGGCAAAATCACCTACTTCACCGGCGACGGCACCGCCCGCCAGACCGTGCAGTACACGGGATTGAAGTTCAACATCACCTATGCCGGGGTCACCAAGGAGATCACCCTCCGTGCCACCGTGGGGCGCAGCGCCGACGCGGTGCAGAAACTGCTGGAGAGCGCCGCCGGGTCCCTGAACTGGGAACTCATCCGCGGCGAGAACACCAACGGGGCCACCCAAAGCGAGGTGGCGGGCTGGACGCTCTACACCGTGAACGACCGCATCACCTCCAACCTCACGCTTCCCTCCAGCATTGCGGGGCGCTATGATGTGAAGGTGCAGTGGGGCACCCGGAACACCGAGTGGCTCTACATCACTAACGGCACCAACGGCACCGGCGTGGGCACCGTCAACCGCCCCCTGCAGCCCGCAGACGGCACGGCGCTGCCCGAGAAGGCCGGCAAGTTCCGGCTGATCGCCCGCGTGACCTATGACGCCTTCGATGACTACACGCTGGCGCACATCACCGGCGACAACGGCGTGGAGGTCTATGCCGATGTGCTCTTTGACGCCACCGTTGCGCCCTTCGACAGCAGCGTGACCAGCGAGATGCAAAACGCTCTGGCGGAGAAGTATCAGGGGCTCCTGCGTGACTTTGTGGACAAGACAAAGCCCGTGGACACGACTGCCGTCGGCGACGATATGCAGATGCCCAGACCCGCTCTTCTGGAGAAAGCGGGCATCATGACCGACAGTTATAACCAGAAGGTCACGATGGTGAGCCTCACCCCGGATGTGCTGGACTTCAACGGGTATCACGCCATGGTCTACCGCCCACTGCCCGGTGAGAAGCCGGTGGAGGCGAAGTATGTGGTGATCATCACCACCCGCAGCTCCGGCCTTCTGCTGGCGCGGCAGGAGTTCAGCTTCACCATTCAGCCTTTTACCCAGCCGGAGTTGGATGGCGCTGTCGCCTTTATGACGGAGGCGCGGACCGAGGACGCCTACTGGGACGGTATCAAGAACAAGAATACGGTTAAGACCGAGGTTACCTCCGACCTGTATCCCTTTGCGGAGATCTGCAAAAACGAGGACGGCACGCTGAAATACGTCCGCGGCACGGTGAATATGACCTTCGACGGCATCGAGGCCGACGATATCCCTGGCTGGCTCGATACAGAGAAGTACCGCTGCTTCCGATCCTCCCGACCCTCCGTCATCGAGAATGAGCTCCTGCGTGTGCACCAGCCGGAGTACAATACGACAGTTACGCTGGACAGCGTCCTGACCTACACCAAGTACGCCCAGTATTGGGAAAAGTTCGGCATCAACGGCACCGAGGAGAGCAAGGAACGCTACAAGGACTTTGCCCAATTCTACAAGCAGCCCATCCAGATCGACCTGACGGTGCCCGGTACCACGGGGCAGAATGACCCCAACGAAAATCAGACCCTCACCGTGAAGGTCAAGGTGGACGGCTACAACAAGAACGGCCATACTTTCACGGGAATCTCCGGCTTTACCTTCACCGGCAAGGCCAACGAGGATCCCACCGCTTGGGACGCTGTGAAGGCGTGCCTTGACAGTGCCAACTACACCTATACCGGCAGCGGCGCCTACATCAAGAGCATCACCGATGCGGCGGGCCACACCCTCAAGGAGAAGGGCGACGGTAAGTCCTCCGGCTGGATGTTCGGCCTCACCTTACAGGGCGGCACCGAGACCTTGCCCAAGACCACGCTGGACAACACCTATCTCAAGGACGGCGACACCCTGCGCCTGTTCTTTACCGACACCTATATCCCGCTGGATCCGACGGATCCCGCCGTGCCCGGTGCGGAAGTGCCCGGCTTCGATGAGGCGTATGCCGGCGCCAAGGCGTATATCCAAAGCGCGGTGAGCGCCCCGGTCGTCAGCTATCTCTTCGGCGAGTGGGCGGTACTGGGACAGGCTCGCGCCAAGGTGCCTCTGTCCGAGGCATATATCGCGGCCTATTATGAGAAGGTCGTGGCCTATGTAAAGGCGAACATCGGCTCTGACGGCATCCTCCGGGCTCCCGATGATAAAAACACCCCCGTCATCACCGACAATGAGCGTATTGCCCTGGCTCTTACCGCCATCGGCAAGGACCCCGCCAACGTGGGCGGCGAAAACCTGCTGAAGGCGCTGCAGAACAAGGATATCATGCAGGTCACCGATACCAGTAACACGGATATCAACGGCCTCGTCATGGGTCTGCTGGCGCTCAACAGCCGCAATTACACCTCCGACACCTCCTGGCTGGTGCAGGCTGTTCTTGCACAGCAGAACGAAGACGGCAGCTGGAGAGCCAGCGCCGACACAAAACCCGTCGGCGACGTGGACATGACCGCCATGGCGCTGCAGGCGCTGGCACCCTACTATAAGGACGGCGGCAATGAAACCGTGAACACGGCCGTGGAGAAAGCCCTCAACTGGCTCTCCGGCAAGTATCGAAGCGGCTACGACTCCTCCGAGAGCTGCGCGCAGGTGGTCATCGCCCTTTCCGCCCTGAATTTGGATGCCAACACGGACGCGCGCTTTACCAAGACCGTGGAGGGGAAGACCCTGAGCGTGCTGGGGAACCTCCTGCAGTACCGCGTGGCGGAGAACGGCGGCTTTAAGCATCAGTTCGCAGACAAGGCCGTCAACGAGATGGCCACGGAGCAGGCGCTTTGCGCCATGGCCGCCTATGCGCGCTTTACTGAGAAGGCCAACGCCCTCTACGATATGACCGACGCCGCCTGCGCCCATCGCTTCGGCGAGTGGCAAGTGACCGTGGCCGCCACCTGCACCAAGGACGGCGTCAGCCGCCGGATCTGCTCCATTTGCGGCGCCGTGGAGGAAAAGTCTGTTCCCGCGACGGGCCACAATTTCGGCGCGTGGACGGTGACCAAGGCGGCCACCTGCACCGAAAGCGGTATCAGCACCCGTAAGTGCAGCGTTTGCGGCACGGAGGAGACGATGATCGTCCCGTCTCTGGGGCACAGTATGACTGCCACGGCGGGCAAGGCTGCTACCTGCACCGAGGCAGGCAACAGTGCCTATTGGACCTGCTCTCGCTGCCACAAGTTCTTCAGCGATGCGGCGGGCAAGACCGAGATCGCCAAGGACAGCTGGGTCATCGCGGCCCTGGGCCACGATGAGGCCACCCGCGCGGCGGTGGCGGCCACCTGCTACGCCTCCGGCCATGAGGCGGATACCTACTGCAAGCGCTGCGGCATTGTCATCACAGCTGGCGCGACCATTCCCGCCACCGGCAAGCACACCTACGTCAACGGCGTCTGCACCGTCTGCGGCGTCAAGAACCCGATGGCCAACGTCAAAGGCGATGACATCAAGGTGGACAGCAAAGACAACAAGACCGCCGCGGGCGACGGCTTGGTCATCAAGGCCGATGATACCATCACCGAGGAGGTGCTGGCGGACATCAAGGCAGCAGTGAGCGACGGTGCAATCACCGTGACCGTGACGGATACGCTCCAGCTCACCAACGAGCAGAAGGCCGCCGACGGCGGCAAGAGCGCCCTGACCGAGGCGGCCAAGACGGCCGGTGACGAGGTTAAGAAGGAGCTGAACAAGCTGGCCGAGAAGCTGGACGCCCTGCGCGGCGACAAATCCCGCAAGAACGCGCAGTTGGAGAAGGTCGTAGACGTGACTGTGGCGCTGGTCAAGACGGAAGGGAACGAGATCAAGACCGTGGCGCAGCTTATCGAGCTGCCCCACAGCGTCACCGTGACCATCCCCATCACCGACGAGCTGTACGCGGCCCTTCAGGGCAAGCACGTCTGCGTGGTGCGCAGCCACACGGATAGCAGCGGCAATGTGACCACTGCCGAGCTGTCCGCTACGCTGGGCGGCACCAAGGGCAATTATGTCCTGACCTTCCAGACGGACAAGGCCTCCGCGTTCGCTATCGTCTCCTATGAGACGGTGTCCTCCGGGTACTACTACGGCGGAAGCGGTACGGCCGACAGCGGCAAGACCGACTCCGCCAACACGGCGGACGACAGTCAGATGGTGCTGTGGCTGGGCAGCGCGGTCCTGGCGGCGGCAGCCGTTGTGGTGCTGACCCGGAAGAAGCGCGTTTCCAAGTAACAACAGAACAGCCGACGCAGGGGCGCGAAAGCGCCTCTGCGTATGGCGCTTTTATGAGGAATGAGAGATATGAAGAAAAACCACCGATTTTGGCTGTTGGCGCTGGCACTGTCCCTGCTGCTGACCTGCGCCGCCTGCGGAAAAAAGACCGTATCGTACGCCCCCGGCAACATTCCCACGGCAACGCAGGAGCAGACCACGGACACCAGGAAGAACGACACAGCTGAAACGGGCACCACCAAGGCTGACGGCAAGCAGGACGCGGCAAAGACTGAGGATAAGACCGCGGACGATAAGAAGCCTGACAAGCAGAAGCCGGCTGGTGAAGCCAAAAAGACCGAGGAGGACACCAAAAAGCAGGAGGATACCAAAAAGCAGGAGGAAGCCAAGCGCCTGGAGGAGCAGAAGCGGCTGGAAGAAGAGAAGAAACAGCAGGAGCAGCCTTCTGCGCCGGACCCGGACCCTGCGCCTGCACCTGACCCTGCGCCGGCGGCGTCCGTATCGCTGTACATTTCCTGTGCCACGGTGCTTGATAATATGGACAAGTGCTCCGACGGCGTGAAGGGCCTTATCCCCGCCGACGGCGTGATCCTGTCCACCACGGTGACCATCACCGAGGGTGAGTCTGTCATGTCCGTACTGAAGCGGGCCTGCGGTGACGCGGGTATCCCGGTGAGCTCCAGCGGCAACTATGTCAGGGGTATCAACGGCCTGTTCGAAAAAAATGTGGGCAGGAGCTCCGGCTGGATGTACTGTGTGGGGGGAACCTTCCCCAGCTATGGCGCGGACAGCTATACGCTCTCCGGCGGCGAGAACATCCAGTGGCTCTACACCTGTAATATGGGTGCAGACGTGGGCAATACCTACATGGGCTGACAAAAGGGCGGCTTTTGCCGCCTTTTTCCGCACGCAGGATTGACGTATCCCCTGGCGGCAGGGTATAATCAAAAGGTTAAGACATCATGTATGCAGGAGGTGATCCCATGGACGATACGCTGCGCACTTGCCATCCGGCGGTGAGCTTTGCCTATTTCGCCCTGGTCATCGCCTGCGCGATGCTGCTGATGCACCCGGTGTGCCTGGTTCTGTCGACGCTGGGCGGCGGGTGGTATGTTGCCCGTCTGCTGGGCGGCAAGGGCCTGCGCCGCCACCTGCTGTGGCTGCTGCCCATGGCCCTCCTGGCGGCGGCCCTGAACCCGGCCTTTGTCCACCAGGGCGTCACCATTCTGGCCTACCTGCCCTCCGGTAATCCCCTGACGCTGGAGAGCCTGCTCTACGGTCTGGCCGCCGGCGCCATGCTCAGCGCCGTGGCGCTGTGGTTCGTCTGCGTCACCGATGTCATCACCTCGGACAAGGTGGTGTACCTCTTTGGCCGCGTCATCCCGGCGCTGTCCCTGCTGCTGAGCATGATCCTCCGCTTTGTGCCCCGCTTTGTCCGGCGGCTCCGTGCCGTGGCCCAGGCTCAGCGGCATCTGGGCCGTGATACCCAGACCGGCGCCCCGGCCCGGCGCGTCAGAAGCGCCCTTCGTGTGTTCTCCATCGTTGTCACCTGGAGCCTGGAAAGCGGGCTCATCACCGCCGATAGTATGCGCTGCCGGGGCTATGGCCTGCCGGGGAGGACCTCCTTCTCCCTCTACCGCTTTGACCGGCGTGACGGTGCCGTCGCCCTCTGGCTGGCCTTCTGCGGCCTGTATCTGCTGGGCGGCGGTCTGGCCGGCGGCTTGCGCTTTCAGTATTACCCCATGCTGCTCAGCGGCCCCGTCACACCGCTGACGGTCAGCTTTTTCGCCGTTTACGGCCTGCTCTGCTTTACGCCGGTGCTGCTGGACGCCCTGTCCCGGCGCCGCTATCTCGTCCGGAAAGGAGGGACGCCCCGTGCCTGAACTGCTGCGTTTGGAGCATTTTGATTTTACCTATCCCCAGCAGCCCTGCCCCGCGCTGGCGGATGTGTCCCTCACGGTCCGTCAGGGCGAGTTCTGGGTCCTCTGCGGCGCCTCCGGCTGCGGCAAGACCACGCTTCTCCGCCAGCTGAAGCCCGCCCTGCGCCCCCACGGTGCGGCCGAGGGCCGTATCCTCTTCGACGGTCAGCCGCTGGATGACCTGCCGCCCCATCAGCAGGCCGCTGATATCGGCTTCGTCCTCCAGTCTCCGGAGGAGCAGACCGTCACCGACAAGGTCTGGCATGAACTGGCCTTCGGACTGGAGAGCCTTGGCTGCGACACGCCCTCCATCCGTCGCCGCGTGGCGGAGATGGCCTCCTTCTTCGGCATCCAGGACTGGTTCCATAAGAAAGTGGATGAGCTCTCCGGCGGCCAGAAGCAGCTGCTGGCCCTGGCCTCGGTCATGGTGCTCCAACCCCGTCTGCTGATTTTGGACGAGCCCACCAGCCAGCTGGACCCCATTGCCGCCGCCGACTTTTTGCAGACTGTGGGCCGCCTGAACCGCGAGCTGGGCATCACCGTCCTCCTGACGGAGCACCGTCTCGAGGAGGCCTTGCCCCTGGCCACCCACGCCGCCGTGCTGCGGCTGAAGGAGGAGCTCACCGCCGTCAAGCAGC
>OLPR01002830.1_pt1 | contig 12320 bp, 9 predicted proteins | sample 1672761 | NCBI WGS metagenome assembly OLPR01 (sample SAMEA3136721, study PRJEB25190) | human gut metagenome | biome: human gut; feature: human-associated habitat; material: faeces | place: Austria | collected 2013 | reverse complement strand
GGGACCCCGAGGGGGCCGGGGGGGCCGGGGCGCCCGGGGTCGACGGCCCCAGAAAATGGGATAGTACACCGGGCCGCCTGCCACCACCGGACGGCGGCGGTAGCGGTTATAGCGCATGCGGTCCAGCAGGGACCAGATCACAAAAATCCCCACGATCAGCAGGATCACGCCGGACACGCTGACGCCGGAGGCGGCAGAGGGCTGCTGCCAGTCCCGGTTCTGAGCAGGCTGCTGGTGGGAGCCGCTCTGGCCCAGGGTCTGGGCCAGGATCACGTCGGACTGGCGGAAGAAATCCACCGCTGCCTGGGAATAATCCCCGGCGTAGTAGGGGGTGTCCAGGGCGGTTTTCAGCTTGGTCTGCTGGGTGTCGGTCATTTGGTCGGCTAAGTCGTCGCCGCAGGCAACGTACCAATCGCCGCTCTTTACCAGCAGCAGGAGCATGTCGTTGGCTCCCAGGCCCCACTTGGCCCCCAGCTCCCGGGCGTAGTCCTCGGGCTTCCAGCCGCGGATATTGTCCACGGCAGCCACAGCTGCAACGGCATAATATTTGTCGTTCCAGGCGGTGTTGTATTCCTGGATGGTCTGCCGGGCATCCTGGGTCAGCAGGCCCGCCTGGTCACAGATCCAGTTAGAGTACGATACCTCCGGCAGGGAGGCGGGCTTTTTGCTGATGCCGTAGACGCTGGCGCCCAGGATGGCCAGGATCAGCACCACCAGTGCAAAGCCTCTTTTTTGATAAAATTTCATGGTGACGGCACCAGTCCTTTCCAGGGAGATTGAGGGGAAACGGCCCGCAGGGACCGGCGAATCAGGACCTTGCCTGCATCAGGGCGCATTCGGGCGGACAGAGACGTCCGCCCCTACAGAGGGGGGGAGAACGGCGCTCCGCGAAGGGGGGAGCGGGGCTTAGCCCCGGAGCTCCAGCAGCTTCTGCTTCAGCTCGCCCTCGATGCGGCCCAGCTCCACCTCGGCGGCCTTGCGCTTCTCCGCGCCCTCCTTCTGGATGTTCATCACCTCGTCCAGGGTGGAGATCAGCTGCTGGTTGGTGTGCTGCAGGGTCTCGATGTCCACGATGGAGCGTTCGGCCTCCTTGGCGGTGGCGATGGTGCCCATCTTCAGGGTGTCGGCGTTCTTGCGCAGGAGCTGGTTGGTCATCTCGGTGACGGCGTTCTGGGCGGCGGTGGCCTGACGGCTGTGCTCCATGCCCAGGGCCAGCACCATCTGGCTCTTCCACAGGGGAATGGTGTTCACCAGGGAGGACTGGATCTTCTCGATCATCTGGGTGTCGTTGTTCTGCAGCAGGCGGGTCTGGGGCCCCATCTGCACGGACACCATCCGGGTCAGCTCCAGGTCGTGGAGCTTCTTTTCAAACCGGTTGCACAGGTTCACCAGGTCGTTATAGGCCTGGGCGTCCTCGGCAAGACCCGTCTGCTCCGCCTTCTTGCGCAGCTCCTCCAGCTCCGTGGACCGCACCTCCGCCAGCCGCTTCTTCCCGGCCAGAATGTACATGGTCAGTTCCTTGTAATACTTCAGGTTCAGCTCATACATCTGGTCAAACATGGCCACATCCTTCAGCAGGGTGATCTGGTGCTGTTCCAGGCTCTGGGCGATCTTGTCCACGTTGGCCTCCACCTTGCCGTACTGGGCCTTCATGGTCTCCAGACGGTTGCCGGTTTTTTTGAACAGGCCCGCCAGGCCTTTCTTTTCCTCGTCCTGGCCGAAGCCCTTCAGCTCCACCACCAGCTGGCTCAGGTCCTTGCCGATCTCGCCCAGGTCCTTGTTGCGGACGCTGTTCAGGGCGTTTTCGGAGAAGCCCGCCACGCTCTTCTGGGCCGCCGCGCCGTACTGCAGGATCATGTTGGTGTCCCGGATGTCGATCTTGTGGGAGAAATCCTCCACCGCCTGCTTTTCCGCGTCGGTCAGCAGCTTTTCGTCCATCTCCACGGGCTCGATTTTCTTTTCTTCCTCCACCTGGGGGGCCTCCGGGGCTTCCGGAGTCAGGGTCAGGGTGGGCACTGCCTCGGCGGCAGCGGCGGTGGGGTCCAGGGTCAGCTGAGGGGTCATGTTATCGGTCATGGTAATCGTCCTTCCTTTATGAGTAATGGTGTCTTAAAGCTCCAATTGAATCCCGTCGTCCTGGGGGCCGTCGTCAGGCTTTTCCTGGGTGCGGTGGATGGGATCGTCGCTGAGGCCCTCCCGGGCCATCATGTTGTCCAGCACCGTGATGTCCGTGGAGATATCCAGGGCCTGGTCGCCGAACAGGCTGTCCAGCTGCCGCTCGAAGGCGGTGACGATGGTGCTCATCATGCCCCGCACCCGCTCCATGGTGCCGGTGATGTTCTCGCCCTGGACCCCCTGATGACTCATGTCGTCATAGGCGCGCAGCAGCTTCAGGGTGGTGGGCAGGTAGTAGCTCATGAATTTGCGGATCTGGGGCAGCTGAGTGGGATCCTTCTGCACCTGCCGGAAGATCTTGCCGGATACCTGCTCCAGGCGGTCGATCTGGGCACTGATGGCCGCATCCTGGATGCTGTCGTTCAGGCGGCGCATTTCCTCCAGAGCTCCCTGGCCCTCGGATACCATCTTGTCCAGCTCCGGATTGCCGGTGGTTTTCGGCTCCTCCGGCACCTCCTCCACAACATCCTTGCAGAACAGGCGGGCGATGCCGTATACCACGGCGGAGGCCGCCAGCACGATGACGAAGTGGCCCACCCGATACAGGGGGAACAGCAGGGCATACAGCACCCATACAGCCGCCGCCGCATACAGCGGCGCGGCCGGCTTGTGAACAATTTTTTTCATCCCATCGCCTCCGAATTTGCGTTGAGACCATTATACCTCACAGGCCATTTTCGGTCAAGAAAAAAGCCTGTGGGGCGGGGAAAATCAGATGGCCACGGGAATTTTTCCGTCGAAGGGCAGGGGCTCGTAGCCCTCCAGGCGGAAGCTGTCCCGGGTGAATTGGTAGAAGTCCGTAACGGCGGGGTCCACTACCAGCCGGGGGGCCGGACGGCCCTGCCGCCGCAGAAGCTCCTCCACCAGAGGGACATGGCGGTCGTAGATATGGGCATCGGCGATGACGTGGACCAGCTCGCCGGCCTCCAGGCCGGAGGCCCGGGCCATCATGTGGACCAGGACGGCGTACTGGACCACGTTCCAGTTGTTGGCCGTCAGCATATCCTGGGACCGCTGGTTCAGAATGGCGTTGAGGGTGCGGCCGGAGACGTTGAAGGTCATGGAATAGGCGCAGGGATACAGGGCCATCTCGTGGAGGTCCTGGAAGTTATAGATATTGGTGAGGATGCGGCGGGAGGCGGGGTTGTGGCGCAGGTCGTACAGCACCCGGTCCACCTGGTCAAACTCCCCCTCGGGATACTGGTGCTTCACCCCCAGCTGATAGCCGTAGGCCTTGCCGATGGAGCCGGTCTCGTCGGCCCAGCTGTCCCAGATGTGGCCCCGGAGGTCGTGAATGTTGTTGGACTTCTGCTGCCAGATCCACAGCAGCTCGTCGATGCAGGTTTTAAAGTAGGTGCGGCGGATGGTGAGAATGGGGAACTCCCGGCGCAGGTCGTAGCGGTTGATGATGCCGAATTTCTTCACCGTGTGGGCCGGAGTACCGTCCTCCCAGTGGGGGCGGACGTTCTGGTCTGTGTCCCACACCCCGTTTTCCAGGATGTCCCGGCAGTTCTGCTGAAATATTTCATCGGCGCGGCTCATAGACAGCCCCTCCTTATACGTTTTGGGGTTATTGTACCATAACGGGGGGAGCATAGCAATAAAAATCCCGGCAGCAAGGCTGCCGGGATTCACTGGAAGCACCCCATATAGCTCAGGCCGGATCGGATTCATCCTTGAATTCAGATCGAAACAGCAGAAGCATGATCGCAGAATAGATGAGAAAGCAGACGTTCAGCCCAAGAACAGCGGGGATGGCCGGGAAGACGTTGTGAGACACGGTGGCATACATGGCTAAGGGATAGCTCAGCAGCGGGAAAAGAAGGCCGCAGTATCTGCGCCAGCGTAGCAGCCACCACGTGTTGCAGGTAAACACCAGCGCAACGAGAAAGTAGGTATTATTGAAGATAAGGGACAATGTGCAAAGCACAATGTTGATCAATTGAAGAAGCATACCCCGCCTGAACTGTTGGACGGTATACTTTTGCAGAGGACTCCACATAGGCAACCTCCTAGGAACGTGGGCCAACGCTCTTGTAAACGTTATAGCCATCCAGTGCCTGTGCATAGCAATTCTGATAGTAACTTTCACTCTTGTTATAACTCGTAGTCCTGGACCCGCTATCGATCTCTGCTCTTCTCGTACTAGAGGGTGAGGCATCTTCATATGCCTCGTATGAAACCGTTCTTATGGTCATGTTATAGGGATACTCGGAACTGTTAACATTAACATAACGTGAAAATATTGCTGTACAGGTATAACAATTCATCGATCCGGCTGCAATGGAAGCATACACACTTACAACGACGTTAAATGCAGTACAAATGGCTTGCACAATAGTATTTGTCACAATCAGTCCCAAAACAGAGGTAATCAGAGTTGACACAAATACTGCAGTCGACCAACTCTTATTCTGTGAAAAGCGCACTTCAAACCTCATGTCCTCATAAACCCGTACAGTATTTCCGTCCATGGTCGTACTATACCTTATGATGTCTTCAAAGGGCGATGTGCCAACGTACTTCACGAGTTGCGGATAAATATCTGCTCCCGCAGAACTGAATGGCTGAATGGAATTATGCATTTCAGATGGTGTGTTGCTGACGAAAATGATTTCCTCCGCTTGACTGATGTGATCTTCCGCATAAGCAATAATGTCCGTCCAAAATGCGGAACTAGATGGCTCAAAGGGCATTGGATAATCAGAAATATACCACTGGTACACTGTATCCGGATTATGAGAATACTTAATTGAAACTGTCATGGAATGGTGAGTATCATTTGTAATTATCGTCGCATCTCGGTCTTCGGATTGTAAAATGAACATATCACCATCTTCGGCCGCATAGAGACCGGGCAGTTCACTTTTGTTCGGAAGAGCCGAGGCAACAGTTGTAGAGGATAGTGAAAAGAGAAGTACGAAAATTAGGAAAATAGATAATCTTTTTTTCATATATAACCTCCATTTCAATTTCACGCGCAGAAGTAGTGAAAATATAAGTAAACGACAAATCCTCCTTTCTGCAATAATTATATAAAATATTATCGCATATATATTTGCTTTTGTCAATTACAAACATAATTAATCAAAAAAACAGTGCGATTTGCCAAATGCAGTTATTGCGTGTGCAGAGAAGCTAAACCCTGCCATAAGCAAAATCTGTTTGCTGCCGCGGAAAATAACTGGTATACTATATATGTATGACTATGTGAATCAGGAGGAAATGACTATGCAGTATGATGTGCTGATCGTGGGCGGAGGCCCCGGCGGAATCTACTCCGCCTATGAGCTGCTGGAGAAGCGGCCGGACCTGAAGATCGCCCTGTTTGAGGCGGGCCACGCCCTGGCCCGGCGGCACTGTCCCATTGACGGCGTGAAGGTGAAGTCCTGCGTCAAGTGCCCCACCTGCGCCATTATGAACGGCTTCGGCGGGGCCGGGGCCTTTTCCGACGGCAAGTACAACATCACCAACCAGTTCGGCGGCACCCTGCACGAGCACATCGGCAAGAAGCGGGCCCTGGAGCTGATGGAATACGTGGATCAGATCAACGTGGAAAACGGCGGCCAGGGGACGCACCTGTACTCCACCGGCGCGACGCCCATCAAGAAGCTGTGCCTGGAGAACGACCTGCACCTGCTGGACGCGTCGGTGCGGCACCTGGGCACGGACAAGAACCTGGTGGTGCTGGAGCACCTGTACAACATCCTGAAGGACGGCGTGGACATTTTCTTCGATACCCCGGTGCGGGCCGTGGAGCGCGTGGACGGCGGGTATCGGGTGGTGACGGACAAGGCCAGCTATCAGGGCCGGTACTGCGTCATCTCCGTGGGCCGCAGCGGCAGCAAGTGGATGGAGGACGTGTGCCGTGAGCTGGAGATCGCCACCCGGTCCAACCGGGTGGACATCGGCGTGCGGGTGGAGCTGCCCTATGAGGTGTTTGCCCACCTTACCGACGAGCTGTATGAGAGCAAGATCGTGTACCGGACGGAGAAGTTCCAGGACCGGGTGCGGACCTTCTGCATGAATCCCAAGGGGGCGGTGGTCAACGAGAACACCAACGGCATCGTCACCGTCAACGGCCACAGCTATGAGGACCCGGCCATGCATACGGAGAATACCAACTTCGCCCTGCTGGTGGCCAAGCACTTCTCCGAGCCCTTCAAGGACTCCAACGGCTACGGCGAGAGCATCGCCCGGCTGTCCAACATGCTGGGCGGCGGTGTCATCATCCAGCGCTTCGGCGACCTGATCCGGGGCCAGCGGTCCACCCCCAAGCGCATTGAGGAGAGCTTCGTGACCCCCACCCTGTCCGCTACTCCCGGCGACCTGAGCCTGGTGATGCCCAAGCGCATCCTGGACGGCATCATCGAGATGATCTATGCCCTGGATAAGATCGCCCCGGGCACCGCCAACGACGACACCCTGCTCTACGGCGTGGAGGTGAAGTTCTATAACATGGAGGTGCAGCTGGACAACAACCTCCAGACCTGCCACCCGGGGCTGTTCGTCATCGGCGACGGCAGCGGCGTGACCCACTCCCTGTCCCACGCCAGTGCCAGCGGCGTGTATGTGGCCCGGTATATCGCGGAAAACGCGTGATAGGTGAAATAACAGTAGGAGAAATAACAGACGGAAAAAACCGTCCTGCCATAGGGCAGGACGGTTTTTCATCAGAACAGGCCGGTGATGACGCCGTTTTCGTCCACGTCGATCTTTTCCGCCGCCGGGACCCGGGGCAGGCCCGGCATGGTCATAATGTCGCCGGTATAGGCCACGATGAAGCCGGCTCCGGCGCTGACCCGCAGACTGCGGACGGTGACGGTGAAGCCCGTGGGAGCGCCCAGCAGGGTGGGGTCGTCGGACAGAGAATACTGTGTTTTGGCCATGCACACCGGCAGGTCGCCGAAGCCCAGCTCCGTCAGGCGCTGGAGCTGCTTCTGGGCGGCGGGGGTCAGCACCGCCTGAGCGCCGCCGTATACCCGGCCCACAATGGCGTTGAGCTTATAGGCCAGGGAGGCGTTGTCGGGATAGGCAAAGGAGAAGGGGGCCAGCTGGGGCTGATCGCACAGGCGCACCACCTCCTGGGCCAGGGCACGTCCGCCCTCGCCGCCCTTGGCCCACACCTCAGACAGCACGGCATTGACTCCCAGGGCGCGGCATTTGTCCTCCACCAGGCGCAGCTCCGCCGCCGTATCCGTGGGAAAGGCGTTGATGGCCACCACGCAGGGCAGATGGAAGGTATTGCGGATGGTGTTCACATGGTGCAGCAGGTTGGGCAAGCCCTTTTCCAGGGCGGACAGGTCCTCCCGGCCCAGCTCCGCCTTGGGGACACCGCCGTGGTATTTCAGGGCCCGGACCGTGGCCACGATGACCACGGCGGAGGGGCGCAGACCGGACAGGCGGCACTTGATATCAAAGAACTTCTCCGCCCCCAGGTCTGCGGCAAAGCCCGCCTCGGTGACGGCGTAGTCCCCCAGCTTCAGGGCCATGCGGGTGGCGGTGACGCTGTTGCAGCCGTGGGCGATGTTGGCAAAGGGGCCGCCGTGGATAAAGGCGGGGGAGTGCTCCAGGGTCTGGACCAGGTTGGGCTTCAGGGCGTCCTTCAGCAGGGCGGCCATGGCTCCCTCGGCTTTGAGATCGTGGGCGGTGACGGGACGGCCGTCGAAGGTATAGGCCACGATCATGCGGCCCAGCCGGGCCTTCAGGTCGGTGATGTCACTGGCCAGACACAGAACGGCCATGACCTCGCTGGCCACGGTGATGTCGAAGCCGTCCTCCCGGGGGACACCCTGCATTTTGCCGCCCAGGCCGTCGATGACGTGGCGCAGCTGGCGGTCGTTCATGTCCACGCAGCGCTTCCAGACGATCTGCTTGACGTCGATGCCCAGGGCGTTGCCCTGCTGGATGTGGTTGTCCAGCAGAGCGGCCAGCAGGTTGTTGGCCGCGCCGATGGCGTGGAAATCGCCGGTGAAGTGAAGATTGATGTCCTCCATGGGGATGACCTGGGCATAGCCGCCGCCGGCGGCTCCGCCCTTGACGCCGAACACCGGCCCCAGAGACGGCTCCCGCAGGGCGGCTACGGCGTTTTTGCCGATTTTGCGCAGGCCGTCCGTCAGGCCCACGGTGGTGGTGGTCTTGCCTTCGCCGGCGGGGGTGGGGGTGATGGCGGTGACTAAGATGAGCTTGCCGTCGGGCCGGTGGGCCTGCTCCCGCAGCAGGCGGTAGTCGATCTTGGCCTTGCAGCGGCCGTACTGCTCCACATACTGGGGGTCGATGCCGCAGGAGGCGGCAATGTCGCCGATGGGCAGGGGCACGGCCTGCTGGGCGATCTGGATATCTGTCATGTATTGTCTCCCTTCTGTTCCCTATCCTGTCCCCGGATGGGGACCCTATGGGAAGCATTATACGGCATCGGAGCGCAATTGTCACCAGGAAAATGGCCGGGAGGAAGAAAAAAGGAAGCGGACGAGGCTCTGCCCCGTCCGCTTTTATACCGTTATGCCTGCCGCAGAATTTCCTGGATCTCCGCCAGACCTGCGGCAAAATGGATGCCCTGCTGCCGGTCCGGGGAGGACAGATCCTTTTCGATCATGTGCTCCAGCAGGGCCTTCAGATGGTCATAATACCCATTGAGGTTGTACAGGATGCAGGGAGCCTTCAGCTGCTTCAGGGACACCTGGGACATGACCTCGGCAATCTCCTCCAGGGTGCCGGTGCCGCCGGGGAAGGCAATGAAGGCGTCGCCCAGCTCGATCATTTTCGCCTTGCGCCGGGCCATGTCCTCCGTGACGATGAGCCGGGTCAGACCGTCGTACTGATAGCCTGCGTCCATGAAAAACTGCGGCTCCACACCGGTGACCTGGCCGCCGGCTTCCAGAACGCTCCGGGCCAGGCGGCCCATAAGACCGGTTTTGGACCCGCCGTAGACCAGGGCGTTGCCGCTGGTCCCGATCCACCGGCCCAGCTCACGGACGGCGCGCTCCAGCTCCGGGTCGTTGCCCCGGCTGGCGCCAAGATAAACGGTGATGTGCATGTGCATGACTCCCTTCGATTTTTTCCCTTACTATACCAGGCTTTGCGGGGAAAGTCCAGGGAAACGCCTGCCAAAAAGGATTTTTGACAAGCTCAGCCCCTCCGGATTGGCCGGAGGGGCTGCTTTGGTGATGGCTTGTTATTCTCCGTAGCGGACGTGGAGCAGCTCATGGCAGCGCTCATGGCCGTACTCGTCCAGCAGGCGGGTGACAATGGGGTTCTTCTCCGCCCCCTTGAACATGGCGGTGGCGTCCGCCTCGTATAGACCCGCGCCGCGGCGCTTCTTCGCCGCCGTCAGGCCATAGGGCTGGCCCGCGCCGCCTACGCAGCCGCCCTGGCAGGTCATGACCTCTACCAGGTGATAAAACCGCTTTCCGGCCTCCACGTCGGCGATCAGCTCCTTGGCGTGGGACAGGCCGTTGACGATGGCGATGTGCAGCTCCTGGCCCTCCACGGTCAGGTTTACCTCACGGATGGCTCCGTCGCCCCGCAGGTCCGTGACCCGGATGGCCTGAAGGGCGTTGTTGCTCTTGTCCGGCAGACAGTACCGCACCACGGCCTCTGCCACGCCGCCGGTGACGCCGTAGATCACCGCCGCGCCGGAGCCCAGGCCGAAGGGCAGGTCCGGGGCCTCAGGCTCCAGCTCCGTCAGCTGAATACCGGCCTCCCGGATCATGTCCACCAGCTCCCGGGTGGTGATGACCAGATCCACGTCGGGCTGCCCGTCCCGGGTAAATTCCGCCCGGGCGGCCTCCATCTTCTTGGCGGTGCAGGGCATGATGGCCATGTGATACGTCCGCCGTCCGTCGGCGGCGTCCTTTGCCTGATACTTATCTCGCAGCACGGCGGCGAACATCTCCATAGGGGACTTGCAGGAGGAGATATTCCGCAGATACTTGGGGTCGTTGAGCTCCAGATACTTCACCCAGGCGGGGCAGCAGCTGGTGAACATGGGGAAGGGACCGCCGGCCTTCAGCCGCTCTAGGAACTCCTGGGACTCGCTGATGGTGGTCATATCCGCGGCAAAGTCGGTGTCGTACACCTCCTCCACGCCCATGAGCTTCAGGGCCTTTACCAGCCGATCCATGACGTTTTCTCCGGCGGGCAGGCCGAACTCCTCGCCCAGGGCCACCCGCACGGCGGGGGCGATCTGGACCACCACCCGGTTTTTCGGGTCGTGGAGGGCCTGCCAGGCCTGGCCGATCTGGTTTTTCACGGTGATGGCGCCGGTGGTGCACACGGCGGCACACTGGCCGCAGCCCACGCACTTGGTGTCCGCCAGCTTCCGGTCAAAGGCGGGCATGACCTGCAGCTCGCTGCCCCGGTGGGCATAGTTCAGGATGCCCTGGCCCTGGAGCTCCTCGCAGACCCGGACGCAGTCGCCGCAGAGAATGCATTTGTTGGGGTCCCGGAAAATGGCCAGACTGGTGTTGTCCTGCTCATAGCGCTCCCGGGTGTCCGGGAACCGGACCCGGCTGACGCCGAAGCGCTGGGCCAGGGCCTGCAGGCGGCAGTTGCCGCTTTTGGCGCAGGTGGTGCAGCTGCAGTCGTGGGAGGCCAGCATCAGCTCCAGGATCATCCGCCGGTGCCGCAGCAGCCGGGCGGTGTTGGTGCGGATCTCCAGCCCGTCCCGGGGCTCCATGGAGCAGGATGCGTCGATTTTACCGGTTTTAACATTTTCCACGATGCACATGCGGCACGCGCCGTGGACCGACAGCTCGGAATAGTAGCAGAAGGTGGGCATGTCGATGCCCGCCTTGCGGATAACGGAGAGGACGTTCTTCTCCCCGTCGAACGGCACCCGCTGGCCGTCTACGATCATGATTCCCTTGGCCATGGTCATACCTCCTCCTCAATGGCGTCGATAGCGCCGAAGGGGCAGGCTCCCCAGCAAGCGCCGCAGTGGATACACTTGGTGGTGTCGATGACGTGGGGCATGCGGATCTGGCCGGAGATGGCGTCCATGGGACAGTTCTTGGCGCACTTGCCGCAGCCCTTGCACAGCTCGGGAATGATCTCCAGATGGCGCTTGCGCCCGTTGCAGATGGGACAGTGGTGGTCCACCACATGGGCCAGATACTCGTCCCGGAAATAGCGCAGGGTGCTCTGGACGGGCTTGCAGGCGCTCTGGCCCAGGCCGCACAGAGCCGTCTCGGTGATGGTATTGGACAGATTCTCCAGCAGCTCCAGGTCCTCCATGGTGCCCTCGTTGCCGACGATGCGGTCCAGGATCTCCAGCATGCGCTTGGTGCCCTCCCGGCAGGGAACGCACTTGCCGCAGCTTTCGTTCTGGGTGAAGCTCATGAAGAAGCGGGCAGTCTCCACCATGCAGGTGTCCTCGTCCATGACCACCAGGCCGCCGGAGCCGATCATAGCCCCGATCTTCTTCAGAGAGTCGAAGTCCAGGGGCAGGTCCAGGTGCTCACTGCTGGCGCAGCAGCAGCCGCCGGAGGGGCCGCCGATCTGCACGGCCTTGAACTTCTTACCGTCGGGGATGCCGCCGCCGATGTCAAAAATCACCTCGCGGACGGTGGTACCCATGGGCACCTCGATCAGGCCGGTGTTCACCACATTGCCGGTCAGGGCGAAGGCCTTGGTGCCGGGGCTCTTTTCCGTGCCGATGTGCCGGTACCAGTCCACGCCGTTGCGGATGATCAGGGGGACGTTGGCAAAGGTTTCCACGTTGTTGAGCACCGTGGGCTTGCCCCACAGGCCGTGCTCAATGGTGCGGGGGGGCTTTACCCGGGGCATGCCGCGCTTGCCCTCGATGGAGGAGGTCAGGGCGCTGCCCTCGCCGCAGACAAAGGCGCCTGCGCCGCGGTTCACATGGAGGTGGAAATTGAAGCCGCTGCCCAGAATGTCGTCCCCCAGCAGGCCCAGCTCCTGGGCCTTTTCGATGGCGGTTTTCAGCCGGGACACCGCCAGGGGATACTCGGCCCGGACGTAGATATAGCCCTCGTCGCTGCCGGCGGCCAGGCCGGCGATCATCATGCCCTCCAGCACGGAGTGGGGATTGCCCTCCATAATGGAACGGTCCATGAACGCGCCGGGGTCGCCCTCGTCGCCGTTGCAGACGATGTACTTCTTGTCCGCCTGCTGCCGGCGGGCGC
>OLPR01002829.1_pt1 | contig 12321 bp, 8 predicted proteins | sample 1672761 | NCBI WGS metagenome assembly OLPR01 (sample SAMEA3136721, study PRJEB25190) | human gut metagenome | biome: human gut; feature: human-associated habitat; material: faeces | place: Austria | collected 2013 | reverse complement strand
TGATGCAATTCTTGTCAACAATGAAGGACATCCTATCCGGTATCAAATCAACAAGTGTCCGTCGCAGCTGAAGAAAGCAAGCGGCGAAAAGTTCGAGCTGCTCAAAACAATCGAACATGCGAAATCCTCGATTCGTTCCAAAGTGAAACATGTGTTTTGCGTGATAAAGAGAATCTTTCATTTTAGCAAAACACGATACCGAGGACGGGAAAAACTGCATCAGCATTGCTGCACACTGTCTGCACTTGCGAATTTATACCTTGCTCGCAATCGAATAAAGGTTGCGTAACGAGGTTTATTTCTCGTGCAAACAGTGCGCTTGAATTGCGCTCTTTCTCGAAATTTGGGTCGGCGGGGATGATGTGGATGGTTTGGGCGCAATTATAAGGGGTATCCTAAAAAGAAGGAGTGTTTTATGCCATTAAAAATAGATGATCTTTTGCGTATTCCGCAAAGTGATATGGACAAAGTTAAAATAAAATTTAATCAGCCAAGCCCGGATGAAGATCCGCTGGATCTTTATAGAAAGAATCCGGATATTGTAAATACACAGTGGCTGTTTTGGAGAGAACAGAGACGTTATTTCTATGAAGGCCAGATTGCAGTTTGTTTTTTGAAAATAGGCTGGGATAAGTGGCTTTTGACCACGATAAAGAAAATTACGAAGGATCTTAATATTGTAGGTGGAATATCTTATGACGGAGATGAACTGCCGGAGTATAAACCCTACTATGGAAGATTGATCATACAGTTTCATAAGACATGTCAAGCACAGGGGATTTACTATAAAAATGTATGTGATGAACTGTTAGTGAACCAGCTTCTCCCTGCTGCATTTGATGGCTACGATTTTCCGGGATACGATGAGGTAAGGCTTACTTGGGAGCAACTTGAAATTATCATCAAACAGCACAAGAAGGACTGGATGGCAGCCTTGCAGAATCAGAAAGCGGTTTATCTAATTACTGATAGAAGTAATGGAAAATTATATGTCGGCTCGGCTACAAGCGACAGCGGGATGCTGCTGCAGAGATGGGCAAACTATATTGATTCAGGGCATGGCGGCAATAAAGAACTGATTGAACTGGTAAATAAAGAAGGCATTGATTACATAAAGAGAAATTTCCAGTATTCCATTCTTGAAAATTATAATGCAAGAGTGGATGACAGCGTGATTCTCGAAAGAGAAAGCTGGTGGAAGGAAACTCTGCAAAGCAGGAAATTCGGATATAATGCGAATTGAGTGAGATGTGACGAAAATGGGAAAGGAGCAGCTTATGGACCAAGAACTATTCAACCCACAATCTTCTTCCGTAAATTCCTCCCGAATCATTTACACCCCATCAACCTTTGCCCGGACATCGTTGCTCCATCTGCAGGAGGTCGGCTCTTTGCAGGCTGTTCATCCGCATATATCTCAGAGAGAGAATCTGGTGTCGTTTCTTTGCTTTATCGTTCTGTCTGGCGAAGGTGAACTTTCCTACGAGGGGCAGACCTATCAATTGCACGCAGGAGACTGTGTGTTCATCGACTGCCGAAAAGCCTACAGTCATTCTACCTCGGATGACCTTTGGGCTCTCCAATGGTGTCACTTCTATGCCCCATCCCTTCCGGCTGTGTATGAGAAGTACAAAGAGCGAGGCGGTCGGCCTGTGTTCCATCCAGATGATTTAACACCGTTTAGATTACTTCTGACAGACCTCTATAACTTAGCTTCCTCATCCGATTACATACGAGATATGCGGATCAATGAGAAGCTGGGAAGTCTGTTGACGCTCCTGATGGAGCAGTCTTGGCATCCAGAGAGCGCAACAATAAGCCGGAAGAGAATGGAACTGGCAGCCGTGAAGGAGCATCTGGACGAACACTTTACAGAGAAAATTATGCTGGATGAGTTGGCAGAGAAGTTCTTCATCAACAAGTTCTATCTGTCCAAAATCTTCAAAGAGACTTACGGAACGACGGTCAATAACTATCTGATCTCAAAGCGGATCACCAGAGCCAAGCAGCTGCTTCGCTTCACCAATATGACTGTGGATGAAATAGGCGCTGCGGTTGGCATGGAAGATGCAAACTACTTCAGCCGGATGTTCCGCAAAGTAGAAGGAATCAGTCCAAGGGAATATCGGAAACAGTGGTGACATGGAGGCACAGCGAGAAATCGCTGTGCTTTTTTTGAAAAAGGAAAGACACAGAAACCGGCCGGATGGCTGGAAATTCTGAGAAAAGAGGAGAGAAAGAAATATGAAGAGCTTATATTCAATGTTTTTGTCACAGGCCTATCAGGACTGCTGGGATGATTACAACCGTTCCGTGAAACTGAAAAATTTCCCCAGATGGGATTATGTGATCCTGACGGCATCCAATGACCAGCAGGCAGAGGGATTCCGCAGGCAGATCGAGGAGCGCAAGGAGTATCTTCCGGCAGGGACAAGATTTGCAGCGATCCCGGACCGGGGTGGCGAGCGTGTGGGTTCCGGCGGTGCGACGCTGGAGGTGTTAAAGTATCTCCATGAGCAGGAGGGAGACTTCCGGAAGCTGCGCGTTCTGGTCATCCATTCCGGTGGCGACAGCAAGCGTGTGCCGCAGTATTCCGCACTGGGGAAACTGTTCTCGCCGGTGCCCCATCAGCTGCCAGATGGACGCAGCTCTACGCTTTTTGATGAATTCATGATCTGCATGAGTTCCATGCCATCTCGTATCCGTGAGGGGATGGTGCTGCTGTCCGGGGATGTGCTGCTTCTGTTTAATCCGCTGCAGATCGACTATAACAATGTCGGTGCGGCGGCAATCTCCTTTAAGGAGCGCGTGGAAGTCGGAAAGAACCATGGTGTGTATGTGAACGGGGAAGACGGCAACGTGAAATGCTGCCTCCAGAAGAAGTCAGAGGAGGAACTGCGAAAGGCCGGTTCGGTGAATGAGGCAGGCTGTGTGGACATTGACACCGGTGCGCTGATCTTCAGCACCGCCATGATGGATTCGCTGTATTCCCTGATCGGGACAGAGGAAGGATATGACCGGTATGTCAACGGGAAGGTGCGCCTGTCCCTGTATGCGGATTTTCTCTATCCGTTAGCGGAGGACTCTACGCTGGAGCAGTTTTATCTGGAAAAGCCGGAAGGGGAATTCTGTGAGAAACTGACAGCAGCAAGGAAACAGGTATGGAAGGTACTTCGTCCTTACCGGATGAAGCTGCTGCGTCTTGCCCCGGCGAAGTTCATCCACTTTGGCACCACGAGGGAGATTCTGGCACTGATGTGCGGCGGCGTGGAGGAGTATGCCAGCCTTGGCTGGAGCAGCCGTGTGGCAAGCAGCATCAGCGGCAGCACGGCCGGGTATAACAGTGTGCTGAGCAGCCGGGCTTCCATTGGGAAAGACTGCTATCTGGAGGTATCCTATGTCCACAGCCGTGCAAAGGTGGGAAACAACTGTGTCCTTTCCTTTGTGGACATCCACGATGAGGTGATCCCGGATGGGGTGGTTCTGCATGGGCTGAAACAGCGTGACGGGAAGTTTGTCGTGCGCATCTTTGGCGTGCAGGATAATCCGAAGGAGAATCGGCTGTTTGGCAGGAATCTGGATGAGGTGGCAGAAAAGCTTGGTACGGATCTCTGGGATGGCGGAAACCATACCCTCTGGACGGCAGAACTTTATCCGGAGAAGGACACTGTGAGAGAAGCGGTGGCGGCGGCGCTGAACCTGTATGCGCTTGTGACCGGGGAAGGCAGGCTGGAGGACTGGAAAGAGAGTCCGCGCAAGTCGCTGTGTTCCGGCTTCAATGCGGCTGACCCGGATGCCATCATCGCATGGAACCGCCGCATGGCAGACCTTGTGATGATGGATGAACTGGCAAAAGCAATCCGCGGACAGGTACCGGCACAGACGCTTCCGAAGCGTAAGGCACTGACGAAGATTCAGAGACACTGGCTGGAAAAGCGCCTTGCAAGGGCAGATTTCAGTGAGAAGCTCCGCCTGCATTATTACCTTGGTGTGGTGCTGGAGGATGAGAACGAGGTACAGAAGTGCTTTGAAACCATCCAGTCGGAAGTGCTGGAGGCTACGGTGCGCAGTCTCAGCTATAATGAAACGGCACACATCGTGAAGGATACCCACACCGTGGAACTGCCGCTGCGTGTGAACTGGGGCGGCGGATGGAGCGATACCCCTCCGTACTGCAATGAGCATGGCGGTACGGTGCTGAATGCGGCGATCCTGTTGAACGGTGAGAAGCCGGTGGTGGTGAAGCTGGAACGCATGGATGAGCCGAAGGTGGTCTTTGACAGCCGCGACATGGATGTACACGGGGAGTTTGAGGAAATCAGTGAGCTGCAGCGAACCGGAGATCCGTTTGATCCCTTTGCCCTGCAGAAGGCATGTCTGCTTGCCTGCGGGATCATTCCAATGAAGGGGCACAGCCTGAAAGAGATACTGGAGCGTCTGGGCGGCGGCTTTGTGATGCATTCAGAGGTGACAAACGTGCCGAAGGGTTCCGGCCTTGGAACTTCATCAATCCTTTCCGCTGCCTGTGTGAAGGCGGTGTTTGAGTTCATGGGGATCGGATATACAGAGGAAGACCTGTATTCCCATGTACTGGCCATGGAGCAGATCATGTCCACCGGAGGCGGCTGGCAGGATCAGGTGGGCGGCGTTACACCGGGGCTGAAGTACATCACTTCCATGCCGGGAATCGACCAGAAGCTGAAGGTGGTACATGTGGAGATCCCGGAGGAAGCAAAAAAGGAACTGGACGAGCGTTTCTGCCTGATCTACACCGGTCAGCGCAGGCTGGCAAGAAACCTGCTCCGTGACGTAATCGGACGGTATGCCGGCAATGAGCCGGACAGTGTGTTTGCGCTGGAGGAGATCCAGAAGGTGGCGGCGCTGATGCGGTTTGAACTGGAGCGCGGCAACGTGGACGGCTTTGCGAAGCTGCTGGATTACCACTGGGAGCTGAGTAAGAAGGTGGATGCCGGAAGCAGCAACACGTTGATTGAGCAGATCTTCAGCAGCATCGAGGAGCTGATTGATGGCCGGCTGGTCTGCGGCGCAGGCGGCGGTGGCTTTTTGCAGGTCGTGCTGAAGAAAGGCGTGACGAAGAAGCAGGTGGCAGAGCGTCTGCATGAGGTGTTTATGGACAGCCTTGTGGATGTGGCGGACTGTAAGCTGTTGTGGGAATAAGAGATATATTGTGTGCTCGAGACATGTTATACTATTTCCAAATTCACCTGCACCATCTGCTCACGCCTTTTTCCTTCTGGCGTCCGGTCGTTCCACTTAGTGTAGCGCTGCTACGCTGCGTTCCACTCCCGTTAGCCAGAAAGAAAAATTCGCTTCGCATCTTGGCGCATTCTCATTTGGAAATAGTATTATGGGACAGGTCGAGACTTTCGCAAAACTGCATGGATACAGTTGAGTATATTTCGTAGGCGCTAAAAAAACCAATATTATGCTAATAAAGCACTACTTTACCACTTAAGAGAATGTGCCTTAATTTATAAAATACAAGTGTGCGACAAAATGAAGCACAATCCATCAAACGTCAGAGAGGAATAAAATACATGAAAAAGGCACTTATCACGGGTATCACTGGGCAGGATGGTTCCTATCTGGCAGAGTTTCTGCTGGAGAAGGGCTATGAAGTCCACGGCATCGTCCGCCGTGCTTCCATCTCCAACACGGCTCGTATTGACCATCTGATTGAGAAGAACGCGATTACCCTGCACGACGGAGACCTGACCGATTCTTCTGGTCTGATCCGTCTGGTGGGCGAAATCAAACCTGATGAAATCTACAATCTGGCTGCGCAGAGCCATGTCCAGGTTTCCTTCGATGCGCCTGAATATTCCGGCGATGTAGACGCGCTGGGCGTTCTGCGTGTGCTGGAGGCTGTCCGCGTCTGCGGGCTGACGAAGACCTGCAAGGTGTATCAGGCTTCTACCTCTGAGCTGTACGGCAAAGTCGAGGAGATTCCCCAGCGTGAGACCACCCCGTTCCATCCCTACTCTCCGTACGCTGTCGCAAAGCAGTATGGTTTCTGGATGGTCAAGGAGTACCGCGATGCTTACGGCATGTTTGCCGTCAACGGCATCCTGTTCAACCATGAGTCTGAGCGCCGCGGCGAGAATTTCGTTACCCGTAAGATCACGCTGGCTGCCGGCCGTATCGCCGAGGGTCTGCAGGATCATCTGGAACTGGGCAACATGGATTCTCTGCGTGACTGGGGCTACGCGAAGGACTACGTTGAGTGCATGTGGCTGATTATGCAGCAGGATAAGCCGGAAGACTTCGTTATTGCTACCGGTGTGCAGCACACTGTCCGTGACTTTACCGAGAAGGCTTTCGCAGCCAATGGCATCACCATCCGCTGGGAGGGTACCGGCATCGACGAGAAGGGCTATGATGCAGCGACTGGCAAGATGCTGGTCTGCGTGAATCCGCAGTGGTTCCGCCCCACCGATGTGGACAACCTGTGGGGCGACCCCACCAAGGCAAAGACCGTGCTGGGCTGGAATCCGCAGTCCACTACTTACGAGCAGCTGGTGGAAATCATGGCCAAGCACGACCGTGAGCGTGCAAAGCGCGAAAAGGCGCTGAAGGCAGTTCTGTAATTTGGAAAGAAGGTAATCTTGTTATGATGGAAAAGAATGCGAAGATTTATGTTGCAGGTCATCGTGGTATGGTGGGCTCTGCAATCGTCCGTGAACTGCAGCGTCAGGGTTACACCAATATCATCACCCGTACGCACAAGGAGCTGGATCTGACCCGTCAGGATGCCGTGGAAGCGTTCTTTGCACAGGAGAAGCCGGAGTATGTGTTCCTTGCTGCTGCTAAAGTAGGCGGCATCGTGGCAAATCAGGAAGCGCTGGCCGATTTTATGTATGACAATATGACGCTGGAGATGAACGCCATCCACGCTGCATGGAAGAATGGCTGCAAGAAGCTGGAGTTCCTCGGCTCCTCCTGCATCTATCCCCGCATGGCGCCTCAGCCCATGAAGGAAAGCTGCCTGCTGACCAGTGAGCTGGAAAAGACCAACGAGGCTTATGCGCTGGCGAAGATCTCCGGTTTGAAGTACTGCGAGTTCCTGAACCGCCAGTACGGCACCGACTACATCAGCGTCATGCCCACCAACCTCTACGGCCCCAACGACAACTATCACCCCACCCACAGCCATGTGGTCCCGGCACTGATCCGCCGCTTCCACGAGGCAAAGGTCAACGGTGTAGAGAGCGTTACCTGCTGGGGCGATGGCTCTCCGCTGCGTGAGTTCCTGTATGTGGATGATCTGGCAAATCTGTGCGTCTTCCTGATGAACAACTACTCCGGCAACGAAACCGTCAATGCCGGTACCGGCAAGGAGCTGACCATCAAGGAGTTGACCGAGCTGGTCGCCAAGGTCGTGGGCTACACCGGCGAGATCAAGTGGGATACCACCAAGCCCAACGGTACTCCCCGCAAGCTGCTGGATGTGTCTAAGGCTACCAATCTGGGCTGGACCTACAAGACGGAACTGGAAGACGGTCTGCGCCTGTCCTACGAGGACTTCCTGAACAACCCGATGCGTGCAGAGCGCTAAACGCAGAACAAAAATAAATAAGCGATTTGCAAAAAAGGTCGTGTGTCCATGCAGGGCCACGGCCTTTTTTGCAGATGACAGGAGGAAAATTATGAATCTGGTGTTATTGTCTGGAGGTTCCGGTCAGCGTCTATGGCCGCTTTCCAACGATATCCGTTCCAAGCAGTTCATCAAGTTCTTCCACCGGGAAGACGGCGAGCTGGAATCCATGGTGCAGCGCGTCTACCGTCAGATCAAGGCAGTCGATACGGATGCAACGGTCACCATTGCCACCTCCAAGTCTCAGGTCTCGGCCATCCACAATCAGCTGGGTGAGAAAGTTGGCATCAGCGTGGAACCTTGCCGCCGTGATACCTTCCCGGCCATCGCACTGGCAGCGGCTTACCTGAAGGACGTGCAGGGCGTCGGCGAGGAAGAATCCGTTGTCGTCTGCCCGGTAGACCCCTATGCGGAGAATGATTACTTTGAGACATTGAAAGCGCTGAGCGACCGTGCTGCCGCCAGCAGTGCAAATCTGGTTTTGATGGGCATTGAACCGACCTATCCCAGCGAGAAATACGGCTATATCATCCCCATCGGCAAAGAGCAGGTCAGCAAGGTGTCCATGTTCAAGGAAAAGCCAACGCAGGAAGTGGCAAAGGACTACATTGCAAAGGGAGCGCTCTGGAACGGCGGCGTGTTTGCGTTCAAGCTGGGCTATGTGCTGAAACGTGCCCATGAGCTGATCGATTTTGTGGACTATAAGGACCTGTTCAACAAATATGACACCTTGAACAAAATCAGTTTTGACTATGCCGTGGTGGAGCACGAGCCGGAGATCGAAGTCATGCGTTTTGCAGGAACTTGGAAAGATCTCGGCACATGGAACACCCTGACCGAAGCAATGGACAGCCAAGCAGTAGGTGAGGCGCTGTTTAATGAGAAGTGCGAGAACGTCCATGTGGTCAATGAGCTGGATGTGCCTATCCTCTGCATGGGTCTGAAGGACGTGGTGATCTCTGCCAGCCCGGAGGGCATTCTGGTCTCAGATAAGGAGCAGTCCAGTTACATCAAGCCCTTCGTCAATACGCTCGACCACCGAGTCATGTTCGCTGAAAAATCGTGGGGCAGCTTTAAGGTCATCGACATCGACAAGGCTTCCATGACCATCAAAGTAACCCTGAATGCAGGCCACCAGATGAACTATCACAGCCACCAGCACCGGGACGAGGTGTGGACGGTCATTGCGGGCGAGGGCAAGACCGTTGTGGACGGCATAGAGCAGAACGTGAAGGTAGGCGACGTGATCACCATGGCCGCAGGCTGCCGCCATACTGTTATTGCCAAAACAAAACTGAAGCTGATCGAAGTACAGCTGGGTGAAGCAATCGACGTCCACGACAAGCAGAAGTTTGCACTGGAAGATTGAGATACAACAGGAGACTGTTGGGAAGGATGCTTTTCCCTGATGCATACATTCAACTGCTAAATTGTGGAGTGTATATCATTTATGCATTAAAGAGCCGCTCATATAGCGATAGCAATCGGAAGAATTTTTCCAGCGCCTGATTTCCCTCCCCGCTCAATGGGGCAGTCCGCTTTGCGCGTGTTGATGTTTTTTCAACTTGCATACAGCCATCCGCTTCTCTATAATAATAGGTAACTGTGATCAAACGATCGCGGAAAGCGAAAAGGAGCGTTGGCTTATGAAGATTGTTTTGCTGGAATCACTTGCTGTCAGCGATGAAGTCCTCCAGAAATACACGCGCGATTTGGAGCAGAAAGGGCACACCTTCTGCGCTTATTCCCGCTGCGAGGATGAAGCAGCCCTTTGCGAGCGCGCGAAGGATGCGGATATTCTCCTGCTGGCAAACATGCCGCTGAAGGGCAGCATCATCCGCCAATGCACGCATCTGCAATTCATTGATGTGGCGTTCACAGGCGTGGATCATGTGGATTTGCAGGCTGCCGAGGAGATGCATGTGGCTGTCAGCAATGCATCCGGCTATTCCAATGAGTCTGTTGCGGAACTTGCGCTGGGCATGGCGATTGACTGCCTGCGCAACGTGGAGGCGGTCTCCGCGCGCTGCCGTCAGCAGGGGACGAAGGAGGGGCTTGTCGGCCGTGAACTGGGCGGAAAAACGGTCGGCATCATCGGTTTCGGCAAAATTGGCAGGCGTGCGGCGGAATTGTTCCATGCCTTTGGCTGCCCGATTCTTGCATATGACAGCAATCCCATTGCGCAAATGCCGGATTATGTGCAGCAAACTTCGCTGGATGAACTGCTGCGTCATGCGGATGTTGTCTCCCTGCATTGCCCGCTTGTGGAAAGCACGCGCGGCCTGATGAATGCGGAACGTATCAGCATGATGAAGCATCGTGCAATCCTTATCAACACGTCGCGCGGCCCCGTTGTTGATTCGCAGGCGCTGGCCGAGGCGCTGAACAGCGGACATCTTGCTGCGGCAGCGGCAGATGTGTTTGAAATGGAGCCGCCCATCCCGAGGGAACATCCGCTGCTGAACGCGAAGAACTGTCTGGTGACGCCGCACATTGCTTTTGCCAGCGAGGAATCCATGCTTCGGCGGGCTGAAATTGTTTTTGACAACCTCTATGCTTTCTTGCATGGTGAACAGAAAAACGTGATTTTGCCGCGCTGAGGAATCGCCCATGAAAATTTATGTGAATTGTAATCAGCCTTTCCCCGGTATGGGGACGAAGGCTTGCCCCTTTTCAACCATTCAGCAGGCGGCAGACGCTGCCATGCCGGGGGATGAAGTGCTGGTTGCTCCCGGCATTTATCGGGAGGATGTACACCCTCTGCGCGGCGGCAGCGAAGAAAACCGGATTATCTACCGCGCCGAAGTACCGGGGCAGAGCGTGATTACCGGGGCAGAAGTGCTGTCACAGTGGGAAGAATGCGGCTGCGGCATCTGGAAAACCGTTATCCCCAACGACGTACTGGGTGAGGATAATCCGTTTGCGGATTTGATTTCCGGCGACTGGTACTACGATGATGCCGCCGAGCCTGTACACCGGGCAGATATATATCTTGACAACCGATCCCTGCGCGAGGTTTTCACGCGGGAGGCGCTGCTTGCCGCTGAACCGTCGCCGTATGCGTGGGATACGGAATTCTCCCGCAATGTTTGGATGAGCGAACGCACAGAGACAGAAACGACCCTCTATCTTCATTTGCTCTGCGGTTCTCCTGATGGTCATCTTTTGGAGTACAGCGCGCGCCGCCATTGCTTCTATCCCATGAAAACGGGTATCCATTCCATCACGCTCTCCGGCTTTGTCTTCTGCAAGGCAGCACCGCAATGGGCGCCGCCGACAGCCTATCAAGAGGGCATGGTTGGCCCGCACTGGGCAAAGGGATGGGTCATTGAGGACTGCGAGCTGTATGAAAGCAAGTGCGTTGGCATTTCGCTTGGCAAATACCTTCAGCCCAATAACGAAAACAAGTGGCGCCGCTTCGGACTGAAACATGGAACGCAGAATGAACGGGACGCCATCTGCCAGGCGCAGCTGGAAGGCTGGGATCGGGCGCATGTCGGCAGCCACGTTATCCGCCGCTGCAACATTCACGACTGTGGGCAGGCAGGCATTGCCGGGCATCTTGGCTGCGTTTTCTCCGTGATTGAGGACAACCACATTCACCATATCAACAACAAGCAGGAGCTGAACGGCGCCGAAATCGGCGGCATTAAGCTGCACGCCGCCATTGACACCATCATTGCGCATAATCACATTCACCATTGTACACGCGGATTGTGGCTGGACTGGCAGGCGCAGGGAACGCGCGTGACGGGCAATACATTTCACCACAATCAGCCGTTGTGCGGGCGGAAAATCCGCACACAGCTGAGCTTTGGCGAAGACATTTTTGTTGAGGTCAGCCATGGCCCTACTCTGATTGACCACAACCTTCTGCTCAGCCCAATGGCAGGGCGCATCAGCACACAAGGGATTGCATTTGCGCAGAACTTGATTGCCGGTTCGTTCACCTTTGTCGGTGCGGGGACAAACAACGCGGGGCTTTCCCGCCCTGATTCCGTGCGCTACACGCCTTACCATGTGCCGCATCAGACGGCTGTGGCGGGCTTCATGTCTATTCTCCACGGCGATGCACAATTTTGGAATAACCTGTTCGTGCAACAGCCGATTTCTGAGGAATATACGGCCTACATCAACAGCATTGGCAAAAATCGGCTGTGCGAAATGAACCTCATCGTCGGTACGCTGCCCTATCAGGGCTTCCCGACAGAAAGCGAATACCTGTCACAATTTACGCCAGAGCGCATTGCAGGCGACCGCGGCATTTACTATGGTCATCTACCCGTCAAGGCAGGCGGAAACGTCTATCTGAATGGCGCGCAGACGGCGGATTGTGATATTGGCAGTGTCACCGTGCCAGCCCCTGTGACTTTTGCAGTCACGGAAAACGGCTTGACAACAAACCTCTATGATTTTCTTCCAGCGGTGGATACGAAGTGCGTCTGCAGCGATGTGCTGGGCAGTGCCTTTGAGCCTGAGCAGCGCTATGAAGCGCCGGATGGATCACCGCTGACGCTTGATACGGATATGTGCGGACAGAAGCATGTTCTCTCTCCGCTGCCGGGGCCGTTTGCCGCACCAATTTCGGAACTGCATTTTTAAGGTTCTTCACGGAAAGTTGGGGGGCAAACAAGGGCTTAGGCGAAGCACCAAAAAGCTACACGCGGAAGGAGCATGAAAGCGCGACCAACCCAATCGCGAAAAGG
>OLPR01002825.1_pt1 | contig 12328 bp, 8 predicted proteins | sample 1672761 | NCBI WGS metagenome assembly OLPR01 (sample SAMEA3136721, study PRJEB25190) | human gut metagenome | biome: human gut; feature: human-associated habitat; material: faeces | place: Austria | collected 2013 | reverse complement strand
CTTGACTTTATGAAAACGGAAGATTTCTTTAATGAAATCACTGCTGCTGGTGGCAATTATCGATTTAATTCTAATGGAACGCCCCTTTTGCCTGCACCTAAGTATACAGTTTCTTTTGTCGTAACACCTGCTGAATTGGCGAATGTAGTCATTAAAGTGAATGGTCAGGAAGTAGCAAACCCTGTTGATTTGGAAGCGGGTACTTATACTGTCGAAGTCAATGCAGATAATTGCGAGGTTTTCAATTCCAATATTACGATTACGGCTGATACAGCAACTCATACGCAGACCATTGCAATGACTTATTTGCCTTCCGACTACACTAAGTTCATCGAAGCCATTGCTGCCTTTGTCACGAAAGTTGAGACAAGCCCGTTCAGCGATGTGTCCACCAGCGCCTACTACTACGAGGCCGTGAAGTGGGCGCAGGAAAAGGGCATTACCGGCGGTATCGGCAACGGTCTCTTTGGGCCGAACCAGCCTTGCACCCGCGCACAAATCGTCACCTTCCTGTGGCGTGCCGCAGGTTCTCCCGTGGTGAACTACGCCATGAACATGAGCGATGTCCCCGAAGGCAGCTACTACGCCGAGGCCGTCCGCTGGGCGCTCAGCGAGGGCATCACCACCGGCACAACGGGGAACACATTCTCTCCCGACAGCGAATGCACCCGCGCTCAAGCCGTCGCGTTTCTGTTCCGCTACGCTGCGTCCGAGGCGGTCACCTTGCAGGAGCTGGTGTCCGGCTTCTCTGACGCCGATTCCGTTCCTGGCTACGCGCTTCCCGCGATGAACTGGGCGCTTGCTGAGGAAATCGTACAGAGCAACGGCAGCAAGCTCATGCCGAACGATTCCTGCACGCGTGCGCAGATTGTCACCTTCCTCTTCCGCGCATATCAGGGCAAATAAGCAATCGCAAAAAAGCAGCGGGGCGGCATAGGTCGCCCCGCTCCGCTCGCCAGCCTGTGAAGCACAGGCTGACGAGCTTATTTTTGGCAGAAAACATCCTTGGCAAATCTCGTCTTCATGCACTGTGTCAGATGGATTTTGATGCGCGTTGTCAAATTCCCGTAATTCATGAACAGCAAACTGAGTTCTTGTTGATATTGCTCGATTTTGCATTATAATATTTGTTGATTATGCCAATGCAAAATGTAAAAATAACTTGCAACATCGGTTGCAGGTGGGTTTGCGGTGCTTTATACTGGTTGTAGAAAACAAAACAACGGCAGCCTACCGGTCTATGCGCATTGTGCCGAAATATTGAATCACAAACCAATACACAAAATGAAGCGGCGTTTCGCTCTCTTATGAAAAGAGGGTTGAAACGCCGCTTTTTTCTTTTCTTAAATTCTGAACCCCAGACGAAGGAGGTCACAAAAATGTCTGTATTCCGTGTTGAAAAGACCAAAGGTTACACGGTCATGTCCAACCACCATCTCCGCAACCATACGTTGTCTCTCAAGGCCAAAGGACTCCTCTCGCAGATGCTGTCGCTGCCGGACGATTGGGATTACACGCTGCAGGGGCTTGCACAGATCAACAAAGAGAGCATCGACGCCATCCGCGAAGCTGTGCGCGAGCTGGAACGTGCCGGTTACATCAAGCGCAGCCGCGAACGCGATGAGCGCGGCTGCCTGCGCGGAACCGTCTACACGATCTACGAGCAGCCGCATGCGGAGCCAACGCCGGAAGAACCAACGCAGGAAAAGCCTGCGTTGGATAACCCAACATTGGAAAAGCCTGCGTTGGATAACCCAACATTGGAAAAGCCTATGTTGGATAAACCTACGTTGGAAAATCCAATGCAATTAATTACTAAAGGAAGAAATAAAGAAAAACAAAATACAGATCAATCAATTACCGATTCGATTCCTTTCCCTTCCGGTTTTCCGGACGTTACCGCGCAGAAGCGAACGGAAGCGAAGGAATCGTTTGAACGCTACCGGGACTTGATCTTGGAGAATATTGACTACGACGTTCTGGCAAGTGATCCTCACGTTGACCGGGAGCAGCTTGACGAGATCGTCGATCTGCTACAGGAGACAGTTTGCAGCACGCGCAGCCGAATCCGCGTTGCAGGCAACGATTATCCAGCCGAGGTCGTGCGGTCAAAGCTGCTGAAGCTGAACAGCGAACATATCCGTTTCGTCATGGACTGCCTGAAGCAGAACACAACGCGGATTCGGAATATCCGGCAATATCTGCTGACCGCGCTGTTCAACGCGCCGAGCACGATGAACAGCTATTACACGGCGTTGGTGGCGCATGATATGGCAGGCGCAGCATAGCCTGTAGTTCGTGCTGGCCAAATGCTGTTCAATCGAGTGCCTTACAGACCACGGCTGTTATCATGCCCGGCTGCTTCGGTACAGCCTCGCGGCAGAATGCAGGCAGTGCGCCTGGATGCTGAAAGTCCGCGCATAAAAGTCCGCAAGCAGATGGGGTACTTTTTTGCACACAAAAAGCCCGCACGGCAAAACCACGCAGGCTTTGAATTGAAGGAGCATCCTATTTTTGCTTGAATATCCGATCTGGAAAAACGGTAGCATTGATCAAATCGGCAGGATCAATATCAAGCGCGTCAGCAAGGTTAAAGAATACGTCCAGTGAAAAGCTCTTTGCCAGTCCAGGTGCTTCGATTGCACTGATAAGGGAACGGCTGATCCCTGCTTTTTCAGCCAACTGTTCCTGTGACATCCCACGCATTTTGCGGAGCGCAGCGATGGCAATGCCAAGATGAATAAACCGGTCGTGATTCTTGAATGAAATATCTTTGCCCATACACTGACACCTCCTGCGTATAAGCAAATTATACGAGTTTCAAGAAATACTTTCTGCCTGAAATGGTGTTGTATTGATTTAATTTATAAGCAATACTATAATAATCAAAAGCGTAATATCTTGTGTAAGCATATTTGCACACAACTTACAGAGAGACAGAAAGCAGGTGTTGGGATGAATACGCCAAAAAGCTGCGCGATTGTGGGACACAGCCCTATGCGGTTTGCGTGGGGTTTCGATGAGGAAGCCGATGCGTGCAAAGATATGAAGCTGGAGCTGACCCAGCAGATCATGGTGCTGCGACAGCAGGGAGTGACGCATTTTTCCGTGGCTTGCGACTGCGGCGTTGGGCTTTACGCCGCCGAACTCATTAACGTACTGCGTGACAATGATCCGGAACTGATGCTGTTTTGCGTTACGCCATACGAGGAGCAGGCAACAAAGTGGACGCCGGAACTGCGCGAACGCTATTTCGATATGCTTGTCAAAATGCACCCACATGACAGCCGTTTACACGCATAAACAGCCAGACGCACAGCTGAAAGCCTACCGAACAATCATCCGGCAGTCTGACATGGTGCTGGCGGTCTACGATCCGGCATCTGCGCGCGGAGATGATACAGATAAGGCGATTTCTTATGCGAGAGAATTGCACCGCCCCATGCTGATGATCCACCCGGACACATTGAAAACGACATACTCCTGCGTGGAAGTCTGATATGTCAGCACACTGTCCTTTGGTATAATGGGTATAGAACAGACTTCTTGCATTGAATGGTTTTTGCGAAAATGGTGCAGAAATAGTGACGCGGGAACGGAAGCCTCCGTCCTCGCGCCATTTTTGCAAAATGTCAAATGCGCGAAACCGCGTCCGGCGGTGCGGTCGGCTATTACACTGCGCTGGTCACGCATGATATGGCAGTAGCATAAGCATTAGGAAGTATTTTTTGAGGCGAACATACCTGTTGGACGTTCATTTTCACATGATTATTCTCGCGTTTCTAAACGAGTTCTTTTTTTATTGAAAAATATATTGTGTTTTGCGTGGGCGTGTGCTATATTATTCCAAGATAAAGCTCTGCGCGAGGTGCAATTATGAAGGTTAGTTATAAAAAGCTATGGGTATTGTGTGCAGAAAAGGAAATGAGTAAAGCCGAGCTCCGCAAGAGAGCTGGAATTTCCTCCGCCACATTCACAAAGCTTAGAAAAAACCAAGAAGTAACCCTGTCGGTTATTTTGAAAATCGCCGAAGTTCTCGACTGCAATGCCGGCGATATGATGGATTTCATAAAGGACGACGAATACGCTGAACTTGAGGACGTTGGTGTTGAGGAAGTATGGTAATGAGGTGACATGGAAATGGAAGCATATAGCGCCGGACTCATGTCACAGTCTTTTTGGTTCATCGAGTTCAAAAAAGTTGTTAAACTAATTTCAGATGGGAAACGCCAAAACGAAATCAAAAGTGCGTGTATAGAAGAAAATCTCTTTGGTGCAGTCAATGCCTATCGTTCAAAGCGGATTGCTGGATACTTGACAAACAGGGCCGCTGCGCTGGACGCAAAAGAAGTGCAGTTATTTATGGAATCCGATCCTGCAACACAGAAGTTGCTGAATCTGATTGCGATTCTCAGAACCGACCGGTTGTTTTTTGAGTTTTTGTTTGATGTCTATCGTGAAAAGATTATCCTGGGAATCCCAATCATGGAAACCAGAGATGCAAATATCTTTTTCAATAATAAAGAAGTACAGAGTGCCGAAGTTGAAGCGTGGAAAGACACAACAAAGAGAAAACTTCGGAGCTGCTACTTCAATTTTATGGTCGATGCAAATCTGCTTGCGCCGGATGGAAAAACACGCAGAATTACACCGCCGATTTTGGACATCGCCTTGGAGCGGCATCTCGAGGCAAAAGGCGATAGTGCTATGATAAAAGCAATTACGGGGGTGAGCTGATGCTTTCACTGGAACAACGCTTAGATAAAGTTGAAGGAATTATCAAGAAGCCCTCCTTCCGTCAGAACAAAGGGCTTGGCAATGAAGTCGGATATTATATCTTTGATTACCCTGCCGAGCAGGAGCTTGCCGTCCGTGAGTACGTGGAGTACATACGGCAAAAAAACGAGGAAGCGATTGACGGGTTTCGCATTGTCGTATTCGATTTATACGACATCCTCATTTCGATACTCAAAGACAAAGGGTATCTCGAGAAATGCTTTGAATTTGAGAAGACAAAAGGGTTTGACAGAATCACAAAGGCAGTTGGCAACATGCTTCGGATCACTTCGTCTGATAGCCTGCTTGTAAACTATATCAGAGAGCGTACCCCTGCTAACTCGGTTGTGTTTATCACAGGAATCGGAAAATGCTATCCGATCCTCCGCTCTCATACTGTACTGAACAACCTCCATCAAGTAATAGATTATGTTCCGGTGGTCATGTTCTACCCTGGAAAATATGATGGGCAGGAGCTTGTCCTGTTTGGGGAAATCAAAGACGATAACTATTACCGCGCGTTCAAACTTGTTGATTGAGGAGAAAAAGCTATGATGATTAAAGACCTGTTCGTAAAACCGATTGACCGCGATATAAAAGGCGTTATCAAGGTTGGGCAAGACGACAGCTCCAATGTCAGGCAGGAACTGGAGGAATATGTCGTTACGCGTGAGCTGCAAAAGCACTTTGCAGAGTTTTTCTCCAGCTACAAGCGCGGCATTCTCGGAACGACCGATAAAATGGGTGTGTGGATCTCCGGCTTCTTCGGAAGTGGTAAATCTCACTTTCTGAAAATTCTCTCCTATCTTCTTGATAACAGAGAAGTTGATGGTAAGGCAGCAATCGACTATTTTATCGATGATAAGAAAATCATTGATAACGCTGTTCTGGCGGATATGCGGCTTGCGGCAAATGTTCCGACCGATGTTGTTCTGTTTAATATCGACTCCAAGGGTGAGACAAGCGGAAAGCAGTCCAAGGATGCCATCGTCTCCGTATTCCTAAAGGTGTTTAACGAGATGCAGGGCTTTTGCGGATCTATTCCCTTCCTCGCAGACCTTGAGCGCAAGCTCACGGATAACGGCAAGTATGACGAGTTTAAGACTCGCTTTGAGGACTCTTTCGGTTCGCCTTGGAAAGAAGCGCGTAACGACTTCGACTTCATCCAGGACGATGTGGTCGAAGTTTTATCAGATATGGGCTTCATGAGCAAAGAAGCGGCCCGTAACTGGTGTGAAAAAGCAGCAGAGCCGTATTCGATCAGTATCGAACATTTTGCAGAGCTTGTGAAGAAGTACATAGATAAAAAGGGCAATAATCATCACGTTGTCTTTCTTGTCGATGAGATTGGACAGTATATCGGTGACGATTCCAAACTGATGCTCAATCTCCAAACCGTGACGGAAGACCTTGGTACCGCTTGCCGCGGCAAGGCTTGGATCATCGTCACCAGCCAGCAGGATATCGATTCTATCACAAAGGTGAAGGGCAATGATTTCTCGAAAATTCAGGGCCGATTTGATACGCGCCTCTCCCTGTCCTCTGCCAACGTAGATGAAGTCATCCGGAAGCGCATTCTGGAGAAGAATGCGCTTGGAAAAGAGACGCTGGCCCTGCTTTACGACGAAAAAGCTACAATTATCAGAAATCTGATCGATTTCAAAGAATGCGCGGAAAAGAAATTCTACTCTGGCCGGGAAGACTTTGCTGCTGTCTATCCATTTATCCCATATCAGTTTAACCTGCTTGGCAGTGTCCTGACTTCTATTCGGACACACGGCGCGTCTGGCAAGCACCTCGCAGAAGGCGAGCGATCCATGCTGGCGCTGTTCAAAGAATCCGCTGTAAGAATCATGAATCAGGAAGCGGGCGCACTGGTTCCATTCAATATGTTCTATGATGCCCTTGAGCAATTCCTCGATCATTCCCACAAGGGTGTGATTTCTCGTGCCCTGGATAATGACTATCTGAACCCGGAACACGCCGAAGAATGTTTTGACGTCAATGTTCTCAAGACTCTGTTCATGATAAAATATGTGAAAGAGATTACTGCGACTGTCAACAACATTACAAGTCTAATGGCCTCCAATATCAATGAGGACCGGATGGGCTTGACGCAGCGTGTAGAAGATGCGCTGAAACGACTTGCCCGGCAGACGCTGATTCAGAAGAACGGCGAGATATATGTTTTTTTGACAAACGAAGAACAAGAAATCAATAAGGCGATAGATGGGTTCTTTGTCGATCCGAGCGATGTGATGGGAACTGCCGCTGAACTAGTTTTTGACGGACTTTATCCGGAAAAGAAGTACCGATATGCCGCTTTCAATGGCAGGTATCAATTCGGCTTCAATCAAATGATGGATGACCGTCCCTATAAAGTGAATCAGAATTATGACATTACGCTTCGAATTCTGACACCGGACAGCGACGATGCTGCAGATGAGGCAACACTGCGAATGATATCCGGGCAGAACCGCTGCGTACTTGTCGTCCTGCCAAACGACGGGTCCTTCCTTGATGAGCTGCGTTCGGCGATCAAAATTGAAAAGTATCTAAAGTCCGAGTCATCAAACTCCGCAGCACAGTTTGAGCAGATCAAGGCAGCGAAACGAATTGAAGCTCGCGACCGGCGAGAAGCCGCGCAGCTGTTTTTGGCAGAATCACTGAAAAATGCGGATATCTATGTGAATGGCGACCGTATACAGTCCAATTCTAAAGAAATTGCAAGCCGCATCAACGATGCCCTTGGAAAACTTGTCGCAAGCGTCTATCACAAGCTCTCCTATATTGATACCGCTATGGGCGAGAATGATATTCGCCGGCTGCTGAAGAATCAGGGGCAGCAACTGACACTGGACGCTGAAACGGCATCCGTCAATCGGCTGGCCTTGCAGGATGTGAACGACTATATCGCCTCCGTTACGGTGCGGCATATGAAAGTCTCCATGAAGTCCATTTATGATCGCTTCCAGAAGGCCCCGTATGGTTTTGTTGAGGCGGACATTCAATGGCTGATTGCGAAGCTGTTCAAAGACGGCGACATCACGCTCTTTGTGAACAGCGAGGTCGTGACGCGCCGCACCAGCTCGGACGATGAGATCCTGCGCTATCTGACCCGCAAAGAGTTTTTGGAAAAACTCATGATGGAAAAGCAGGTCAAGGCGAATGAGAAGCAGAAAAAAGCTGTCCGTGAAGTCATGAAAGAGCTGTTCCGCGTCAGTTCAGCCAGCGAAGACGATGAAGCCCTGATGAACAGTTTCTTGAACTACGCCGCAAACCTCAAGACGGAGTTGGAGAAGCTGGAGATCCGCTATTCCTCGCAGCCCAAGTATCCCGGCAAAGCTGTGATCACATCTGGAAAACAACTATTGAGCCAAGTGCTGCCCATCAAATATCCGGCGGAATTCTTCAGCGCCGTCGATGCCGCGCGGGATGATTTCCTCGATTTTGCCGAGGACTATGAGCCTGCCCGAAAGTTCTTCACCGGCGATCAAATCGGCATTTTCGACCGCGCGATTCGCCTGATGAAGATTTTTGACGACAGTAAGACATTCATCGTGAATGACGAAGTCGAGAATACCGTTGGACAGATCAAGGCGATCATGCAGAAGCCTGCACCATATAGCGATATTTTCAAGCTGCCCGCTCTGCTCGACCAGTACATCCGTGCTTATGATGAAGTCCTGCAAACAATGGAAGAACCGGTACTCGCCGCTATTGAGGATGCGAAAAGCCGCATTTTTGCCGAACTGGAAGGAAAAGAGAGCAAGCCGCAGTTTATGGGTAAGTTCGTGGCCAAATTCCAGGAGCTTCACGACAAAGCGACCAGCAGCAATAATGTTGCGACGCTGCAGAACATCAAAGTGGAGGCCGATGCGCTGAAGGTTCGCTGTCTGAACGAAATCAGCGATGCCGAGACAAAGATCTTGGCGCGTAAGGCGGCGGAGGAAGCACAGCGCAGAGCGCAGGCGGACGCCGCGCAGGCCGCGTCCGGTAAGAGACTGGAAACGCCAACGCCGCAGCCTGCCCCGGAACTGCCCAAGCCGAAGATCAAAAAGCAGAAGACCGTGAGTATCAAATCCATCAATACATCGAATACCTGGCAGCTTGAGAGCGCAGACGATGTTCGGCGCTATGTGTCCGAGCTTCAGGATAAGCTTATGCGGGCATTGGAAAAGGATACGGTCATCAATATTGAGTTTTAAGTGGATTGTCTGCAATCCGCAAAACGGAGGGGAAACACCATGAACAAAACCGCGATCAAGAACTTTGCTGTGTGGGCGCGGCGAAAGCTCATCAGCGAGATCACATACAAGGCGGGGCTTCTCGGCGTGACGGAAACCGGCGCGGCCGAGCCGCTGCCGCAGTCCACGAAGGACTTGCAGTTTTTTGACATCGGCACGAAGACTTACGCCGAGGTACAGGGCGCGGAGATCGCCCAGCGCAATGCCCTTGTCGCTGCCATCCGGGATAAAGCCCGCGAGATGGACTACAAAACCGCGTTCCAGAATGTGGTGGAGGAAGTCGCCTACACCTGGTTCAACCGTATGATCGCCATCCGGTTCATGGAGATCAACGACTATCTTCCCTCCCGCGTCCGCGTTCTTTCCTCCGAGAACCCCGGCAAGCTGGAGCCGGATTTTGTTACCACGCCCTTTGACACCGATCTGGACTTCACGCCCTACGAGCGCGACCGCGTGTTGCAGTTCAAGGACGAGAACAAGCTGGACGAGCTGTTTCGTGCGCTGTTTATCAAGCAGTGCAACAAGCTCCATGAGATCCTGCCGGAGCTGTTTGAGGCGACCAGAGATTATACCGAGCTGCTGCTGACCATCTCGTTCACGGACAGGGACGGCGTGGTCTATCATCTGACCCATGATATTCCGGAGAGCGACTTCGATATTTCTCACACCGACGAGGACGGCAAAACGCCCGGTCAGGTGGAGATCATCGGCTGGATGTATCAGTATTACAACACCGAGCCGAAAGACGAAGTATTCGCGCTGCTCAAGAAGAACGTCAAGATCACGAAAGAGCGCATCCCCGCCGCGACGCAGCTTTTCACGCCGGACTGGATCGTTCGCTATATGGTTGAAAACAGCCTTGGCAGGCTTTGGGTGGAGGGGCATCCCAACGACGCGCTGAAAGCCGGCTGGAAATACTATCTGGAGGAAGCCGAGCAGGAGCCGGATGTGCAGGCGCAGCTTGCCGAGCTTCGCGAGGACTATGCCCGGCTGAATCCCGAAGATATCAAAATCATCGACCCCTGCATGGGTTCCGGCCATATTCTCGTCTATGCCTTTGATGTGCTGATGCAGATCTACGAGGCGCAGGGCTATACCCAGCGCGACGCCGCCCGTCTGATCGTGGAGAAGAACCTCTATGGTCTGGACATTGACAAGCGCGCCTATCAGCTTGCCTATTTTGCGGTGATGATGAAGGCGCGGCAGTATGACCGGCGTTTGCTTACCCGTGGGATTCAGCCGAATATCTACTCTATCCGCGAGAGCAACGGCATTCAGGCAATGACCATCGAGTATTTCCACAAGAATGACCCGAAGCTGAAAGCCGATATTGAGCGCATCGTCACCGAAATGCGGGACGCCAAAGAGTATGGCTCCATCCTGAACATCACACCCGTGGACTTCGCCGGACTGTACGCCCGGTTTGATGAGATCCGCGAGGACATCAACATGATGCAGAAACCGGCGTTGGAGGAACTGCTGCCGCTGGTCAAGTGCGCTGAATTGCTGGCGCAGAAGTATGATGTGGTGGTGACAAATCCGCCGTATATGGGTGCGTCTGGCATGGGTGCAAAGCTGTCCGACTATGTAAAGAAGAACTTCCCGGACAGCAAGGCGGATATGTTTGCTGTGTTCATCGAACGCTGCGGGCAGATGGCGAAGAAAAATGGCTATCAGGCGATGATTACACAGCCGTCATTTTTATTTTTGACATCCTTTGAACGACTCAGGGAAAAAACAGTTAAAACAAGCAGTATAGAAAATCTGCTTCATATGGGTCGTGGCATTTTTGGAATTGACTTTGGCTCTATTGCGTTCGTAATTAAAAAAAGGCATCTCGCATCCTACAAAGGCGTATTTTTAAGGCTTCACGAGCGGACATTCCAATATATTGAACCCAAAGACATCGCGCAGCTTTATATTCGTGCGAAAGAGAATCATTCGTATAGGTATTCCTTTGTAGATTACACCACAGATGACGGAATAGTGGAGCAACCTGTGACTCCAAATTCAAAGCAGATTTATTATGAAGCATTGCAAGACAACTTCTCAAAAATACCAGGGTCTCCGGTGGCGTATTGGGTGAGCGAAGGATTGCTTAGTGCGTTTGCAACAGGAAAATCGCTGGGCGATATTGCACTTGCCCGTAACGGAATGAAAACTGGCGAAAATGGGCGGTTTGTTCGCCTTTGGTGGGAGGTAATCCTCCAAGGATTCAATCCGACTGCGTGTGATTGGAAGGAAGCCTCATCGTCAGGTGCAAAATGGTTCCCCTATAACAAGGGTGGCGAGTTTAGAAAATGGTACGGAAATAATGATTGTATCGTAAACTGGCAAAATGAAGGCGATGAAATCTTCAATCACGCTAAGGCGGATAAACGCAATGTGCAGGACTATCCTCTTGAGCTGAAATTCAAGCCGTCAGTTTCGTGGTCACTTGTTACTTCTGGACAGCCTGCATTTAGGTACAAAGAAAACAATCTTTCCGATATAGCCGGTATGTCCTTTTTTACAGAAAAGCAAGAATTGCTTATTCTTCTCGGTTTCTGTAATTCCAAGATAGCCCTTGAAATTCTTAGAATTTTAGCACCGACAATCAACTTCCAAGCCGGTGATATTGGAAGACTCCCGATTGTTGACTATGGAGTTGAGACTGAAACTATTCGAGGGTTGGTTTCTTCAAATATTGACGAGTCCACGATAGATTGGGATTCTTCCGAGGTCTCTTGGGATTTCAAGCGAAATCCGCTGGTGTGAGGTGCATAATGGCCGGTTTGGAAAACATAATTGCTTGGTGCAATACAAATAATGGTTTTGTGTCAGCGGTGCTGGCTTTAATAACTGCATTAGCTGCAATATTTATACCAGTGCATATTGCCAGAAAGCAGAACAAGATAGCACTGTTTGAAGCAAACCTTAAATGCTATGGGAGTCTCAATTCCATCATGAGTTTTTGCGAGTTTATATCAGGCTTTACAACATTTGCGGATAACCCTGACCCTAAGGCAGAAGTACATAGCCCTATCGAGGCTTGTAAAAACAAATATCTTGAAATTCACGATCTTCTTTCAAACGAAAAGGCAATGTCACAAATTCGTACCTCGACCTTTTGGAAAACTACATTTACAAGAGACTGCATCAACCATGACCGTGAAGCTATTTGTAGCGGAGCATTTTTGACAAAAGCAACTGCGTTTGATGCTGCGGAGGAAATTGGAAAAACATTGCACGAATTTGTCGTTGCCCTGTTTGACTCAGGAAAACCGGAAGTAATCGCAGAAAAACGTGATGAATTTACCAAAAAC
>OLPR01002823.1_pt1 | contig 12332 bp, 10 predicted proteins | sample 1672761 | NCBI WGS metagenome assembly OLPR01 (sample SAMEA3136721, study PRJEB25190) | human gut metagenome | biome: human gut; feature: human-associated habitat; material: faeces | place: Austria | collected 2013 | reverse complement strand
GAACTGACGGAAGGCCTTGAGGTCGTCGATGGTCAGGCCGTAGCCGAACAGGTGCAGAAGGGAGTAGATCAGCATCGAGCCGTGGCCGGAGGAAAGCACGAAGCGGTCGCGGTTGACGAACTTGGGATCGGCGGGGTTGTGGATCATCTCGCGGCCCCACACGGCGTAGGCCATGGCGGCCGCGCCCATCGGCATGCCGGGATGGCCGGACTTGGCCTTCTGTACGGCCTCGGCGGACAGTACGCGGATAGCGTCCGCACACAGCTTGTCTATCTGAGCCATTGTAGTTACCTCCATAATATATATTTATATCGGAACATCCGGAAACTGGCAGGTTTATAGTATTATCTCGCGTTTAAGGCATATGGCTAAGTTTAGCCCTCAATCGCATTTTTGAGCGGAGTAAGGTCGACGTCCTCGCAGTCCTTAATAACATCGTAAAGCTGTTTCAGCATGACCTTGATGCCGCCGGGCACGTCGCTTTCGGCGTTGAGCGGCAGAACCGGGTCGTGCAGCGACAGCCTGAGCAGGAACCAGGCGTTGTCCACGCCCTCGCCCAGATCGAAGCTTATGCGCACACCCTCGCGGTTGTCGGGGGCCAGATGCCAGCTCCGATCGTCCAGCGTGTGCGCCAGCACTGCGTCGATCACTGCCTGACCCGCCGCGCGATAGTCCTCGCTGGTGAGTTTTAAGCGAATCTCGGTGCTTTCGACCGGCTCTTTCAGATCGGCTATCAGCGAGCCCAGCGTCTGCCCCTCGCGCTTGCGGCGCATGGCCTCGATCACAAGGCGCGTCACAAGGTACATGCCGTCGTCCAAGAAGTAATTCTCGCGCAGCGCCGCGTGACCCGACGTTTCGATGGCCAGCGGGCAGTCTATGCCCTCCTCGTTAAGGCGGATAGCCTCGTCGATCACGTTCTTATAGCCGCGCTTGAAGCGGTAGTGCGTGCCGCCCCATTCGGTGATGAAGCGCGCAAGCCCCGTGCTGGTCACCGAATCGGTGAACCAGGCGAACGTGGTGCCGATGAGCATGACGCAGCACAGGCAGATCGCCATGATGCTCAGCGCCAGCGTACGGCGGGTGTTGGATTTTTGATTACGCATAGCAATGCTCCTTTTGCCGCAACTGTTGCAGCGGATTTGTTCGGTCGACCGGACCGTCAAGAGGCGCGGTTTTTATGCCATGCCCCTTGACGGCCCCTCTCGCTTGAGAGAGGCGCGAAACGATCGGATCATCGATCGATCGGATCGTCGTAGGAATACGGCTGCGCGTCCTGCGTATTCTGCGGCGCGGGAGCCTGTCCGCGCGACATTTCCGCGCGCATTTTCTGCAGTTCCGCCATCATCTGCTGCGTCTGTTCGCGTTCGGCGGCCAGCGCACGGCGTTCGCGTGCCAGGAGCGCCTGCTGTTCGGCCTTGTATTGGCGGAACAGGCGCACGCAGCGCAGCGATTCCATCAGGATCAGGATCAAAAACGGCGCGAGAATGCAGACGACATACCCGGGCGTGGTCTTCAAAAACGAGAAGAACGCGCCGACTTTCGGGATGCGCGTGCGGTAAATGCCGAGCACGTCGCCGTAGGACACGAGCGAGGCGTCGTCGGTGTCCGTCGTGGTGCCGTAGGTGACGAATGCGGGTTCGCCGGATTCGTTCGTCGTGATGCGGCGGATCTTATGCGTCACGATCTCGCCGTAGGAATCGTCGTCCTGCGAGGTGAAGGAGATGATGTCCCCTTCCTTCAGTTCGGCGGGGTCGCAGGGGGAAACGAGCACGAGGTCGCCCGCGGAGAAATCCGTGCGGCTCATCGAGTCGGAAAGCACGATGAACGCGCGGTAGCCGAACAGGCTTCGGTCCGTGCGGTCGAACGTCGCGACCGAAACGACGGTGAAGACCATCATGACGACCGCGAGGATCGCCACGAGCCAGACGAAAATGTTCTTTAAGATCCGAAGGAATTTCATGCGTTATCTCCCCGATGATCAGAATTCGCGGGACGGGTTGTTTTTGGTCTGCACGGCGTCGGCCATGAGGCGGAAGGAGAGGGACTGCATCTGCGTTGCGTTGCCCGCCTCTTCGGGATAATGGAAAAGGACGGTCAGCTCCTTTCGCTCGCCGACGGCAAGCTCGTCCGTAAGCTGCGCCGCGCGGCTTCGGGAAAGCTCCCGCGCCGTGCCGGTCGCGATCGTCTCGTCCCCGTCGAGGAACGTGATCTGCAATACGTCGGCCAGATCGCCCGAGACTTCGCCGAAATACAGGCGGCAGTACACCGCCCAGGTGCTGTCGTTTTCGACGAAGAACGTCTTTTCGACCGTCATGCCGGGCTCGAAGAGGAACTCGTCCTCGCGGATGACGGGGTTCCCGTCGTTCAAATTGATCTTGACGATACCCGTGTGAAAACGGTTGTCCCGCACCTCGACGCCCGTCAGCGCGAGCGCGGCGGTCGCGATCAAAAGGCACAGCGCCAATAGGGAGACGAACGTCACATTGCGCGTCAGACGGCGAACGGTTCGGTCGTTTTGGTTTTCGGAGGGGACTTCGGCTTTTGTTTTATTTGTTTCGATAGAATCGACGGTTGCGGCGGTTTTGCCCGCGTCGGTCTCAGCCATGGCTTTCTTCCTTCCTGCGGCGGCGCGCGATGACGATCAAAACGCCGACGGAACCGGCGGCGACCGCCGTCCACAGCGCGATTGTCAGCGTGTCCGAGGTCTTGGGCGACGGGGCAAGCGCGTCCGTGTCCGTGACCCACCAGCGAAAATCCGCGACGAGATCGCGGTTTTGGTATTCGTTCGTCACGCTCGTGTCGAGCGAGGCGGTGATCTCATAGGTCAGCGTGTCGGTTCCCGAGCCCGTCAGCGCGGTGTCGACGCTCTGCGGCATGTCGCGCATGAGCCCGTCGTAGAGCACTTCGCCGCCGGAAAGCACGACGCGCGCCTTCAGCACCTCGGCCAGCTTTTCATATCCGGGCCGCACGTCTGCGCGAAAATGCACCGTGACGGAAGCCTTTCTTGAAACCTCGACGCGGAACGTTTTCGCCTCGGCGTCGCCGGGGAACATGTTGCCGACGGAAAACGGCGTGTTGTCCTCCGCCTGTCCCTGATAAAGCGCGAGCGTCGCGCCGTTCGCCGTCGATGCTTCGCTCGGCGCGGCAAGAACGGGCGAACGATGGCTTCCATGCCAAAAAACACAGAAAAAAGCAAATACCGCCAGGAACAAGACGGCTATTTTTTCGATTTTACTTGCTTGCGATCGCCGCATGGATGACCTCCTACTGCCCCGAACAGAACTGATTTTTTTGATTTATAGGGAGGGCAATGGATTTTAATTCGTTGTCTTAAAGGCGGAAACACAAAAAAACCGCACGACAATCGGATAATAGAATTGTAACAGGGTTTTCCGATGCTTTCAACTTTCGACAAAGTTACTATACAACGGTGCGGTTAAAATTGGAAGGGCTTTTTGCAAAAAAACAAGAAAACTTATGAGTCGGAAAAGACCGCGAAATCGCGGTCTTGAGGAGAATTTTTCGAAAAAACGAGCGTCGGCGTTTTCAACGGTTGAGATTGTCTTTTTCTTCATTCGAAAGATTGTAGTCATCCGTGTTCTTTTTCCAGAGCCAGTTGACGCGGAGCTCTTTGCCCGCTTTGATCCTTCGGAAGTTTTCCAGATGCTTAACTACCATAAACGGCACGCAGAAGGCAACGATGAGCGCGGTGATCGGGTCGTGATACACGACGGCCAGAACGAAGGGAAAGACGACGGCCGTTTCCACCGTGACGATGGCGATGTAATGCGTGAGTAAAAGCAGCACGCAGCCCAGCGCCAGCATGACAAGGAACGCGCGCCAGTCGTAGGCAAGCATCACACCGCCGAGGGCTGCAAGACCCTTGCCGCCGCGAAACCGCATCGTGACGGGATAAAGATGCCCCATGATGCAGGCGGAGCCCGCACAGACGGGAGCGAACGGAACTCCGGGGAACAGCGCGCCCGCGATGCGCATGGAGAAAAACGCCTTGAAGATGTCGATCAGGGCGACGATCACGCCCCAGCGCACTCCGAGAAGAATCGCGGCGTTGGACGCGCCCGCGTTCCCGGAGCCTTCTTTTTTGACGTTGTGTCCCTTCGCCCTGCCGAGCAGATAGGCGGGGTTGATGCATCCGAATGCATAGCCGATGAGAACAGAAAGAAAATATGCCATAAAATAAGTCCTTTTTTGCCGCAGAGCGGAAGAATCATTGTCGAACGATACATTATTATATCGGAAATAACGCCGCCGCGCCAATCCGCCGCCCGGGTTTTACGCGATATTTACGAAAACCGTTTCCGAAATCGGTCGGATTGAATGTTCGCATCCCCGTTTCGCCGCGTTTTTTCACCGAAAGTGTGAAGGAATGCGCGCGGCGCCCGCAAAACGGCGAAATCATGGTATAATCAAATATCGCTATCAGCAAAAAATCATTGCGGGAGGTGCTGCGCATGCGGACCAAATGGTTTCGGGTGCTTTTGCGGCGGCGGATCCAGGTCGCGCTGCTTTTGATTTTACAGATCGCCTTTCTGATCTGGCTTCTGTACGGCGGCGTGATCCAATCCCGGATCGTGGACGTTCTTTTGACGGTCGTCAGCTTCGCCGTGGCGCTGCATGTGGTCTCCAAGCGCGACAAGGGCGCGTATAAGATCGCATGGCTGTTTATCATTCTTCTGTTCCCGCCGGCCGGCGGCATCTTCTATCTTCTGTGCCATGTGCAGCGCTCCACGCGCCGCTTCCGTCGGGACATCGAGACGATCAACGACAAGACGCGGCAGTTGTTTCTTCTGTGCGGCGACAAGCTCGGCGAGTTTTCGCAGGCGCATCCGCAGCAGGAGACGTCCGTGGCGTATTTGCAGCATTACGCCGGGTTCCCCGTGTTCGAACACACGAAGACGCGCTATCTGACGCCGGGCGAAGAGTTTTTTCCTGTTTTGCTGGAAGAACTGGAAAAGGCGGAGCACTATATCTTCTTTGAATATTTCATCGTTCAGGAAGGAAAAATGTGGAACGCCGTTTTGGACGTTTTGAAGCGCAAGGCGGCGCAGGGCGTCAAGGTGCGCGTGATGTACGACGACATGGGCTGTTTCTTCCTTCTGCCGAAGGATTATCGAAAAACGCTCGAGTCCTACGGCATCGAGTGTGCGGTCTTCAACCCCTTCCGCCCGCTTTTGACGGCCATGCAGAACAACCGCGACCACCGGAAGATCACGTCGATCGACGGCCGCGTGGCGTTCACCGGCGGGGCGAACCTTGCCGACGAATACATCAACGGCTACGCCAAGCACGGCTATTGGAAGGACGCCTCCGTCATGCTTGAGGGCGAGGCGGCGTGGAGCTTCACGGTGATGTTCCTTCAAATGTGGGAGCTGGCGCGCGGCGTGCGCGAGGACGTCTCCGCTTATTATCCCTGGAAGGACGCACCCTGCGAGGTTTCTTCCGACGGCTGGGTGCAGCCCTATGGCGACAGTCCGATGGACGAGGAGCATGTCAGCGAGCATGTCTATATGCAGCTGTTCAACCGCGCCCGAAATTATATCTATATCAACACGCCGTATCTGATCCTGGACGAACGCCTGCGCAAATCGCTGGAATTTGCCGCGCAGCGCGGGATCGAAGTGGTGCTGATGCTGCCGCATATCCCGGACAAAAAGATTGTCTTCATGATCGCGCGCAGCTATTATCCGGAGCTCTTGCGGGCAGGGATCAAGATCTACGAATTTACGCCGGGATTTCTGCACTCAAAGATGTTTGTGAGCGACGACTGCGTGGCGACAGTGGGCTCCGTGAACCTGGATTTCCGCAGCCTGTTTTTGCATTTTGAGAACGGCGTGCTCCTCTACGATCGCGAGATCGCCGCTGCTGCGGAGGAGGATTTCCAGCAGACGCTGGCAAAAAGCGAACGCATTTATCTCAAAACGTACGGCGCCTTTCCGCTCTACAAGCGCGCCTTCGGGCGGCTGATGCGCGTGTTTGGGCCGTTGATGTAAGGGGAGAGGACCATGGTTTCAAAGAATATGCTGCGTGTGATCATCATTCTGCTGGGGATCCTGATCGCGCTGCCGGTGTGGCAGCTTTCGGGGATGCTCCTCTGGGGGCTGCTCTGCGGCGTGACGACAATGCTGGTGCTGGATATCTGCCTGCTGCGGCCGTATCCCGTGAAGGCCAAGCTGGTGTTTCTGGCGATCTATGTGATCACAATGCTCTGCGTGGTGATCTGGTTGCTTGTCTGACAGCGCGCATTTATGAAAAAGACCTGCGGCGAGGATGGTGCAGTTGCACAGTGCTCGTTGCAGGTTTTTTGTGTTCTGGGAGAAAGCTATTTTTCGAAACAAACAAAAACCGCTCGCAGATTTTCTGCAAGCGGCTGTGATGCCAGCGGTGGGATTCGAACCCACACGGGTGTTAGCCCAACGGATTTTGAGTCCGTCACGTCTGCCAGTTCCATCACGCTGGCTGGTTTGTTGTTACTAGATTATCTTACACAGATTTGCAGAAATTGTCAAGCATTAAAATAATCCTGACGCGGCTTTTACGCGGGCTTTACGTTTCTCTTGTAGCGAGCGAAAAAATGCGCGCCGGAGAGCGGAAAGGGGGCAGAAAGCTTTGCGGCTGGGCGATGGTCATGCTATAATGAGGACAGATTCTACCAATAAAAATGACGATTAAAAACAATGAAGGATGACAGATATGCAATTTTTAGAACATGATGCTGAGGTCCTGATGCTTTGCGAGGACCTGCAGGAGGTATTGAACAAGTTCAGGAACAAGATGCACTGGTCAGACGACGAAGACCTGGCGCTGCAGAAGCGCCTGGCGCAGATCGCCGGCGCGATCGATTCGGAGCGTCGGCTGATCGAGGAGATCGGGCTGCCTGGGCGATTTGTGGTGGAGCATTTCACGCAGATCCTGGGCGAGGTCAACTATTCGATGGGCTTGCAGTATCGCGAGCTGAAAAGCAGCCGCGGTCCGCTGAATGCGCTGAGCGTTGGCCAGTGGGGAACAATCACTGCCAAGATCGGCAACGTCGAGGTTTCCTGGCGCGATCAGGATGTGCAGTATATGTTTTATCCGGATCAGGTTGTGGTGCGTCCGAAGGATTCTGTGGAGGACGAGATCACGTTTTTCTTCAGCCTGTCGTTCAAGTATGCGCCGGTGCGCCTGAAAAAATTCCAGGCTGTGAAGGACGATCCGCAGACAGCGTACTGGCATGAAAGTTTGACGATCTAATCTATAGAGAAAAGAGCGAGTGACAGTGAAGTATGGTTTAATTGATATTGGTTCCAACACGATGCGTGCGGTGGTCTATCAGATCGATCCGGACAATTCGTTTCGTGCGCTGGTCAACGAGAAGGAATTTGCCGAAATCCTGAGCTACATTGAGGACGGCGTGCTGACGGCAGAAGGGATCAGCCGCCTCTGCTCAGTCCTGGGACGCATGAAGACGATGTGCGACGAGACAGGCTGCGACGGTTTTTCCTGCTTTGCGACGGCGTCGCTGCGCAGCATCGGTAACCAGAATCAGGTGCTCTCGGAGGTCAAGAAGGCGACAGGGATCGACATCCGGCTGCTTTCTGGCTGCGAGGAGGCCTACTACGATTACATCGGCCTGCAGAGCTGCATCAAGGACGACAAGGCCGCTGGGTTCGACCTTGGCGGCGGCAGCGCGCAGGTGTTCTACTACGACGACTATGGTCTGGTCTCGAGCACGTCCAAGGAGATCGGGGCGCTGGCGATGTACAACAAATTCGTCAAGGGGCTCTTCCCGAATTCCAAGCAGCGCGCCAAGATCGCCAAATATGTAGCGGCAGAGCTTGAAGGCACGATGAACATCGCCGAAAAAGGCTTCCGTCGCATCTACGGCATGGGCGGCACAGCGCGCGCGCTGACGAAGGTGCACCGTCACATTCTCGGCAAGGACGGCGAGACGATGGGCTACACGATGACGCTGGACGAGATTGAAGAGCTGGACCGCATGATCTCGATGCTGGGCATGGACGGGATCAAGATCCTGAACCGCGTCATCCCTGAGCGTCTCGTGACGTTTATCCCGGGGCTCATCGTGATCAAGTCGATCATGAATTTTGTTGGCGCAACAGAGCTGACCGTCGTCAGCCACGGTGTGCGCGAAGGATATATGATAGAAAATGGTATTTTGAGAGGGAGCGGAATCGATGAATTCAGAGATGAACAACAATCCTTATGTAAATAGGGAGTTAAGCTGGCTGCGTTTTAACGAACGCGTGCTGGAAGAAGCAGAAGACACCAGATTGCCTTTGTTTGAACGCATGCGCTTTATGTCCATCTTTGGCTCAAATCTGGATGAGTTTTTCATGGTGCGCGTCGGCGGGCTGTCGGATGCTGCCGAGCTGACACCAGACGAGATCGACAAAAAATCCCGCATGACAGCCTCTGAGCAGCTGGATATGATCTACGACGAAGTCAAGCATATCATTCCTCGTGCTGAGAAATGCTATGTGGAGCTCATGCGCCAGCTGCGCCAGCACGGGATCTACGAGGTCTCGCCTGACCATGTCACCGATTATCAGGAGGAAATGCTGGAGAAATACTTCTCCCAGGCGGTGAAGCCGTATCTCTCGCCGCAGGTGGTCGATTCTCACCATCCATTCCCATACCTGAGCAACAAGGAGCAGTATGTCTGCATCGCCTTCGAGAATTCTGACAAGAAATCGAACGTCGCAGTCATCCCGATCCTCAACACCAATTTCCCACGTTATTTTATCTTCCCGGATGAATCCGGCCGCGGATTTTGCTTTGTCACAGCGGCGAACCTCGTCTATCATTTCGCCGATCAACTCATCTTAAAGAGCCACATCACCGACAAATTCATCTTCCGCCTCACGCGCAACGGCGACCTGCGCGTCGACGAAGCGCGCTACGACGAAGAGATGGACTGGCGCGAGCAGATGGAGCAGCTGATCAAAACGCGCAAGCATTCGTCCGTTGTGCGCGTGCAGCTTTCCAAGCAGATCTCGCCAGAGCTTTTGCGCTATCTTTTGAAACGCGTCAAGGCCAAGCAGAAGAGCGTCATCGTCACGCCAGAGCTGCCGCTGTCGCTGAACTTTATCTACGGCCTCTTCGGCGATCTCACCGACGATTTCCCAACTCTCAACTACGAGCCGATGCCACCGCTTATGCCAGCGTGCATCGCGCCAGGGGATTCGATCATCCGCTATCTCGACCGCTGCAACTGCGACATCCTGCTCGCCTATCCGTACCATTCCATGAAGACCTTCCTCGATCTTCTCGACGAAGCAGCCGTCGATCCAACCGTAAAATCCATCAACATCACCCTCTACCGCATCGCCAACGGCAGCAAGGTTGCGCAGGCGCTCGCCAAGGCAGCCGAGAACGGCAAGAACGTCATGGTCCTCGTCGAGCTCAAAGCCCGCTTTGACGAAGAGCACAATATCATCTGGTCCAAGCGCCTCGAGGAAGCAGGCTGTCAGGTCATCTACGGCTTCGACCAGTACAAAGTTCACTCCAAGCTCTGCGTCATCACCCGCAATGTCAACGGTCAGGTCAAGCACATCGTGCAGATCGGCACCGGCAACTACAACGAAAAGACTGCGCGTCAGTACACAGACTTTTCCCTCATCACCACCAACAAAGACATCGCCGCCGAAGCCGTCAACGTCTTCGAATGCCTCAGCCTCGGCCAGTTTGTCGAGCAAAGCCAGTATCTTCTCGTCGCGCCGCTTGAAATGAAAAACCATTTCCTCGAGCTCATCGATCGCGAGATCGCAGCCGCCAAAGCCGGCCAGCCAGCGCGCGTCATCGCTAAGATCAACGGCCTCTCCGATAAGAACATCATCGACAAGCTCATCGAAGCCAGCCAGGCCGGCGTGCAGATCACCCTTTACATCCGCGGCATCTGCTGCATGCGTGCCGGCGTGCCAGGCCTCACCGAGAACATCACCATCAAGAGCATGGTCGGCCGCTTCCTCGAGCATCCGCGCATCTTCCTCTTCGGCTACGGCGAGCGTCAGCATCTGTACATCGGCAGCGCCGACTGGATGACCAGAAACCTCAACTTCCGCGTCGAAGTCGCCGTCGAGATCCTCGATGACGAAGTCAAGGCCACCATTTTTGACGTTCTCGAGATCCTCGCCAAGGACAACATGCTCGCCCGCGTACAGCAGCCAGACGGCACCTACAAGCGCCTCTATCCTGCAGAAGGCGAGAAAAAGATCGACAGCCAGACCGAGCAGTACGAGCTCTTCAAATGGCTGCGCGAATCCACCTCCTGCATCGACGTCGAAGAAACGCATCTCTCCGGCCGCACCGTCATCGACGAAGAAAACGCGCCAGCAAAGCTCACCGCCCAGCAGGCGCCAGCCGTCAGCAAGGTCAAGCACCACGTTGAGCAACCAGCGCCAGCCGCTCCAGCGCAGGAAAAGCCAGCGCCACAGCCAGCCGCTTCAGCGCAGACCCAGACGCCAATGCGCGAACCACAAGGCTTCGTCCAGCGCCTGAAATACCTGCTCTTCGGCAAATTCTGAGATAAAAAGAAGGACTGTGATCCGAAAGAATCGCAGTCCTCTTTTTTGTTCCAGCCACGAGCGGGCAGGCGTTGACGGAGCGCGCGCTTCTGGATTATAATAAGATGATATGATGAAATACGAAAGAGGAGGCGCTTTATGAGTAACGAGAACGAGCTTGTTTCCACGAACTTTATCGAAGCGATCATTAATGAAGATATCGAAAATGGCCAGACGGAGATCGTCACCCGTTTTCCACCGGAGCCAAACGGCTATTTGCACATCGGCCACGCGAAGTCGATCTTTCTGAACTTCGGCCTGGCGAAAAAATATGGCGGCACCTGCCACCTGCGTTTTGACGACACGAATCCGCAGAAGGAAGAGGAGGAGTACATCGAAGCGATTGAGCGCGATGTGCGCTGGCTCGGCGGCGAGTGGGACGGCGAGGTGCGCTATGCGTCCAATTATTTTGAGCATTTCTACGAGGGCGCGGTGGCGCTCATCGAGCGCGGCCTGGCCTATGTGGACGACTCCACGGCAGAGGAGCTGCGCGCGATGCGCGGCACGCTGACGGAGCCTGGCACGGAAAGCCCGTACAGAAATCGCAGCGTAGAGGAAAATCTCGATCTCTTCCGCCGCATGAAGGAGGGCGAATTTGCGCCGGGCAGCCGCATCCTGCGTGCCAAGATCGACATGGCCTCGAGCAATATGAACATGCGCGATCCGGCGCTCTACCGCATCGTTGACGCGACCCATCCGCGCACTGGCGACACCTGGCACATCTATCCGATGTACGATTTTGCCCATCCGCTGGAGGACGCGATCGAGGGCATCACCCACTCGATCTGCACGCTGGAGTTTGAGGACCACCGCCCGCTTTACGACTGGGTGCTGGACAATCTGCGCGATATGCCGTTCATCAAATTCCGCAGCCGCCAGATTGAATTTGCCCGCCTGGAGATCGAAAACACTGTCACCTCCAAGCGCAAGCTCAAGGCGCTGGTGGACGCTGGCCTTGTCGATGGCTGGGACGATCCACGCCTGCCAACCATCGCCGGGCTGCGCCGTCGTGGCTACACGCCGGCAGCGCTGGCGGATTTCTGCGAGCGCATCGGCGTCGCGAAGACGAACAGCCGCGTCGAAACGGGCTATCTCCTGCACTGCCTGCGCGAGGATCTGAACATGCATGCGCCACGCACGATGGGTGTGCTGCGTCCGCTCAAGCTTACGATCACCAACTGGCCGGAGGGCGAGATCGAGATGCTCACTGCGCAGGTGAACCCGAACGATCCTGATGCCGGCACCTACGAAGTGCCATTTGGCCGCGAGCTCTACATCGAGCAGGCCGATTTCCGCGAGGAAGCGCCATCCAAATACTACCGTCTCAAGCCTGGTAAGGAAGTGCGCCTGAAATACGCCTACATCATCAAGTGCGAGGATTATGTGAAGGATCCTGAAACCGGCGAGATCCTCGAGGTCCTCTGCACCTACGACCCAACGACGAAATCCGGCGGGGAAAATGCGGGTCGCAAGGTCAAGGGCACCCTTCATTGGGTGGAAGCAAGCCATGCGCTGGACGCCACCGCCCATCTTTACAGCGATCTTCTGGATTTTGAATCCACCGCTGAAAACATCGTCGACCAGTTCAACCAGGAAAGCCTCGTCGTCCTTGAGGGCGTCAAGCTTGAGCCGATCATGCAGGACGCTGCGCCGGGCCAGACCTATCAGCTTTTGCGCAACGGCTATTTCTGCGTCGACAGCAAGTATTCCACGCCAGAGCGGATCGTTCTCAACGAAACCTGCAGCCTC
>OLPR01002818.1_pt1 | contig 12341 bp, 8 predicted proteins | sample 1672761 | NCBI WGS metagenome assembly OLPR01 (sample SAMEA3136721, study PRJEB25190) | human gut metagenome | biome: human gut; feature: human-associated habitat; material: faeces | place: Austria | collected 2013 | reverse complement strand
CGCCAACATATCCCGGTTGGGCGTGTAGGTGTCGACGATTTCCACCAGCGTCTCCACCACGCGCTCATTGTCGTTTTCGGCGGCGGCCTCCTTCAGGCGGCCCAGCTGGTTCTCGAACGCGTCCTCCTCGATGGGGATGGGCGGCGCGACGAAGATCTTGTTGTGGGCGGTGCGGGTCATGCGGTCGCGCTCGTGATCCATCAGCAGTTCCTCGTAGAGCTTTTCGCCCGGGCGCAGGCCGGTGATCTGGATGGGAATGTCCACGTCCGGCTCGTAGCCATAGAAGCGGATGAGCTTCTTTGCCAAATCCATGATGCGCACCGGCTGGCCCATGTCCAGCACGTAGATCGCGCCCGACTGCGCCAGCGCGCCGGCCTCCAGCACCAGCTGCGCGGCCTCGGGGATGGTCATGAAGTAGCGGGTGATGTCGGGGTCGGTCAGCGTGACCGGGCCGCCCTGACGAATCTGGGACTCGAACAGTGGGATGACGCTGCCGTGGGAGCCCAGCACGTTGCCGAAGCGCACGGCCATGCACTTCATTTTGCTGTGGCGGGCGTAGGACTGGAGCAGCATCTCAGTGATGCGCTTGGTTGCGCCCATGACGTTGGTGGGGTTGACCGCCTTGTCCGTGGAGAGCTGCACGAAGCGCTCCACGCCGTGCTCGCTGGCGGACTGGAGCAGGTTGCGCGTGCCGAAGACGTTGTTCTTGACCGCCTCGGCGGGGCTGACCTCCATCAGAGGCACGTGCTTGTGCGCCGCCGCGTGGAACACCACGCTGGGATGGTAGCGCTCGAATACGTCGTCCAGGCGCGCCTTGTCGCGGATGGAGCCGATGAGCACCTCAATGGGGCAGTCGGCGCCGTACTTCTGCTTCAGCTCGCATTCCAGCTCGTAGGCGCAGTTTTCGTACACGTCGAAGATCAGCAGCAGCTTCGGCGAAAAGCGCATGATCTGGCGGCTGATTTCCGAGCCGATGGAGCCGCCGCCGCCGGTGACCAGCACGACCTTGCCGGCCAGATAACCGCGGATGAGCTCCATGTCCAGCGCGACCTCCTCCCGGGAGAGAAAGTCCGACGTGTTCAGCTCGCGGAAGGCAGGGCCCCTGGACGCGCCCACGTCGCCGGGATTGGACAGAATGCGCGTGCGGCAGCGGGTGCCCTTGCAGACGGCGACGATCTCGGCCAGCCGGTCGCCCTTGGTGGACGGCACGGCGACGATGATCTCGTCGATCTCCATCTTTTCCACGATCTGGGGAACTTCATCGATGGTGCCGCAGACGGGAATGCCGCCGATGCGCATTCTGCGCTTGAGCGGGTCGTCGTCGGCGAAAGCCACGGGATGGCCGAAGACCTTCTGATTCTGCTGGCAGATGCGCGCGGCGTACACGCCGCCCTCGCCCGCGCCCACAATCAGGATGCGCGCACTGCCGTCGGCGTTCTGACGCGCCCGGAGGAACTCGCGCAGCAGCTTCCACGAAAAGCGGCTGACGGCCACGGCCAGCAGCGCAATCACGCCCGTCATGGCCAGAATTGGGCGGGAGATGCGCCACGCGGCCAGACGGTTCAGCGCGAGAATGGCTGCGGTGGAGATCAGATAGACCACCGCCAGCCGCGCGAATTCCGCCGCGCCGGCATAGCGCCAGATCATGTCGTACACGCCGCCGACGATGGAGCACGCGCCGAAGACCAGCAGAAGCTGCGGCACGGCGGAATAGATGTTTTTCAGCGTGCCCGCGGAGACGTGGTTTTCGTAGCGCATCAGAATGGCGACGCGCAGCGACAGATAGATGAGGCAGAGATCCAGAATAAACAGGACGCAGCGGCGAATCCATTTGCCCGCGTGGCCCTTTAAAATGCTGTCCATAGCTCACTCCAAACCGGCATAAAAGCCCATTTCATCCTTTTCATTATACCGCTCCGGCGGGAAAAGTCAATGGACAGGGCGTGAACATGAATGGATGAAAAAAGACGGGAAGCTCCGAAAGATGTCGGATTCCCGCCAAAGTTGAAAGGAAACAGCCGCGTTTGCCTATGCGAGCGGCAGGGCTTGCGGCGCGGCTTCTGACTTCTCGAGGGCCGGCAGCAACCTGCCGTCCGTCAGCGGATAGATTTTGTCCGAGAAGAAGCGGCACAGCTCGAGGTCGTGGGAGATGAAGAGATAGCCGAGTCCGCGCTCCTGCTGGAGCTTTTTCAGCAGGCGGACGACCTGGGCCTGGGAGATCACGTCCAGCATGCTCGTCGGCTCGTCCAGCACCACGAAGGACGGCTCCATCAGCATGGTGCGCGCCAGCGCCAGCCGCTGCAGCTCGCCGCCGGACAGCTCCTGGGGATGGCGGCCGAGGTGCTCCTCGTAGATGCCGAAGCTCTCGAGATGGTCGAGCAGCGCCTTCTTCGAATAGGGTTTTCCGAGAAAGCGATAGGGCTCCTTCATGCTCTCCAGCAGCGTAAGTCTCGGGTTGAACGCCACCTCCGGATGCTGGAACAGCAGCTGGATGCGGCGGCGGGTCTCGCCGCGATAGGGGTAGGGAAGGGGCGTGTCATCGAAGATCACCCGACCCTCGGTGGGGCGCAGCAGGCCCGCGGCGATCTGGCCGAGGGTGGTCTTTCCGCTGCCGCTCTCGCCGAAGAGGCAGGCTGTTTCACCCCGGTCGACGGACAGCGAAACGCCCGAGACCACCGGGTCGGCCCCGCGGCGATAGCGCTTGGAGATGTTATCGAGCCGAATCAGCATAGTTCCAGCACCTGACCTTTCTTCCGTCCTCCAGCGCAAACAGCGGCGGCGTGCGCAGGCATTTTTCGCTTTTGCACGGGCAGCGATCCAGAAAATGGCACGCGCTCTGCGCGTCGATGTTCGTCCGCGGCGGCGCGAAGCCCATGTTGGCCTGCAGGCCGTTCTCGGGCAGCGCCTCCAGCATGGCCCGGGAATAGGGATGCAGCGGATGGGCGAAGAAATCCGCGCCGGGGCCGGACTCAATCTGCTGGGAGGCGTACATGACCACGATGGAATCCGCGAGGGATTTGGCCAGCCGCAGGTCGTGGGTGACGCACAGCAGCGTGCGGTCCTCCAGCTGATGGAACGCGTCGATGACCGACTGGATGCGGCTCTGATCCAGTCCTTTGGTGGGCTCGTCGGCCAGAATCAGCTGCGCGTCGGCGGCCACGCCCATGGCGATCAGCGCGCGCTGGCGCATGCCGCCGCTGAATTCGAAGGGATAGTCCCTGGCGCGTTCGGCGGCGTTTTCGATGCCGAAGCGCTCCAGCAGCGCTACAGTGCGGCTGCGGGCCGCGGCTCGGGACAGCCGGCTGTGCTTGCGAATGCTCTCATCGATTTGCCGGCCCACGGTGTACAGCGGGTTCAGTCCGTTGCCGCTGCCCTGAGGAATGTAGGCGATCTTCGCGCCGCGAATCCTCTCCATCTGCCTTTCCCGAAGGGCGAGCAGGTCTTCGTCCTCAAAGAGAATCTTGCCCTGAATGGACGCGCTGGGCGGCAGCAGGCCGAGGATGGCCAGCAGGAGCACGCTTTTGCCGCTGCCCGTTTCGCCGATGACCACGGTGCGCTTCCGGGCGTCCACATGGAAGCTCGTGTCCGAGACGGCCTCCGGCCCGCGGCCGAACCGGATGGCGACGTTTTGCAGATCCAGCATTATCTTCTCTCCTTTGTCTTGCCCTCGCCCCAATAGCTCAGCAGCATAAAGCCCAGCACCGACACGCAGATGCAGACGATGGGCGGAACGTACCACCAGTAGTAGCCGTTGATGATGCCGCTGCGGAAGAAGGCGTAGTGCAGGATGCCGCCCCAGCTCTTCTGGCCGATGATGCCCAGGCCGAGGAAGCTCAGGCTGGCCTCGGTGAGCATGGCCGAGCCGATGGACATGACGCCGCGGATGAACACGATGTCCGTCAGATTGGGCAGAATGTGCTTGAACATGATCCAGCCGCTGCGCGCGCCCATCATCTCCTCCACGCGCACGAAGGGAAGCTGGCGCAGCTGGAGCACGCGGGCGCGGATGATGCGCGCCGTGCCCGTCCAGGCGGTGATGCAGATGGCGATGATGAGATTGCCCAGACCGGCGTTCAGGAACGCCACGAGGATGATGGTCAGCGGCAGCGAGGGCATGGCCATGGCCACGTTGATGATCTGGGAGATCACCCGATCCACCCAGCCGCCGAAATATCCGGACAGCACGCCCAGCGCCGTGCCGATGACCGTGACGGCCAGCGCGGAGACCACGCCGATGAGCAGCGAGATGCGCGTGCCGTAGATGAGCTCGCTCAGAATGTCCTGACCGATGTCGTTGGTGCCCAGCGGATGCTCCGCCGAGGGACGCAGATAGGGCACGCCCAGCTCGTAGGGATCATGGGGCGAAAGCACCGGCGCGAAGACGGCGACGAGCAGGATGCACAGCAGAATCGCCATGCCCAGACAGACCTTGAAGTTCAGCTTGCCGTGCATGGTCAGCGCTCCTTTCTCGTCCGGGGGTCGATGAGCAGATTGATGCCGTCGGCGATCAGATTAAACGCCACGACACAGACGCCGATGAACAGAAAGCAGGTCTGCAGCATGGGAAAGTCCTTGGCGTTGACGGAATCATAGATGAGCATGCCCATGCCCTTCCACGAGAACACGACCTCCACCAGCATGGAGCCGCCCAGAATGTGCCCGAACTGCATGCAGACCGACGTGATGTACGGGCACAGGGCGTTCTTCAGCACGTGCCTGCGCCGAACCTCGCCCATGGAAAAGCCCTTGCCCCGCGCTACGGTGACGTATTCCTCGTCGCGGATGGACTTGACCGTGCTCTTCATCAGCATGAAGTAGGACGACGTGCGCAGGATGACCAGCACGGACAGGGGCAGCACCATGTGCCACGCAACGTCTACCGTCTTTGCCCAGCCGCTCAGGCCACCCGAGGTGATGCCGCTGATGGGGAACCTGCCCATCTGAAACGCGAACACCAGCAGCAGGATGATGGCCAGCGCGTTGGTGGGCACGGTGTTGATAATCATCATGATCGTGGAGGAAATCGTATCAAATTTCCCGCCGGGGCGCATGCCCGCGCGCAGCCCCAGCCATCCGCCCAGCAGCGACGAGATCACGATGGCCGGCACGGCCAGCAGCAGCGTCCACTGCATGCGGAACAGCACCGTCTCCAGCACGGGAGTCTTGATGCGGTAGGAATTGCCGAAGTCGAAGTGCAGCGTCTTGTTCAGATAGGTGACGTATTGCTTCGCCAGCGACTGATCCAGCCCGTATTCGCGGCGAACCTCCTCGATGCGCTCGGGGTATTCGCTCTCCAGCCGGAAGTACTCGTCCTCGCCGATGATGTGCACCACCGGGTCGCCGGGCATGAAGCGAATCAGCATGAAGTTGATGGTGACGATACAGAAGATGATGAACAGCGATTCGGCCAGCCGTCGTCCGATCCGCGAAGGATTCAAGGCATTCAGACCTCCTTTGAATAGGGAAAAGCCGCCCGCGGAAAGGGGAGCCGCGGACGGCAGGGGAGAGGCTTATTTCGTATGCAGCGTGTACCAGGTCTGGTTGTTGATCACGCCCCAGCCCGGGAAATCCGTCCAGCCCTCGTATTTGTCGGTGCGATAGGGATAGTAGCTCTTGTCCCAGCACAGGCCGATTCCGTAGATGTGCTCGGCGTTGAGCTGCTGCAGCGCGCGGACGCTGTCGGTGTACGCGTCGTAGTCCTGAGCCTCCTGAAGCGCGTGGTACGCGTCCAGCAGTTCGGGATCGAGGCAGGAGCCCCACTTCGCGCCCGGGCCCTCGTCGATGATGTACATGTACGCGGTCTTGAACATGCCCACGCCCTGCGTGGAATAGCAGATGAACAGCTCGTAGGTGCCGTCCGCGCGCAGCTGATTGGCGAAGTCCGAATTGCGGACGCTCTCCTCGTCCAGCGTGGTCTGCACGCCGATCTCGCCGAGGTTCTTCATGATGATCTCGGCGATGCGCTCGTACATGCTCTGGCGGGTGGCGTTGTTCTGAGGCGAAACGACGACGTTCATCTCGCTGCCGTCGGGCATTTCGCGCCAGCCGTCGCCGTTGACGTCCAGATAGCCCGCCTCGTCCAGAATGCGCATGGCCTCTTCCTGATCCTGCGCGTTGGTGGGCAGCGCGTCGTCGAAGCCCAGAGACAGGCTGGGAATCAGACCCGCGCCGGCCACCTCGCCGTCATCACCGCCGATGGCCGCGGCCAGCAGCTCGTAGTCCAGCGCCTTGTACGTCGCCTGACGGAAGGCCAGGTCGTCGGTGGGCTGCTTCTTGAAGCCGAAGAGGAGCATGTAATTGCCGAGGTTCTTGCTCATGCCGTTGTCGACGTTCTCCACGCCGGTGACGGACTGGGCCAGCGTCGGCGGGATGGGGCTGGCGTAGTCGTACATCGCGTCGACCTCGCCGGTGCGCACGGCCATGGCCAGCGCGTCCTGGCTGTCGTAGGTGCGCACGGTGACGGACTTGACCGTCAGCTCGCGGCCGAGGTAGCTGTCGGCCACGGCCTCATAGTGCAGCGTGCCCGCGTCCTCGTCCACATTGACCAGCTTGTAGGGGCCGCAGCCGATGGCCGCTTCCGGCTCGGCGTAATTATCCGGATCCTCTACGTTTTCCCAGATATGCTTGGGATAGACGCGCTGGAAGATGGCCATGGTGCTCATCTCATAGAAGGCCTTGGGGCCCTTGAAGAAGAACTTCAGCTGGGTGTCGCTCAGACGCTCCACGTGATCCAGCTCGACCATGTAGCCCGCGCCGTTGGACATGGAGAAATTGCAGGTGAACTCGATGTCGTCCATGGTCAGCATTTCGCCGTCGTGCCAGGTAATGCCCTGATCGGTGGCGAAGGTGGCGACCATTTCGGTGCCGTCCTCGTTGATCTCCCAGTCGGTCATCAGATTCGGCTGAATCACGCCGTCCGCGTCCTTGATCAGAAAGGTGCCGGCGCAGAAGGCGTTGTAGTTCATGCGTCCGTAAGCGCCGCTCTCGCTCATCAGCGTGCGGGGCGTAACGGCCTTGGCGATGCCGACCTTCAGCTCGTCCACCTTGCCGTCGGTCTCCGCCGCGGCGGCGGCCATGCAGGCCGTCGCCAGAATCAGGCAGAGAAGCAGAGAAAGCAGTTTCTTCATTTTCAACATTGTCCTTTCTTACTTCGTGTGCAGCGTGAACCAGGTTTCCCAGTTGATCACGCCCCAGGCGGGATAATTCGTCCAGCCCTCGAACTTGTCGGTGCGATAGGGGAAGTAGGCCTTGTCCCAGCAGACGGCCAGACCCACGACCTGCTCGTCAGCGATGTGCTGAAGCTCGGCCACCGCCGCGTTGTACGCCTCGTAGCTGCCCGCGGACTGTTTGGCCTCGTAGGCGGCCTCGAACTCGGGCAGACTGCAGGTGCCCCAGGGATTGTTGGGGTTCACGCCGATGTACATGAACGCCGTGTCGTACAGCGCCACGCCGGGAGAGCAGTAGCCGATGTACAGCTCGTACTGGCCGGACTTGCGGAACTCGTTGGCGTAGTCGGAATTGCGCACGCTCTCCTCGTCCAGCGTGGTATTGATGCCCACGTCCGCGAGATTGGAGCTCATGATCTCCGCGATGCGCAGATACAGCGCAGCGCGGGTCTGGTTGTACTGGGGAGTGATGAGAACGTTCATCTCGCTGCCGTCGGGCATCTCGCGCCAGCCGTCGCCGTTCACGTCCGCGTAGCCGGCCTCGTCCAGCAGGCGATTGGCCTCGTCCACATCCTGAGCAAGTTTCGGCAGGCTCGCGTCAAAGCCCTTGTTCGGCGGGGCGATGATGCCCGTGCCGGGGATTTCGCCGTTCTCGCCGCCCACGCTGGAGCGCAGCAGCTCGTAGTCCAGCGCCGCGCGCACCGCCTTGCGGAAGGCCAGATCGTCGGTGGGCTGCTTGTTGAAGCCGAACACGATCTGATAGTTGCCGGTGTTGTCGCTCATGCCGGGATCCAGATTCTCCACGCCGGTGACGGAAGCCGCCATGGTCGGATCGAGGGAATTGGAGTAGTTGTACATCGCGTCCACCTCGCCGCTGCGCAGCGCCATGACCAGCGCGTCGGCGGAGTCGTAGCACTTGACGGTGAAGGCGCGCACGGTCACGGGGCGGCCCAGATAGGTGTCGCACGTGGCTTCGAAGGTCAGAATCTGCGCGTCCTCGTCCACGCCGGCCAGCTTGTAGGGGCCGCAGCCGATGCGCGCGTCCTCGCCCTGATACTCGGAGTACTCGCCCTCGACCTTGCTCCAGATGTGCTCGGGCTTGACCTCGGTGAAGTTGGCCATGGCGTTCAGCGCGGAGAAGGCCTTGCCGTCCTTGAAATGCAGGATGGCGGTGGTGTCATCCACCTTCTCCACGGAGACCAGACCGGGCATGTAGCCGGAGGAGCGGGAGATCATGTAATTGAAGGTGAACAGCACGTCGTCCATGGTCACGGGCTCGCCGTCGTGCCAGGTGATGCCCTGATCGGTGGCGAAGGTGGCGGTCATGGTGTTCAGATCGTCGCTGAGCTCCCAGCTGGTCATGAAGAAGGGCTGCACCACGCCCTGCGCGTCGGTCACCACGAAGGGCGCCAGCACGTTGGCATTGTAAACGATCTTGCCAAAGGATCCAGCCTCGGTCATGACATTGTAGCTGCCGTCCAGCGAGCGGGTGGTGCCGATGCGCAGCAGATCGACGTTGCCGCCGGTCGTCTCCGCCATGGCCGCGCTCGCCAGCATCAGCGCCAACGTCAGCAGCAAACAGAAGATCTTTTTCATGGTTGATTTCCTCCTGAAAAATTACTTGGGAACCGCCCGCCGGGAGCGACGATCTCTCCCGGCGGGCGAGTGCCTTACTTGGTGTGCACGGTGTACCAGGTCTGGTTGTTAATCACGCCGTAGCCGGGGAAGTTAATCCATCCCTCATACTTGTCGGTGCGATAGGGGAAGTAGCACGCGTCCCAGGCCAGTGCCAGCATGACCATGTTGTCCGCGGAAACCTGCTGGAGAATGGAGTAATTCTTCAGATATTCCTCAGTGCTGGCGGAGCCGGCCATGGCGTAGTACGCGTCATTGAACTCGTCCACGTTGCAGGTGCCCCAAGGGTTGGTGGCGTTTGCGCCCAGCGCGGCGTAGTAGAACGCGCCCTCGTAGCGGGCCATTCCGGGGGAGGTGTAGCCGATATACAGCTGATACTCGCCGGAGCGGCGGAATTCGGTGGCGTAGTCGGAGTTGCGCACGCTCTCCTCGTCCAGCACGGCGTTCACGCCGACGTCGGCCAGATTGGAGATCATGATCTCCGCGATACGGGCGTAGAGCGCCGCGCGGGATTCGTTGTACTGGGGAGTGACCAGCACGCTCATGGCGGAGCCGTCGGGCATGTCGCGCAGGCCGTCGCCGTCCGCGTCCACATAGCCGGCCTCGTCCAGCAGCGCCGCCGCCTTGTCCAGATCGCGGGCGTTCTTCTGCAGGGAGTCGTCATAGGCCAGCGTGGAGGGCGAGATCACGCCGATGTTGGGCACGAGGCCGTCCTCGCCGCCGATGGTCATGGCCAGCAGGCCGTAGTCCAGCGCATAGTAGACCGCCTGACGGAAGGCCAGATCGTTGGTGGGCGCGACGTTGAAGCCGAACACCAGCTGGAAGTTGCCGGGATTGATGCTCATGCCGGGATCCAGATTCTCCACGCCGGTCACGGACGGGCGCATGCTGGAATCCAGCGAGTTGGAGTAGTTGTACATCGCGTCGATCTCGTCGGCGATGAGGGCCATGACCAGCGCCTCGTTGCTCTCGTAGGTCTTGACCGTCACCTTGTCCACGGTCAGCTCGCGGCCCAGATAGGTGTCCGCATAGCGCTCAAAGACCAGCATCTGCGCCTCGGCGTCGTGCAGGGTCAGCTTGTAGGGGCCGCAGCCGATGGCCGCCTCGGGGGTGTTGGACAGGGTCTTGTAGTCCTCCACGCCCTCCCAGATGTGCTTGGGATAGACGTACTCGGACATGACCAGCTTCTGAAGATAGGAATAGGCCGTGGGCTCGGTGAAGGTGAACACGGCGGTCTTGTCGTCGATCCGGGTGATGGTGTCGAAGGCCAGACCCACCGACCAGCCGTTTTGCTTGTAGTACTCGAAGGTGAAGATGACGTCGTCCATGGTCAGGGGCTGGCCGTCGTGCCAGAGGATGCCCTGATCGGTGGCGAAGGTGGCGGTCAGCGAGAGCTGATCGTCGCTGGTCTCCCAGCCGGTCATGATGAACGGCGCGAAGCCGCCGTCGGCGGTGTTGATCAGCCAGGGCGCGCCGCAGATGGCGTTGTAGCACATCTTGGCGAAGCTGCCGCTGGAGGTAATCAGGTTGACCGTCTCGCAGGAGGCCGTCGTGCCCACGCGCAGCTCGGCGACGTGGCCGTCGGTCGTTTCGGCCAGGGCGGGGATCGCGCCGACGAGCAGAACGATCATCAGCAGGATGGAGAGAAGCCTTTTCACGAAAAACCACTCCTTAGTGAAATATTGACGAACGCCGTTGGCGCTGGTCAGCAATTTCCGCCGGAGCACAAAAAAAGCGGCTCCGAGAGCCACTTGATAAACGCGTTGAAAAGCGCAGGCATACGCCGCCCGCACGTTCTCTCTTGGCATCATTTCATATTCGATCCCGCCGTGGCTCGCAGCGCATAAAACCAAATCCGAAGCAAGCAGGTCTTCCGGCTTGGACGTCTTTGCACGGCGCATGTCTTCCCGGTTTCCCAGTGACATGTTCTGCGTCGCGCTCTTTCCTTACGGCAGCGGCACTGCACAGGTCTCGCACCTGTTTCCCTTTTGATCGACGTAAAGTCGAACTTGTTTCGTCTGAAATGACATATTCACTTGTCGAGGTGATTATAGCACAGCCCTTCGGGCCTGTCAACATTGAAAAACGAAAAAAAAGCTTTGCACAGAATGCTTTCCTGCCGGATTGACAGGGCTTTGGGATTGTGCTACAATGAAACGCGGCAGGTCGATGTAAGCCTGCTGACAGCGAAATAACCGAAGATTTCTTCCATTTCAACGAAACGGCGGGGCCGCGAGGCTCCTTCGGAGAAACAGGTGCAACGCCTGTGCAGTGCCGCTACTGTGAGGAACCGTGTGTTCCAAGCCAGATCGCCGGCTGTTTCGCGCGCCTGCGGCTGCGAGCCATGGCTGAACGGGCGTGGGAAGGCTTCTTTTCGCGCGCGGAGTTTTTTCGTGAAAGAAGAGAAATGGCTCGAATCGAGTCGTTTCTCTTCTTTTATTTTTTTGTCATGAAGGAGCAATGAAAACATGAAGATCAAAGCATTTTTCGCCCTGCTGCTGACGGGGCTGCTGTCCATGAGCGCGATGGCCGCGACGTTCACCGACGCGGAGGGCCGCGAGGTCGCGGTGGAGAACCCGCAGCGCGTCGTCTCGCTGCACGCGTCCTATGCCGACGCGTGGATGACCGCCGGCGGAACGCTGGTCGGCGTGCCCGAGAACGCCTTTGAGTTCTCCGAGCAGCTCCGCGGCAGCGGCGCGCAGAGTCTGGGCAGCCACGACGAACCCAACATGGAGCTGTTGTTCTCCCTGGAGCCGGACTTCGTCATTCTCTCCGCGGATAACGAAAACCATCAGGCCGTGGCCGAGGTGCTGGAGCAGGCGGGCGTGCCCTGCGCCTTCTTCGCCGCCACCGACTGGCGCGACTACATGGACATGATGCGCCTGTTTACCGACGTCACCGGCCGCGGCGACCTGTATCAGGCACAGGTGGAGACGGTGCAGCAGCCCATCGAGGCCTGCATCGCCGAGGCCGAAGCGATGGAAAATTATGGCCGGACCACCGCGCTGCTGCTGCGCGCCTATTCGTCGGGCGTGCGCGCCAAGGGCAGCCGCAGCAACGTCGCGGGCGCGATCATGAGCGACATGGGCTTTGTCAACATCGCCGACAGCGACCAGACGCTGCTGGAGAACCTCTCGCTGGAGCAGATTCTGCTGGACGACCCGGACTACATCTTCATCGTCACTATGGGCGTGAACACCGACGCGGCGATGCAGTCGCTGGCCGAGCTGCTGACGGACAATCCCGCGTGGAACACCCTCACGGCGGTGAAGGAGAACCGCTGCATCGTGCTGGACCGCGCGCTGTTCCATCTGCATCCCAATGCTCGCTGGGCCGAATCCTATGAATTCATGCTGTCGCTGCTTCGGGAGCAGGGACAATGAGCCGGGGAAAGAGGCTGCTTTTCCTGCTGCTGGCGCTGCTGGCGGCGGCGATGGTGCTGAGCCTGTGCGCCGGAGCCGGCGGAATCCGACTGCACGCGCTGATCCGCGCGCTGCTGGAGGGCGACCGGGATAGCGTGGAGGCGCGCATCTTCTATTA
>OLPR01002817.1_pt1 | contig 12343 bp, 9 predicted proteins | sample 1672761 | NCBI WGS metagenome assembly OLPR01 (sample SAMEA3136721, study PRJEB25190) | human gut metagenome | biome: human gut; feature: human-associated habitat; material: faeces | place: Austria | collected 2013 | reverse complement strand
TCGGCGTGGTGACGGGCGCCGTGCTGGCAGCCGATGCGCCGGTGTGGTGCGTCGAGGCAGCCTTCTTCGCGCTGCTCTTCTGCATGGGGCTGGTGCTGCCCACCTCCACGTCGCTCGCGCTGGAGTTCGAACGGGCCAACTCGGGCATTGCCTCGGCGCTGATTGGCTGCTCGATGTTCCTCGTCGGCGGCATCGTCTCGCCGCTGACGGGCTTCGGACCGATGCAGTGGACCACGGCGCTGCTTATCGTGCTCTGCGCCGCCGGCACGCTGTTCTGCGCCCGCCGCGTCCCCGAGAGCCGCGCCTGATTGCGGAGCCGGCTGCCGGCAGTCGGCTCCGGCAGCTTTGGCCGCCCGTCGGCCCGGAATCGAAAAAACGCCTGCAAACCCTTGCGAGGGTCTGCAGGCGTTCTGCTTTTCTTCTGTCCTCTGCGGTCGCACCGCTCCGGTATCGGGACCTCCCGTCGGGCGGCGCTCCGAGGCGCAGGGGCTGCCTCCGCTTCGGCTGTTCAGAACGGCCGCTCCCGGGCGGTATTGCTTCCGGTTTGTATTGCTCCGGGGCCTTCGTCGCTAAGCCTCGGGCGAAGGGGCCTCGGCGGGCATCTGTTCGCCGAAGAGGCGCTGCAGCGTCCGGGCCAGCTGCTGCCCGGCCAGCTGCCGCTCCTGTTCGGTCGAGGTGCCGTCGCCCCGCTCGCCGACGATGACCCGAAGCTCCGACGCCTCGATGTCGAACGCCTCGGCCAACGCGAAAAGGAGCGCTCCTTCGCGGCTTCCGACCTTGGGCAGCGGCTCCGTGTCGTCTGTACCGTCTGCACCGTCTGCACCGTCCGCACCGTCCGCATCGTCCGCATCGTCCGCACCGTCCGTGTCGTCAGTGTCGTCCGTGTCGTCCGGCTCCTCGGTGCCATCTGTCTCGTCCTCCTCGTCCGCAACCTCGGTGCCGGCCGCCTTGTTCGGACCGTTCGGCTCCCCGGCCGCCTCCGCTTCGAAAGCCTCCGGCGGCGTTTGCTCCGCTTCGAAAGCCTCGGGTGCCGCCTCCTCGGCTCCGTATCCCTCCGTCGCCGCCTCTTCCGGTCCGGGCACCACACCGTCAGCCAGCGGCAGCCCCAGGTCGGGCCCCGTGGTCTGGTAGAGGTGCTCCTCGCAGCCCGTGCGGTCGCGGGCGGTGACCACCTCGACCACCGTTTCGGGGCTCAGCGTCCCGTCGTGGAGCTGTGCGAAGCCCGCCAGCACCAGGTGGTGGGGCCGTTTGGCGCGCACGGCGCGGACGATGCAGGCGGCCGTCTCGGCGGCCGAACCGCCGGCCACGAAGACCGGAGCCTTCGTGCCGGTGAGGATGAAGGCCTTGGCCTCCTCGATGGTGGGGAAGATGAAGATGCGTCTCATGGCCTGAGGGTGCTGCGGCTGTGCGGCGGATTATTGGCCGACCACGGCCTCGAGCTCCTCGACCGTGATGGGAATCTTGCGGTCGCCCAGGATGCGGCTGCCGGTCTCGGTGACCAGAATGTCGTCCTCGATGCGGATGCCGCCGAAGTCGCGGTAGTCGTCAAGCGCCTCGTAGTTGACGATGCCGCGGTAGAGCCCCTCGGCGCGGCACTTGTCGATGAGCGCCGGGATGAAGTAGAGCCCCGGCTCGTCGGTCATCACCGTACCCGGCTCGATTCGCCACGCCGCACGGTAGATGCAGGTGGCCGACTTGGCGGCGCGCTCGGCAATCGACGAGAAGTCGAACGAACGCTCGCCCATCGCCTCGCAGTCGTGCACGTCCATGCCCAGACCGTGCCCCAGTCCGTGGGGCATGAACATCGTCATGGCACCCGAATCCAGCGCATCGGAGACCGTGCCGCGCAGCAGCCCGAGCCCCATGAGCCCCTCGGCCAGCACGGTGTAGGCGGCCTTGTGCACCTCGGTGTACATCATGTGGGGCTTGACGATGCGGGCCACGTGGTCGTGGGCCGCCAGCACGATGTTGTAGATGTCGCGCTGGCGCGGCGTGAAGCGTCCGCTGACGGGGTAGGTGCGCGTGTGGTCCGAGCAGTAGTTGTTGACCGTCTCGGCTCCGGCGTCGCAGAGCAGCAGGCGCCCCTCCTCCAGCACGCCGTCGGCGTTGAGGTTGTGGAGCGTCTCGCCGTGCTGCGAGACAATCGAGGGGAACGAGACGCCCGAGCCGTAGGACTTGGCCACCCCTTCGATGGCGCCGGCGATTTCGCGCTCGACCACACCCGGACGGCACATCTTCATGGCCAGCGTGTGCATGCGGTAGCCAATCTGGAAGGCGCGCTCCATCTCCTCAATCTCCTCGGCGCTCTTCTTCTCGCGCATCTCGGCGACGGCCATCATCAGCTCGACCGACTTGTAGTCGTGCAGCAGTTCGGGCTTGATGCCCAGCAGCGCCGAGAGCTGAAGCTTCGTCTCGCCGCGGTAGGGGGGCAGATAGTGGACCCGGCGCCCCAGCGCGATGGCCTTGCGCAGCCGCGCCTCGAGCTCGGCCAGCGGATGGGTCTCGGTGATGCCCACGCGGGCGCCCAGCTCGTGCAGCGAGGGCTGCGGTCCGGTCCAGATGATGTCCTCGACCGTGAAGTCGTCGCCGTAGAGCGCCTCGTCGCCTGAGTCGACGTCGATGATGCCGATGAGCGACGGCGTGTTGAGGCCGAAGAAGTAGAGGAACGACGAGTCCTGGCGGAAGTAGTATGCGTTGTTCGGATAGTTGTTCGGCGCGAGGGTGTTGCCCGGGAGCACGATGAGTCCCTGGCCGATTTTCTTGCGCAGCGTCAGACGGCGTGCGGCATAGGTCTTGGCTGAAAACATGGCTATTTGATGATTTATTCGTTGTGCGGGGTTCGGTTGCCCGCGCGGAGCCCGGCGGCTCCGGGGCGAACCCCACAAATGTACTAAAAATCCTGCGAGAATCCGCCTGCCGGAGCTCTTTTTTTGCGGCAGCGGCCGCCGGACGGTTTTCGGGGGGGGTGGGGCTGAGCTACCGCTTCCGCTTGCGGGCGAGCCCTTCGGGGAGCGGCAGGCGGATGCGCGAGAAGCTGACGGCGGCGCCGGCCAGGGCGAAGCAGGCCGAGAGGAGCAGCGCCGTCTGGGTGCTGTTGCCGGGCACCAGGTGGAAGAGCAGCGCCATGAGCGCCGCGCCGGTGGTCTGGCCCACGAGGCGCGCCGTGGCGAGCATGCCGCTGGCGCTGCCGCTCCGCTGGGGCGGCGCCGAGGCGATGAGGATGCTGTTGTTGGGCGACTGGAAGAGGGCGAAGCCCGCGCCGCAGAGCATCAGCCGCCAGATAATCTCGCCCTGGGGCGGATTGTCGGGCAGGAAGGCGAGCAGCAGCAGTCCGGCGCACATCGCCGTGAGGCCCATGCCGCCGAGCAACCCGGCGTGGATGCGCTCGACCAGATAGCCCGCCACGGGGGCCACGACCATGATGATGGCGGGCCAGGCGGTCATGAGCAGTCCCGTCTCCACCTCGTCGTAGCCGCAGGCGTGCTGCAGGTAGAAGGGGAGCGCCACCAGGGCGAGCATCTGGGCGATGAACGAGCAGATGGAGGTGAGCACCGAGACCGTGAAGATGGGGATGCGCAGCAGGTCGAAGGGGAGGATGGGGTAGGGCTCGCGCAGCTGCCGGCGGACGAAGAAGAAGCCGATGAGCAGCAGGGCGGCCACGCCGAAGGCAATCAGCCGCGGGTCGAGGCCGTGGGAGAAGCCCTCGATGGAGGCGATGAGCAGTCCGAAGGTGAGGGCGTTGAGCACGCCGTCGCGCCAGTCGAAGCGGTGGTCGCGCACCAGCACGGGGTTCTGGGGCAGGTAGCGGCGGCTCAGCACGAAGGCGGTGACCCCCACCGGAATGTTGACGGCAAAAAGCCACGGCCACGAGGCGACCGAGAGAATCGCGGCGGCGAGCGTCGGACCGGCGACGGCCGAGACGGCGACCACCGTGGCGTTGATGCCCATGCCGCGTCCGAGCTGGGCGCGGGGGTAGATGTTGCGGATGAGGGTGGTGTTGACCGAGGTGACGGCGGCGGCGCCGAAGCCCTGCAGCACGCGCGTCAGGACGAGCGTGGCGAAGGAGTAGGAGCAGGCGCAGCCCACCGAGGCGAGCGTGAAGAGGGCCAGACCGCCGAGGTAGATTTTGCGGTATCCGACCACGTCGCCCAGCGCCGAGAAGGAGAGCAGCGAGACCATGATGGCCAGCTGGTAGGCGTTGACAATCCAGATGGAGTCGGCCTCCGAGATGCCCAGCTCGCGGCCGATGGTGGGGAGTGCGACGTTGGCGATGGCGCCGTCGATGACCGAGAGCGAGACGCCGAAGGCGACGGCGACGATGGCCCACAGGCGGCGGGGCATCGGCAGCCCGTCCCACGCGGGGGCGGCGGAGGTTTTCAGGGGCGGAGTGTGCGTCATAGCAAAGACAAAGATACGAAAAGCGGGCGTACGTTCAAGCGAAAAAGGGGGGTTCGGGGTTGCAAATGCGCCAAAAGGGAAAATGCTGTCGGCGCAAATGGAGGGTGGAAAGAGGCGGGGATGGAGCGTGGAAAGGCGAGAAGGATGGAGCGGCGGCGCATGCAAAACGGGGAGGGTGGATGCGGAATGGAAGGATGGCGGGCGCAAAAACGAGAGGGGAGGGAGGCGGAAAATGGAGGGGCGCAAAAACGGGGAGGAGGCACAGAATGGAGAGAAGGCGAGCGCAAAAACGGGAAGGGTGACAGGCCGGAAATGGAGGGGAGGGAGGCGTGAAAATGGAAGAGCGGACGCAAAAATGCGGGGCCGCGGCACGGGCGGGCGTGGGGCACAAAAAATGGAAGGGCCCGACCGCCGTCGGACCCTTCCGGTGAACTTTTATTAGGTATGGTTAGAAAAAACAGGTTGTTACTCGATTTGCCCCTCCCCAGTTTGCCCCCGTGTCGCTTATTCCCCGGGTGCCGCCCCTTTCCCGGTTTTGTACAGGCTCTTTTCTTGGGTTACTCCTGTGCCTCCCGGATTTCCCTTTGGCTCTTTCCGGATTCCCTTCGTGTGGCCTTCGGGGTATTCTCCGGCTCTTTCCCGCGTTTTTCCGGCTTCCGGGACCTGCGGGCCCCATCGACCCTCACTTTCACCAACCGGGCCCCCTTCGACCCTCATTCTCACAAACCCTTTCCGGGTTGGCGGCCTCCGGGCGGTCTTCTTCGGACGGCGGCTTCCGGTGCGGTCTTCTTCGGGCCGTCTCCTTCGGACTGCGTCGGTCCCCGGTGCGGTGGGGCTATTGCCGGTCGTTCCCGGCCCGGCGTCGTGAGCCTCGGTCCGAGATGGCATTTCCTGCGGCCAGCATGCAGAGCACGATGATGGAGAGGGTGTGGTTCGGCGCTTCGGGGAACATCAGCCGCGTGGCCACGTGGATGGCAAAGGCGGCAATGAGCAGGAAGAGCGAAACGATGCGGATTACTTTTTCGGGTTCCATGGTGTCGTGTCTGCTTTTGACATGACAAAGATACAAAGGAAATTCGAAAAACAAATAAAATTTATTGTTTTTCGATAATTTTTTTTCGAAAAGCCCGCTGCTCCTCCCTTTTGACGGAGGCCGGGGTGTGGGCAGCGGCGGTCCTGGTTGCGACGAAGGCGTGCGGCCGGGGAGGCTTTTGCGGCCGGATGGAAAGAGCAAGTGGCCGGGGGTGGCAGATGTTTGTGGTGGTTGCGGGTGGTTGCGGCTGGTGTGCCGGTCGCTGTGTCGAGAGATTGCAGCCGCTGTGTCGGAAGGTCGAAACTTCCCCTGAGACGCGTCTCCCGGCCCACTTTACGGAGGTCCGAAAGGGTAGCCGGGGGCAGGTAGGCAATGCGGAAGATGGCCGGGGAGTTTGTCTGCCTCTGCCGGCCGGGAAAAAGCGAAGCGGCTCCGAGGGTCGCTTCACGTTCTGTTGTGTGGATTGTTGGTCGGATTTTCCTGCCGGGGTGTATGGGACCTCCTTCGCAGCGGAACGTCTGCTTCCGGGTGTTGGCTTCGGGTGTCAATTCCGGAACCCGTCCCGGAACCGGCGGTTTCGCGGCTGGGTGGCGGCTTAGAGTGTTTACCTGGAGCCAGCTCCTTCCCGGTCGGGGCGTCCTCTGCTGCCCGTTTGCCGCCCCGGCCCCCCCCGGCCGCTTAGTTTGCCGCCTCGGCGGACTGCTCCGCGGGGACGAACTTGTAGAGCTGGTCGCCGCGGTGGATGAGCTCCCCGGTCTTGATGGAGCAGAGTTCGCCCTGTCGGACCGACTCGGCGGGCTTGCCGTCGCGGTCGTGCAGCTCGTCGAGCCGCTGCTCGGCCACCCCCGTGGTGGCCCCCATGAAGAAAATCTCCTCGCCGCGGGCCAGCGGAGCCGCCTCGACCAGCACCTCGGCCACCGAAATCTTCTTGTAGAAGTTGACCACCTTGCCCACGTAGACCTTGCGCCGCGTGGCCGACGAGCCGTAGTTGCGGCTGTGCTCGGCGATGGGACGCCCGGCGTAGTAGCCCTCCCAGAAGCCGCGGTTGAAGACCGTGGCGAGCCGCTCCTTGAGCGAGGCGGCCAGCTCGGGGGTGTACTCGCCCGCCTCCATGGCGCGCAGCGCCCGGTCGTAGCACTCCACCACGCGCTTGACATACTCGGCGCCGCGGGCGCGCCCCTCAATCTTGAGCACCCGCACGCCGGCCCCGACCATGCGGTCGAGGAAGTCAATCGTGCAGAGGTCCTTGGGCGAGAGGATGTAGCGGCCGTCGATGTCGAGCGCCTGGCCCGTCTCCCGGTCGGTGATGGTGTACTTGCGGCGGCAAATCTGGCGGCAGGCCCCCCGGTTGGCCGAGCACGAGGTCTCGTGCAGGCTCAGGTAGCACTTGCCCGAGATGGCCATGCAGAGGGCTCCGTGGGCGAACATCTCGATTTCGACCAGCTCGCCCTTCGGGCCGCGGATGTCGTTCTCGACGATTTGGCGGTGGATGGCGGCCACCTGTTCGAGCGAGAGCTCGCGGGCCAGCACCACCGTGTCGGCCCACTGGGCGAAGAAGCGGACCGCCTCGGAGTTCGAGATGTTGCTCTGGGTCGAGATGTGGACCTCGACCCCCACGCGCCGTGCGTAGAGGATTGCGGCGAAGTCGGTGGCGATGATGGCGTCGACCCCCTCGGCGCGGGCGCGGTCGATGACGGCGTGCACGTCGGCCATCTCATCCTCGTAGACCACCGTGTTGACCGTCAGGTAGGTCTTCACGCCGTGCTCGTGGGCCGTTTTGACGATGCGCCCCAGGTCGTCGAGCGTGAAGTTGGCTGCCGAGGCGGAGCGCATGTTGAGTTTTCCCACGCCGAAGTAGACCGAATTGGCCCCGGCGTGGATGGCGGCCATCAGCGACTCGTAGGAGCCGACCGGGGCCATGATTTCTATTTCGGAACGTTTCATCGTGTTGCTGTCGTTGTGTTTGGTTCGGGGAGCTTCCGGTTCGGGACGCCCCGACGCGGACTCCTGTTGTTCGGAGCGTGCCTCCGTGCCATCCCTGGCACCTTTCCGGCCCTCTCCGGCCCTCTTCGGCTGGGCTCGCTCGGACCTCTCCCCGGTTCTTCCCCGGCTGGCCTCTCCGGCCGGGTCCGCTCGAACCTCTCTCCGGTTCTCTCGGCCCTCCCCTCTTCGGCCGGCTACTTCTTGCGGCCCATCAGGCTCTCGGCGAATTCGCGCATGCGCTGTGTGCGTGAGGCGTCGACCGAAAGGGTGTCGAGCAGCGCGAGCGCCCGCTCGAACTTGAGCGAAATCTGCTGCTCGGTCAGCCGCGGCACGTCGAGCCGGTCGTAGACCTCCTTGACGCGGGCAATCTTCTCGGCATCGCTCAGCGAGGGGTCCTTGTAGGTCCGGCGGAGCGTCTCGCGCGTGGGCTCGTCGGCACGGCTCATCGCCGTAATCATCAGATAGGTCTGCTTCCCCTCGAGGATGTCGCCGCCGATGGCCTTGCCCAGCCGCTCGTCGCCGTAGCTGTCCAGCAGGTCGTCCTGCAGCTGGAAGGCGAGTCCCAGCTCGATGGCGAAGCGGTAGAGCGTGCGGCAGTCCTCCTTCGGTGCGCCGCCGAGGATGGCTCCGATGGTGACGGCACCGGCCAGCAGCACCGAGGTCTTGAGTTCAATCATGTGCATGTACTCCACCACCGAGACCTTCTGCTTCTGCTCGAAGTCCATGTCGTACTGCTGCCCCTCGCAGACCTGGAGCGCCATGGTGTTGAAGACCTTCAGAATGCGGGGCAGCAGCTCCGCGGGGCACTGCGCCAGCATGCGGTAGGCGCAGATAATCATCGCGTCGCCCGAGAGGATGGCCACGTTCTGTCCCCACTTGGCGTAGACCGAGGGCTTGCCGCGCCGGACGGGGGCGTTGTCCATGATGTCGTCGTGCAGCAGCGTGAAGTTGTGGAAAATCTCGACGGCGGCCGCAGCCGGAAGCGCCTGCGCCGTTTCGGAGGAGAACATGCCGCAGGCGAGCATCAGCAGCATCGGGCGGAGCCGTTTGCCGCCGCCCGCCAGCGAGTAGCCGATGGGGGCGTAGAGTTTTTCGGGCTCGGAGGCGAAATCGGTCTGAGCCAGATAGTTTTCGATGGTCGAAAGCAGCTGTTCGTTCGCAAGCATGGGAGTAAGACTTTAGGATACAAAATTACCCCAAAAGTAGGAAAAAACTTTGGAGTGGGCGAATTTTATTTTAACTTTGACCTAATAAAAATTCATTAAAAAAGGTCAATCCATGAAAAAGTTAGTAATCGGTGTAGATATCGGCGGAATCAATACGGCATTCGGACTGGTGGACGAAAACGGCGACCTCTACGCCGAATCGGTCATCTCAACCAAGAAGTACCCCTATTTCGACGACTACAAGGCCTACGTGGCCGACCTGTGCGACGCCATGCACGCCATGGCCGACAGCCTCTCGTTCGACTACGAGCTGGCGGGTATCGGCATCGGCGCCCCCAACGCCAACTACCACAAGGGGACCATCGAGACGCCGGCCAACCTCTGGAAGTTCCGCGAGGATGAGCCCAATCCCGACGAGTCGCGCCGCATCTTCCCGCTTGTCGAGGACATCGCGCGCTGCTTCGGCGGCGTGAAGACGCTCATGACCAACGACGCCAACGCGGCGACCATCGGCGAGATGGTCTACGGCAACGCCAAGGGGATGCGCGATTTCATCATGGTGACGCTGGGCACGGGTCTGGGTTCGGGTTTCGTGGCCAACGGAGAGATGATTTACGGCAGCGACGGCTTTGCGGGCGAGTTCGGCCACATCATCGTCGAGCGCAACGGCCGCCAGTGCGGCTGCGGACGTCGGGGCTGTCTGGAGACCTACGTCTCGGCCACGGGCATCAAGCGCACGGCCTTCGAGCTGATGGCGACGATGACCGCACCGAGCAAGCTGCGCGACATCGCCTTTGCCGATTTCGACGCCTCGATGATTTCGGCCGCCGCCGCGCAGGGTGACCCCGTGGCGCTCGAGGCCTTCCGCGTGACGGGCGAGATGCTGGGCCGGGCGCTGGCCGACATTGTGGCCATCACCTCTCCCGAGGCTATCTTCCTCTTCGGCGGACTGTCGAAGGCGGGCAAGCTGCTCTTCGAGCCGACGCAGTGGTACATGGAGGAGAACATGCTCTCGATGTTCAAGAACAAGGTGAAGCTGCTGCCCAGCGGCATCCAGGGCAAGAACGCCGCCATCCTCGGCTCCTCGGCTCTGATTTGGCAGAGCATGCAGCAGTGAGGCAGATACGCTCTGTTGAAGCGCACCTCCGTGCGGAACAGGCCGCGCGGAGGTGCGCTTTGCGTTGAGGCCCGTCTGGCGTTGAGGTGCGTCCCGCGTTGAGGCTCGCCCCTCCCAAGGCGGGCTCTACGTTGAGAGCCTCCCCCGAGCTGCGGGTCGAACGAACCGAAGAGAGCAGTCGGAGCAAACCGGGAACCACGAAAAGAGCGGACCCGCCCCCATCGGGCGGGTCCGCTCTTTTTCTTTCCGTTGTGCCGGCCTCTATTGGCTTTCGGCTCGTTGTGTCGGCTGCATTGCCACTTGGGGCTTCATTGCCGGTGTATTCTTCCGGTCTTTGAGCCCTCCGGCTTGCGGCTGCCTTCCCGGCTGCCTTCCCGGCTGCCTTCCCGCCGGAGCGGGGGATTAGCGCATGGCGATTTCGGCCGAGCCAATCATGTAGCCGTCGCAGTAGAGCTGCACGAGGTAGGTGCCCGCCGCGAAGCCCGAACTGTCGAAGTAGATGCCCACCTCGAGGTCCTGGTTCTGGTAGTCGACCTCACGCATGGCCGAGTAGCTCAGCCGCTCGCCCTCGTACTCGAAGGTCGGCATCGCCTCGGTGGTCAGCACATAGCCGTCGGGCGAGGTGAGGCGCATGTAGACGGCCTTGTTGCCGGGTGTGGTCAGCTCGTTGGCCGTCAGCACGAAGTCCACGCGCACGCGCTCGGCGTTGCGGATGCGCGAAACCTCCTTGTTGCGGGCGTTGAGCCCCGTGAGGCGGATGCCGCGCGCCTTGATGACGGCACCGGCGCGCACCTTGTTGTCGAGCTCGGCGGCCTTCTCCTCGGCCATCTCGGCCCGCAGCGTGGCCGACGAAATCTCCTTGCGGTAGGAGATGTTCTCGGTGATGAGCTTCTGGTTGAGCGAGTTGAGCGAGTCTATCTGGTGCAGGTAGCCGCGCATGACCGTACGCAGGGTCCCCACCTCCTTCTCATACTGCTTGATTTTGGCCAGGCTCCAGCGGCGCTCCTTGCGCAGCTGGTTCATCAGCGAATCGGCGCGGCCCCGCTCGATGTCGAGGCTGGCCGAGATGGAGTCGTTGGCCACGTGCAGGTTGTCGTAATCCTCCATCAGACGGCCCAGGTCGTTCTGAATCGAGTCGCGGTCGGCGCGCAGCAGCTCGTTGTCGAGCATCTGCTGGCGGTGGATGCCGAAGTAGAGCGCCGAGATGGCGACCAGAATCACCGAGAGGATGATGATGACAATCCGATAGCCGCGGATGGACTTTCCGGAGTCGGGCCGGGGCGTGTAGTCCTCCTCGAACTCCGTGTTGTCGTAGTTATCGTACTCCTGTCTGTTCTCTTCCATGGTGTTGGTGTGTGGGTTTGATTTTTCTGCAAAGATACGTTTTTTGGCGAATTATCCTAACGCCGAATCTGCGGCCCGCTATTTTATCCGGCTTTTGAGCGGATATTTGAGCCCCTTGTAGCCCGAAAGGTAGGCGTTGATGCTGCCGATGCGCACGGGCGACTCGAGGTAGAGCGGGATTTTGTTCTCGTCGTCCGAAATCCAGATGGTGAAGACCGTGCCGTCGGTGAACGAGAACCCCTCGGAGGTGCCCAGCTGGCAGTCGAACTTCAGCGTGCGAAAGCGCCCCAGGTTGCGGATTTTCTTCTCCTCGCGCCCCAGGAAGCGGAAGTGGAGGTGGCGGACGGTGTCCTGCAGCACCATCTGCAGCGTGCGGGGCTCCCCGGCTCGGAACTGTTCGGCCTCGGCCGAGCGGAGGCTGAAGAAGAGCGAGATGGCATCCATGCTCTCGCGCGTGAGCGGGAGCTCCTTTTCGCGAATGGGGCGCTGGCGGCTCTGCCAGCGGGTGTGGACGCGCATCTGCTCCCAGTCGTAGCGGTAGGTGCTGCGGAAGGTGTAGTCGCCCTCGTGCAGGTCGCTGCGGAAGTGTACCGGGCGCAGCGAGTCGGGGTCGACGTGGACCGTGTAGATGTCGACCAGATTGAAGAACCACCGGTAGGTGGGCAGCGTGCGCCCCTCGCCGATGACCTTGTAGCAGGGTTTCCCTTCGAACTCCTCCTCGGAGGTGGCAATCTGCACGGCGCCGATTTCGGTGTTGGGGAACATCTTGGCGCGGTAGCTGACGCGGTAGTCGAGCACCTCGCCGGGGTGGTAGAGCTGGGCGGCAAGGGGCGCGGCAAGCAGCAGCAGGAGCGCCGTGAGCAGCGTTTTGGTACGGGTCATCATGATGAGAAAACGGTTCTTGGTGGTAAATTATTACGAAATTCGTGAAAAATCAATCTCTTCGCGCCCCGAGTAGCGCTCCTTCAGGCGGCGCAGCCCCTCGTGGCCGGGGGCCGCGAGCGCGGGGTCGGATGCGAGCACCTCGCCGGCGGCGTCGCGCGAGCGGGTGAGTATCTGCACGTCGAGCGTCGGGTTGGCAATCTTCAGGTCAAAGGCCATGCCGCTCTGCTGCGTGCCGTTGATGTCGCCCGCGCCGCGCAGCTTGAGGTCGAGCTCCGCCAGACGGAATCCGTCGTTGGTCTGGCACATGGCGTCGAGCCGCGCCTGCGACTCGCGCGAGAGCTTGTCGCCCGACATGAGGATGCAGTAGGACTGCTCGCCGCCGCGCCCCACGCGGCCGCGCAGCTGGTGCAGCTGCGA
>OLPR01002815.1_pt1 | contig 12354 bp, 14 predicted proteins | sample 1672761 | NCBI WGS metagenome assembly OLPR01 (sample SAMEA3136721, study PRJEB25190) | human gut metagenome | biome: human gut; feature: human-associated habitat; material: faeces | place: Austria | collected 2013 | reverse complement strand
ATGTTTGGACGCAGCCCCTCGCGAAATTTCGCAAGGGGCTGTTGTTGATTTCTGACAGATTTGGCTTTACAATAGAAAAATAGAATACGTTGGAACGATAGGAGGAAAATATGGCATCGAAGAGCGACTATCTGCAATTTATTTTGTCTCAGCTGGACAATCTGGAAAACATCACCTACCGTTCGATGATGGGAGAATACATCCTCTATTATCGTGGCAAAATTGTGGGCGGGATCTATGACGATCGACTGCTTGTCAAGCCGGTAAAAGCGGCCGTCAATTATCTGCGGACAGCGAGCTATGAGACACCCTATGAAGGGGCAAAGGAGATGCTGCTGGTCGACGAAGTGGATGACCGTGCATATTTAGAAGGATTGTTTCAAGCGATGGTTGATGAACTGCCAATGCCGAAAGCGAGAAAGAAGAAATAGCCTGGCATGGATGTCGAAAAATTGGGTGGAGAAATGTACGACGACAAAGAAAATGAGAAAATGGTGGATTATCAGATCAGACCGGTGCGGCCGGAGGAGTATCGCGCAGTGGAGGACTTAGTGCGCGATGCGTTTTGGAATGTGTATCGACCAGGTGCGATTGAGCATTATCTGATCCATGTGTTGCGCGAAGCCGAAGGCTATGACCCGGCGCTCGATCTCGTGGCTGAAAAAGATGGCGCGCTCATTGGGCAGAGCCTTTGCATGCGCGCGGAAATTCTCAGCGATGACGGACGTGTGCTGCCGGCGCTTTGCCTGGGGCCAATCGGCATTGCGCCAGCGTGGCAGCGACAGGGATTTGGCAAACGACTGCTTGATGAAACAATTGCACGGGCGGCGGCGTTTGGCTATGGTGCGATTTGCCTTGAAGGAAACAGCGCATTTTATGAAAAGAGTGGTTTCGTTCGCGGCGACAGCCTCGGCCTGCGTTATCGCGACGACGATGGATCGATGGCACCGTATTTTCTCGTGCGCGAACTGCGGGCTGGCTATCTCAATGGCGTGCGCGGCGAATATGGACCGCCGGCGGCGTATTTTGTCGATGAAGCGGAGGCTGAAAAGTTTGATGCACAGTTTTCGCCGAAGGAGAAGAAACGCCTGCCGGGGCAACTGGTATGAGAATAGGCAGGATCACTCTTGTTTAATCGAAAATAATTTGCTGATACAATGAACGAAACTCCCTCATGACAAAGGATGTTCCTTTGTCATGAGGGAGTTTTACATCGTATCATCTTTTATTAAGCCAATCGTCGATGGTGAGGCAAGGAATTTCGCGGAATTGCCGGAGCTGCCTGTCGTTCGTGAGAAAAGCGTCGCATCCATACACACAAGCGGTTGCCAGTTGTAAAGCGTCCAATGATTTGAAATCTTTGTAAGCAGCGCGGATTTGCGCCGCTTTTGTTGCGATCTCGAGATTGGTTGGTAGGACAGGGATATGGCAATCATTTAGAAAATCTGCACATGCTTTGATTTTCTCATGATTGTTTGTGCGATAGGGGTGCACCAGATATTCCATACAGGTTAATACAGATGTTAATAAAAGTCGATCGTTATACAAAATCTCTTCGAAGATTTGACGCGTTTTATCACCAAAATGAATGTCATCGTCGAGAAAGTAAATGAGTGGTGTAGTATCAAGAAATACTTTTTTATACTCGGTCATCGTTGCGTAATCCTTTAACATAATCTTGAGCATCTGTGTGGAACAGTTTTTCACCGCGCCCCATATATTGTTTTAAATCAGGCTTGCTGTGTGTTTTATTTTGTTCGTCTAAAAGTGTGATGATGACTTTTTGACCGGTGGTCATTTTCACATCTTCATCAATAACGATCTGAGAACCATCATAGTGGCCGTTTACAGCAATCAACATAAAATGACCTCCTTACTAAGATTTCTTAGTTTTTCTTAGTATTATTATACAAGTTGCTGAGATATAGTTCAATCTTCTTGAACCATTTGAAATGATCTTGGCTTTTTTACTCCACCGCTTTCTCCAAGAGCACGAGCTCGACGCCGTCGATGCCGTTGAACTGGCAGGGCACGATGGTGACTTCGCGGTAGCCGAGTTTCTTAGAGGGTGCGCGCTGGAATGTTGCGCGCATTGGTATCGATGCGCAGGGCGGTGCAGCCCCGTTCACGTGCGATGCGCTCGTAAAATTGTGCGAAGGCGGTGCCGAGACCGCGGCCTTTGGCGGCGGGGTCGATGACGAGGGTGTGCATGACGAGAACGTGGTCGTCGTCGGCAGTGATCTGCCATGGCGCGCCGATGTATTCGTCACCCTGCAGATGATTGAGGATGGCGGTGCCGACGACGGTACCGTTCTGCTCCTCCACGAAAAGATCGTCGCGGGCGAGCGCGGCTTCGGCGGTAGCGCGGGTTGGATAGATATCGCGCACCCAGCCGATGGTGGTGCGGCCGGCTTCTTCCTCAGTGTGAATGCGATCGTAGATTGCGCTCACAGCGTCAAGATCGGCGGCTGTGGCTTTGCGAAAGGTGACGGTCATGGCGGAATGCTCCTTTATTGATTGGGATGCGAGCACTTTTTCGAGAAGCTGCAAACGGATCTCCGGCAGTCCTTCGAAGCGGTGCGGATGGATCGTGATGCGCTGGAAGCCGGCGCTTGCATAGAGGGCGAGGGCGCCGCTGTTGCGTTCGTTGGTGTCGATGCGCAGTGTGCGGCAGCCCTCTTTGCGTGCGTGGCGTTCGTAAAAATCCAGCATGGCGCGGGCGTAGCCCCGGCGACGAAACGTGGGATCAATGGCGAAGGTGTGCATGACCATGACTTCGTCGGGGCGCGCATCGATCTGCCAGGGCGCTGGCGCGTAATAATCGCTCTGTAGTTTGTTGAACACCGCCGCGCCAACGAGCGCGCCGTCGGCTTCCTCGAGAAAAAGATCGTCGCGCGCAAGGGCATCCTCGAGGGTCTGGCGCGTTGGGTAAATGCCGCGCACCCAGCCGACGCTGGTGCGTCCTGCTTCTTCGGCGGTGAACACGCGGTCGTAGAGCGCCAGGAGCGCGTCGAGGTCGTCCGGCGTGGCTTTGCGGAATGTGATCATGGAATGGCTCCTTCCTGAGAGATAATAATTTAATTATACGCGCAAAATGCGTCGCGTTCAACTCTGGCCGCGAAAATACAACCGCGACAATCCTGAGCGGACCGTCGCGGTTTGTTTAAGCGTCTTCTGAATGATAAGCAAAGGGCAGCAATTCACGCGCCAGTATTTTCACGAGCGTGCCGTCGGCGTCTATAATGACGGCACATTCCGGCGCGTAGTCGGAGAGGATCTGGCGGCAGTTGCCGCAGGGTGGGATGATCTCCTCGCCATTTTCTCCGCGCACGGCGACGATGGTGGTGAAATCGCGCTGGCCTAGGGTGATGGCGGTACCGAGGGCGACTTGTTCGGCGCAGGCGCCGTGGATGGCGTAGACGTTGACGCCGCAGAAAATGCTGCCGTCGGCACAGCGCACAGCGGCGCCGACGGTGTGGTTTTCGTGGACGCCGTCATAATTGCGGCGAATGGCGTCGCGCGCTTGAGCGATGAGGGCGTGGTCGTCAGGGGTGAGTGGAAGCATGGCGTGCTCCTTTCTTACACCCGCTGCCAAAGCAGACGGTTGTCGGTGAACGTCGCAGACAGGCGCTCGCTGTCGAGCAGCCAGGAGAGATAATTGCGCACGGTGCTGCCGACAAGGGCGTATTGCTCGAAGGTCATGGCGAGGTCGTAGCTGGTGAAAAGATGCTGCAGAACTTCCTCGAAGGTGTGCGGCGCGGCGCAGAAATCCAGAATGTGACCGGCAATCTCGTTCACCTTGTCGATGTTGTATTGTGCCAGCGGCGCGATGTCCTCGGTGGCGACGGCATGAGCGGGCACGAAAAGTGCAGCGTGCATTTCTTTAACGCGCTCGAGGGTGTCGAGATAAGCGGCGACGTCGTAAACATAGCTGATCTGGTATTTGTCGAGGGTCGCCTGGCTGGATAGGCAGTCGGCGAGAAAGACGACATCGTCTGGCGTGCGCAGACCGATCATGTCGAAGAAATGCCCCGGCAGCGGGATCAGCTCAAAGCCCGCAGGAAGATGTTCTGGCGTCAGCGGCTGGGCGTCGCTTTCCTGAGCGAGGAGAAACTTGTGGCGCAGTGCCTTCATCGGATAGCCGCCGTAGAGTAGCGCGGGTTCGAGGATCGGATGCTGGGTGAATGCAGCCTCAATGCCCGGCGCATAGAGGGCGCAGCCGGTCTGCTTGGCGAGATAAGCGTTGCCGCCGATGTGGTCGGCGTTGGAGTGGGTGTTGTAAATAGCGTCAAGCGTCCAGCCCTGGCGGTCGAGATGCTGGCGCACCTTGCGGCCAGCTTCCTTGTCGTTGCCGCTGTCGATGAGCACGACATGGCCGTCGCTGGTCTCAACGACGCCGATCTTTGCCGGACTTTGGATGTAATAGGTGTGCGGCGCGACCGGGATGAGTTCGTACATGGAGAATCCTCCTTCTTTCATTTTCTATCAGTATAGCACAAAGATGCCTGCGAATGGATGGGAATGAGCGGAGAAAGTGTCCCTTCGCAGAAAATGCTTAGACGATGCAGGGCGCGGGTGGCTGTGATATAGAGCAGGTTGCGATCGGCGTCGTCGTGGTAAGTGTTTGCGTCGGCGTCGGCGAGGATCACAGCATCGAACTCGAGGCCTTTCGTGAGCGCTACGGGGACGATCAGCGTGCCTTGAAGATCTTCGTTCTGCAGACGCAGCTGGTGCACGTCGGTGCGGGCTTTGAGCTCGCTGTAGAGCGATTGGGCAGCGGACTCGGTTTTGGTGATCAGGCAGATGCTGCCATAATTTTTCGAGCGACAGCTGTCGATCTCCTGCACGAGACCGGAAAGCCAAGCGCTGTGATCACTGAAAGCCTGACAGCGCACAGCGTCGCCGTGACGGTTGAAGGCTTCGACCTGCGGCGCCTCGTCAAGAAAGTTCAGGGCGAATGCGAGAATCTCGCTGGAGCAGCGGAAGCTTTTCGTGAGCGTGTAGTGCAGGCTGTTTTCTTTGTCGAAAATGGCGGCGATATGGTCGTAGAGCGCAGCGTCGGCGCTTTGCGTTAGACGCTGGTTGATATCGCCGAGGATGGTGAGTTTGGCATTTGGAAAAAGCTGGTGAAAAATCTCGAATTGCAGTGGCGTGTAATCCTGCGCTTCGTCGATGATCACCTGGCGGATGCGGCGCCAGGCGCGGTTGCCGTAGAGCTTGAGATGGAGATAGAGCAGACAAATGGCGTCGTCAAATCCAATGCGGCCGTTTTCGAGAGCGGACAGGGTGCGGCGACGGATCGCGGCGAAATTGTCCGGAAGCTCGGCTGAATCAAAATAGCGATCTTCCTGCCAGAGACGGCTGTAGAGCGCAGGCAAATTGAGATGGGTGAAGTGGGCGAGCTTTTCCTGGGCGGCGGCGCGTTTTTCTTTTGATAGTCCGCTGAGCCCATCAAGTACACGACTTTCCACATGATCGAGCCGCGTACCAAGCAACAGATCGTCGCGGTCGCGCACGCGCTCTTCCAGCTCATGCTTACTCACAAGCAGACGTCCGGCAAAGCGGATGTCGTGGTAATTGATGTAGTGCTGTGGAATGTCCTCTGCAAAGCGATCGAGGGTCTGGCGAAAGGCCTCGCTCGTTTTGAACGTCAGGCATTGATTGACGAACACTTTCTGGCTCGAACCAATGGCGCGCTCCAGAAAACTGTGCTGCGCTTCGATGCGCATATCGTCGCTGAGGATATCGTGCAGAAGCTCGTCGAAAGTCAGCGTGCGCACATTATCCTCGCCCAGCTCTGGCAAGACACCTGCGATGTAGCTCGAGAAGGTGCGGTTTGGTGAGAGGATGAGGATGTCCGTCGAGGCCAGCTTGTTCGCCAGCCCTTCGTACATAAGAAAAGCTGCGCGGTGCAGGGCGATCGCGGTTTTTCCACTGCCTGCAACGCCCTGGATCATCAGAAGATCCGCGTCGAGATTGCGAATGATCAGATCCTGATCGCGCTGGATCGTTTCTACAATGGCGCGCATTTGTGGCGTTGTGTTTTGCGAGAGCAGCGCCTTGAGGATGCCGTCGCTCACTGTCATATCTGTATCGAAGAAATATTGGAGCTGACTTTCGGTGATCTCGTACTGACGCTTGCGTGTAACCTTTCCCTTGATGCGTCCAGCAGGCGCGTCGTAGTACGCGTCGCCAAGCAGGAAACGGTAAAAAACGCTGGCGATCGGTGAGCGCCAGTCGATGATCAGATTTTCTGCCGTGCCTTCTTCTAAAAGAGCCGTGCGGCCAATGTAGAGCGGCTCGGGATTTTTTTCGCCCTCAAAGAGAAAATCGATGCGGCCAAAATACGGAGATGGACGCAGCGCCTTCAGTCGCGCAACCTTTTTTGCGAGATTATCCTGCGTGACCGCCATATTTGTCAGCGCCACCATGCTCTGATTCAGCTCGACAAGCGATTCAAATCCGTCGGCGCTGGAAAGACTGCCGCCGCTGCGTGCGCCGTCTTCAAAAACATCGCGCTGAACGCTCACCATTTCCGCTTCGCGGCGCGCCAGCTGATCCTCCGCCTGGGCGATCTGGCGATCCGTTTCTGCCAACACCTGCGCAAGATATGCTTCTTCTTTCATTCGTTCCTGTTCCTGATCGTTGTCGTTCATCGTCTGCGCCTCCTTGTAGATTTCTTGCCTCAGTGTACCGCATTTTTCCGCAGGTGACCAGTCTTGTTCGCAGCGGACAGAGTGTGGTATAATAGATGTGCAAAAGGCGCTCGGGAAACCGAAGCGCCTTTTGCATTGTCAGCAGGAACATGTTATACTGAGAACACGTAAGTTAACGTGTATGTTAGCACACAAGTAAACGAGTAAGTGGAAACGCTCAGCAGCCGATTGGTTGCTGAGCGTTTTTTTACTCACAAGGCTGTGCCTTTCTTTGGCACGAAGAAGCGGGACATTTCCACGCCTTCCAGTTTTAGCAGGGCGATCTTTTTATCGAGGCCGCCGGCGTAGCCGGTGAGACTGCCGCTAGCGCCGACGACGCGGTGGCAGGGCACGATGATGCCGATGGGATTGTGGCCGACGGCGCCGCCGACAGCCTGCGCAGACATGCGTGAGCGCTGTTGCAGACGCGCGATTTCCTGAGCAATGGCGCCATAGGTTGTCGTTTCGCCGTAGGGAATGGCGAGGAGCAGTTGCCAGACAGCGCGCTGAAAATTGCTGCCGCTGGCGTGGAGAGGCGGTGTGAGCTCTGGATTTTCACCAGCGAAATAGATGTCAAGCCAGCGCTGAGCGCTGATGAGAATGGGATGCGACGGCATTTTCTGCGCGTTCGTCAGCGCTGGAAAATATTTCTGCCCGTCGAAAGCGAGATGGGTCAATCCTTCGTCGTCGCTGGCGAGCAGGATCTCGCCAAGGGGCGAGGTGTAGGTCGTAAAATAATGCATGATGCGCCCTCCTTTGAAAAATTTGATATCAATATTGTAGCACAGCACGAGCACCAGCGGACAGCAGAAAGCGCGCTCGCTGAGAAAATGGTGTCGTTGACACAATGGAACGGTCGGATAACGAGCAGCAAAAGATATAATATCGAAAAACACAATATCATGATGTGGTAATTAAAATTTGAAAGTGGATCACACAGAAGAGCGGGGAAAGATGAAGATACGTGTAAAAGTCGATGAAAAGCGACGAGAAAGTTCAGAATACGATCACGCATCGTCCACCGCATGGAAACAAAAGCCCTGTTACAGTGCACGCCTGTAACCTCGGTTGCGTTTCAGGTATTGAGATTTTTGATCAGAAAAAGATGACAAACTGGCAACGATGTGGTAATATCATTATGACAACAGAAGTTTTCTTTTAATCTCTATACCCCCAGATTTTTTAGGAGGCATTCATGAAAAAAATCAAAACCACCATTGTTATCGTTGCTGCCATCGCTGCGATGGCCGTCAGTGTTTGGGGCGACCGTCAGCTCGACGCGCGCTACAGCGATGCTGGAACCACTCCGGCAGCCGTTGTTGAAACCATAGCTGAATGAGGAATTTACAAAAGCAAAGAGCCGTTTGCCGATCCCAGCAAACGGCTCTTTGCTTTTTCATAATTTGCCGTGATATTTCTTCCAATAATAGATGTAGGAAAGTACGCCGGGAATGCCAATCCATAGGGCGATGGCGGCGATGGTGACAGAGTCGAAAGCGTCGAGGGTGAGGCTGGCGGCAACGTAGAGCAGCGCCAACGGTAGTGAGATGATGCCGAGGATGCGGTGGGCGACGTTCCAGGTGTCCTCATCGCGTACGGTCCAGGGCAGACGCAGGCCGGTGTGGCGTTGGAAAGGCAGACGTGGCGAGACGAGGCCAAAAAAGATCATTAGGACGGTGATGAAGCACATGGCCGTGAGCCGTTCTGAGCGCTCGGAAAATACGAGCACTCCGGTGGCGGATAAGAGCCCGATCACCATGGCCACGAGAATGATGCCGATGTTGACGAGCGTTGTCAATCGCAGCACGCCGAGCCGCAGATCGTCGGTGGAAACGCTGGTGAGGAGCGCCAGATTGCGATAGAGAATGATCACTGCTGCGAGCGCACAGCCGCCGACGAGCACGAGGGAAACGATCGGCTGCTGCACGGCGAGGGCGATAAAGAGCGCCGCGAAACAGAGAAAGAGGATGAGATTGCGCTTGTTCGCTGCTTCTTTTAAGAGCGCGCTGTGGCGCTTGCGGCTGGCGAGCTCGGCGTTGAGCGCAGCGAGCTCTTCTGCCAGCGCGTCGGCGCGCCAGTTTTTTTCTTCGATGCCCAAGAGCGTGCTCACGGAAACGCCGAGCAGGTCAGAAAGCTGGATCAGCATGTCAGCATCGGGCACGGAGGTGCCGCGCTCCCATTTCGAGATCGTCTGACGCACGACGTTCAACCGCACAGCGAGCTCTTCCTGGCTCCAGCCTTTTTGCTTGCGGTATTTTTGGATGTTGTCACTGAGCATTGAGATTCAACTCCTTGCGAATATTTGTGCTCCGGAACTGTGTTCAGTATACGAAAAGCCGGTGCGAATGGCAAGCAACGTAAAATAACATCGACAGAAATGGCGGCGCAGCGCGGCTTTGCGGGCAGAAGAAAACGCTGGCGAATGGTTCGCCAGCGCTTGGGTTTATTGTATGGAAGTTGGTGGCAGAGCGGAAATGTGCGCCAGGATCTCCTGCACGACAGCTGTCTTGGCGTCGGCGTAATCCTGAATGTACGTCCATTTCTGCGCGGCGAGCCGACACTTTTCTGCGGCATAGCGTTCGCGGTCAACGGCATGGCTGCGCAGATGGTCGCGGAAGGCCAGCATGCGCTGTGCTTCGTCACAGCCTTGACTGAACACGTGGAGATTGACAGTGGGCGACTGGCCTTTGAACATGCGATGCTCGTACCAATCCGGTTCGCGCACGCGCAGCGTGTAGCCAGCCATTTACGCACACCAAGGTGTACATAGATCGTTCCTCGTTTTTCAGAAGCGAATACTCGGAATGGAAAACGGTGATGATGGAATAAGGATTTGGGCAGAAAACGCCCCGCAATAAACATCAGAACACCGACGAAAATAAGGTATGATACACAACGCAAGAACATGATGTATGCTGTCACTGACCTCCTTCGGCAGATTCAAAATGCTGCAGCCACTTTTATGCAATAAGCGGCAATGCTCAGTCATAATCATGCCAGAATTGCAGTACAGTCTGTTCGTATAATGCTTGATCTACGACATAGCTCATACCATGTCCGGCTCCGGGAACGACCAGAAGACGCTTGGGAGATGCGCATGCTTTGTAGTTTTCATAAGTCATTTCTACCGGTACAAGCGCATCGTCAGTACCGTGGATAAACAGCACTGGGACGTGGCTTTCTGACAGCGCTTCGGTGCAGGAATAATCTGTGGCTCTGAAATTAATGCGGTCTTGGCAGATTGCATCGATGATCTCGCTCATCCATTTGTCGTAAGGGATGTGTAAATTCGTCTGTGCCACATGCCGCCAGATTGCTTGCGGAGACGTATAGCCGCAGTCTGCAATGATGCCGTGCACATTGTTCGGTAAATCAAAGGCAGAAGCCATTAGTACAGTGGATGCGCCCATCGACACGCCGCAAAGATAGATTGGCAAGTCCCTGCCGGTTTCTTCGTTGACCCAGTTGACCCAGTCGACCCAATTGATGCAGTCGAAGCGTTCGGCCAAGCCGAAGCCCATGTAGTCGCCATCGCTGCCCCCCTTGTCCGCGTTGCTCTGCAAAAAGTACGCTGCAGCCGTTTTCCTTGAGAAAATTTGCTAGCATGCCAAAATCACGGGACCAGGAGGAGCGCCAGCCATGCATGGCGACCAGCACACGTTTTGCGTTTGGTACAGAGAGCCAATGCCCCACCAGTCGGATACCATCCCAGGCGGCGATTTCTACGGTTTCGTTCGGCGTATTTGCTAATTCAGCAGCGGCTTTTTCTCTCAATTTTGCAAAAGCCAGTAAGGCTGGTTCATCATTGTTGGGGATTTGCGAGGTAGGCAGATTTTCACCACGATCCAGTGCCATTGCCATCAGTTTTTTTGCAATGGAATAGGACACAGCGCCGGATATCGCAGCTGCTCCACATAAAAGTCCGCCGGCAGTCATGATCTTTTTTACAGTAAGTTTCATTATATTGTGCTCCTTCCCTTGGCAGTGTTTTTTGCGCTGCCCTCAGTCGCGTGCTGCTCTAGCCATTGGTTGACGATGTCACAAATTTGCTTTGCGGTATTTTCAGCGCCAAGCAATCCGCTGTTCAGACAAATATCATAGCTCGACGGTAGCGCCCAGCTACGGCCGGTATAATGTCGGTAATGGTTTGCTCTTTCTCGGTTAATCTGTATGATTTTTTGTTCTGCTTTGTCACGGTCAAGATGGTAGTATTTGACGGCTCGTGCTAGTTTATCCTGGAGGCCTGCAAAAATAAAAACCTTCATTAAACGGGGATCATCTTCCAGCACATAATCTGCGCAACGTCCTACAATCACGCAGCTGCCTTGCGCTGCAATTTCTTGGATCACCTGAGATTGTTTAATGAACAACTCATCCTCTCCGCTTGGTCCTGTATAAGGGCCTGGATGAAATCCAGACAGTCGACTATATCGTTGTTCTGCATTTTCGATAAACGATTCAGACAAACCTGTCTCATCAGCCATGCGGGCAATCAATTCTTTATCATAGAATGGTAATCCGAGTTGCTCGGCGACTAGACGACCGATATATCGTCCACCAGATCCATATTCACGAGAGATGGTAATAATGATTTGCGGTGGATGATTTTGTATTGTGCGTGAATGAGCAACGGCTGCTTTTTTACTGATTTTCGCCTGACCAAAGGTGCGAATCTCTGAAATCAACAGGAGAATTGCCATTATAAATGCTAGCCCATCTGCTACTGGTCTGGCTGCCAGTACACCAGTCACGCCCATAGCTTGTCCCAAAAAGATTAAGCCAGGGACAACGAAGATGGCTTGTTTTGACAGAGACAATAACGCGCTTTTTCCACCTTTGCCGATCGCCTGCAAAAAAATGCCAATAGGCATTTGCACGCTGTTTGCGATAATGCAGAAAGTGTAGACGCGAAAGGCTATCATGGCAAATTCTATATACTGCGGATCGTTGGTGTCACCAAATAATAGAATGATTTTGTCCGGTACACTTTGAAATAATATAAAAGCTGCTGTGCTGATTATAAGTCCACATGCGATCACCATTTTCAAAGCTTTTTTTGCGCGGTCATATTTCTGAGCACCATAGTTATAGCCGATAATTGGCTGAGCACCTACGGCCATTCCCAATAACACGCTATTCAAAATTTCATTGACTTTTGCGACGATGCCAACTACAGTGATCGGAATCTCTGCGCCAAAAGGAGACAATGCACCGTATTTGCGTAGTAGATTGTTTTGCAAACCCATGACCAGCGCAGCAAACAGCTGCGTGATAAAACTGCTGATCCCGAGCGAGACAACTTTAGCAGAAATTGCAGCATTGAATTTAACTTTTCCTTTCAGTTCGATGCATTTTGGCTTTCTCAGATACCAGATATTTAGAATGAAAGATACGATCTGGCTGATGACAGTGGCAATTGCAGCGCCTTGTACACCAAGATCAAATACAAATATGAAGATTGGATCAAGAATGACATTTAATACTGCTCCGGAAAGCATGGCGACCATTGCATATCGAGGACTACCATCTGCGCGAATCACAGAGTTGATCGTTGCGTAGATCATTTGAAAAGGAAGCCCAAGAATGATGATATAACCATAGTCACGAGCATATGGCTCAAGCTCCGGTGTACAGCCGAATAGATGCAAAAGTCGTGGAA
>OLPR01002814.1_pt1 | contig 12355 bp, 15 predicted proteins | sample 1672761 | NCBI WGS metagenome assembly OLPR01 (sample SAMEA3136721, study PRJEB25190) | human gut metagenome | biome: human gut; feature: human-associated habitat; material: faeces | place: Austria | collected 2013 | reverse complement strand
CGGGGCCGGACTGGCCGGGGCAGCGCTCCCTTGCGCAGGGGTGGACGGGGCGGCTGGATTTGCTGCCCCGGTCACTGGGGCGGTTCCACCTGCGCCCGGCTGCGCCACAGTGGGATTCGCCGCGTCATCCTCCGACATGGCCGAATTTCGCGCTGCAGGGGCCTGTTTTGCCCTCTCTGGTGCTTTAGGCGAGGAATCCTCCGCTTTCTCCGTTGACGGCTTAGAAGGCCCTTCTGATGCGTTTCCGTGGGTGCTGTTCATTTCCGTCAACGCCGCGTCCCCCTCCAGCGTGTCCGTGCGGCTCTGGTCGGGTTCGATGGTCTCGAAGCACCGGGCGATCTGGTAGTAGTCGAAGTCCATCTTATCCGGGAAACTTTCCCGGTTCTTGGCGTCCCAGCAGGGGTTGTGAGTGGTGAACATCACCCGGCGGCCGCCCTGGGCCTTGGCGGTTTTGGTCTTATCATCCCGCACCACGTAGGTCTCGTAATTGGCGAAGAGCAGCATGTCGCTCCACTCCTTCACCATGGGGGCCACCTTCTTACTGAGCTTCAGCTCCCACCGGTCATAGGCGCCGAACTCGTCCGGCTGCTCGAATTTGCGCATATAGGCGTGGGCCGTCAGGATCACGTGCACGCCCTTGCGGGTCAGGTCGGTCAGCAGGTTCAGCAGCCGCCCGAACTCCTCCTGCACCATCACGTAGCCCTTGCCGTAGCCGAAGTCCTCAATGCTGCGCACCTTGTTGGCCGTGAGGATGTTCTGGATGCACAGCCGCTCGGCCCAGTCCGCCGTGTCGACGGCCAGCGTGCGCAGGGCCTCCGGGTTTTGGATGCACCATTCCACTTCTCCCAGCAGCATGGGCCAGCTTTCCGGGGCGGGCAGGCGGCGCACGTTATAGCGCACCGTGCTGCCCTCGGTGTCGATGAATACCGGGTCCGGCAGACAGGCGGCGAAGCTGGTCTTGCCGATGCCCTCGGGGCCGTACAGCACCACCCGCTGCGCCCCGCCGATGATTCCGCTGGTAATTTTCATAGGTTAGAACTCTCCTTTTCGCCATTGGCGTGTGCTGGTGGGGTCGGGCTGCGGCGCTACTTGGCCGATGCCGTCCGCAAGCAGCGCTTCTTTCGGCCCACCCCGGCCATTCAGGCCGTCGTGGGCTTCGGGGCTGTGGAGCGGCTGCGCCGCTGTCCTCGCCCCTCGGTTCACTTCATTCACCCTTCCGCTGGCTTGCTGCTCTGGTTGTGCTTCGCATAATTTTAGGGGCCTTGCCCCTAAAACCCCAGCAGGAGGCAGTGCCTCCTGCACCTCCACTCTTTTTTCGTCCTCCCCTGCTGCCGCCCCGTCGCTGATAATGAGCGTGCATTCCTCCGCATTGGTACTGACCCTCGTGGCGATGGCTTGCAATCCTTCCTCCTGCAGCCACGCGCCGAAGCGGGCCATGGTGTCCGGGTCCAGCTGCTCCAGCTTGTCCAGCAGCACAAAGCCGCAGTTCGGGTTCAGCCGCCGCACGATGGCCGTGGACACGATCAGCTGGTCGCTGGCGGACATACAGTCCCAGTTCTTCCCTTGATAGCACAGCTCGCCGTCCCGGACGCTGAGACCGGGCAGGGGCAGGGCCGCACCGTCCAGCAGGGCGGCTTTCTGCTGCCGCACTTCTTCCAGCTGGCCGGTCAGGCCGTCGTACTGCCGTCGGTACTCCCGCGCGTCCTCCTCGGCCTTTTCCCGGTCCAGGTTGGCCCGCACCCGGGCGTTGATCTCCTCCACGTTGCGGATGGACGCTTCCAGCTCGGCGGTGCTTTCATCCTGCAGGTCGGCGGCGTCCTTCTGGGCGGTGGACAGGTCGCACACTGCCGCTTCCAGTCGTCGGTTCACGTCGGCCGCCTCCCGGCTCAGGCGATCCACCAGCGCCTTCAGCTCGTCCCGTCTGGCCCGGAGGCGCTGGTGCTCCCCGTTGCGGGCGAGGATCTCCTGCTGCTGGCGGATCAGTTCGCTGGCGCTGACGGGCGCGTCGGGGGTATCGGGGTAAAAGGGCTGTTCCTTGGCGTACTTCATCTTCTGGTCGGCGATCTGCCCCACGGCCCGGCGCTGGTCGTACACGCTGCGCTCCTGCCGGTTCAGCTCCGCCAGCGTGGGGCCGATGCCCAGGATGTTCAGCAGGGTCTCGGCCTTTTCCCGGCTGCTCTGCTGCATGAACCGGGGCAGGTCGAGGGCCAGCTGTTCCACGAAGGTATTCAGCAGCTGCTGGCCTGCCCGCTTGCCGCTGGGGTCGGTCACGTACAGGTCGCTGTTCTTGCCCCGGCGCTCCACCACCAGCCCGTTATCCATCCGCACCCGGATGAAGGGCGGGATCACGCTATCCTCCCGTTGGGCGCTGCTGGGGCGGAAGCGGTCGCCGCCCAGCGCCCACGCGATAGCGTCCAGAATGCTGGTCTTGCCCTGTCCGTTTTTCCCGCCGATGACGGTCAGGCCGTTAGGGGTGGGTTCCAGCGTCACGGCCTTCACCCGTTTCACGTTCTCGATTTGCAGACTATTGATCTTCATAGGCTTAAAACTCCTTTGTGATTGTTCGCACGTCGCTGCGCGCCGTGCACAGGCGCGGTCTGTGTTCGCCGCGAAGGTTTGGGGTGCCGGGCGCGTCATACCAGCCCGTGCCCCCACAGCACGAAGGCCGCGCAGAAAAAGGCCACTGCGCCTACCAGCAGCAGGATCACCTGCCAGCTTTTATCCGGCGGGCACACCTCCGACGCCATGCGGCGCAGGCGGCGCTTGTAGCGGAGGAGGTTCAGCCCCGTCCGGGGCACGATCTCGATCAGCAGCATGGCGTTACCTCTCCTTTCTTCGGTCGGCAAAGCTCATCTCGTACCGCTCCACCTGCCGCAGGGGAAAGCCCCGCTGCCAGCGCAGCCGGGCGATCTGAGTCATCATAGGCTTGTCCTCCTTTCCGGGGCCGCCGCATCAAAGCGGCCCGGCGGTGCTTTGTTCATACGTAGTTCACACGGCCCTTGCGCTGCTGGCGGGCGGCGTAGTCGTATTCACCTCGGTTTTCGATGTAGTCCGCCAGGCTGCGCACATCCACCCGCTCACCGCCGCAGGCAGCCTTGATCCTGCCGTCCCGCAGCATGGCCGTGACGGTCTGGGTGGAGCAGCTAAGGATCTTGGCCGCCGTGGTCTTGGTGCAGGCCTCGCCATGCTGCTGCACCATGGCCGCGTGGCGGTCGGTGATGTTCGCACTCAGCAACCGCGCCAGTTCTTCCGCCGGCAGGCTGATCGTTGCTTCGATCATCCGCGCCTGACGGCCGTTGATCAGTCGAATTTTTGCCATTCCGTTCCCCCCTTGATGATGGAGTGTATGCTGAGGCGGGTCGTCCTCAGCCCTTACGCTTCAGGCCTTTATTTCCAAGGTTTCATTTAGGACACTTTCGGGGTAAAAAAAATGTCCATGGGATCTTCCAAATTCAGAAAATCAATCATTTTCTGAATCTCACCGCGGGTAAATTCCGTCCTGCCCTTCAGCTTCCGATAATACGCCGCCTTAGACATTCCAATGGCTTTGCACAGTTCTTCAACGGTTACTCCTTTGCTTTTCATCTCGTATTCCAGTTTGTAGCGATCCATTTCTGTCCTCCTTTCGTTGTGTCTTTCAGGACACGCCAAGTATAACCACACTCCTTCTCATTGTCAACCCCTAAAGTGTATTTTACGGCACATTTTTTTCAAAACCGTTTATTTTTGTTGCAAATAGGACACTTTTATGATATTCTATCATTCGAAAAGGCGGTGATGCAAATGGGGTTGGGTGAAAAGATCCATTCACTCCGTATCAGTCATGGAATGACTCTTGAAGAACTTGGAAATAAAGTCGGTGTTGGCAAAAGCACGGTACGCAAATGGGAAACCGGCATGATCACCAGCATTCGCAGCGACAAAATTGAAAAAATAGCTGCTGCATTGGACACAACTCCCGCCTATCTTCTCGGCTGGCCCCGGGAAATGGATGAACTGGACGGCATCGTTCATGATTCATACCCGGACTTTGTTCCCGGAAAGGGCTATATCGCGGAGAAGCGCCCCTCCAACCTGCTCCCCATCCATGCCCGCAAGGTGCCCATTCTGGGCGGCATCGCGGCGGGCGAGCCCATCTATGCTCAGGAGGAGCACGAGGAGTATGCCGACGTGGACGAGGACACCCCCTGCGACTATGCCCTGCGGGTGGAGGGCGACAGCATGGAGCCCACCATCTGCCTGGGCGATCTGGTGTTCATCCGCCGCCAGTCAGACGTGAACGACGGCCAGATCGCCGCCGTCCTCATCGAGGACAGCGCCACCCTGAAACGCATCTTCCACCAGTCCGGCAACCTGACCCTCATTTCCGACAACGCCGCCAAATATCCCCCCCGCCACATCACCCGCGAGGACGGCGAAGTCCGCATTTTGGGCCGGGCCGTGTCGTTTAAGAGGTTTCTCAAATAAATTTTCCGCCATGAGATTTGTCATTTTACCCGAGGTGATTTTTGGAATTTTCTTTCGATCCGCTATGCCGAAAATATGGCCGTGTGCCATTCAATAAAGGAGGTCTCCCCCATGAAAAAGGTGTTATGCCTGGTTCTTGTTCTGCTGTGTCTCCCTGTCTGGAGTTCTGCCGCCGCCCTTACCCCTGAAGAAGTGACTCAAACGCTGAACAACATCATCAACGATTCTACCGTTGACAACATGGAACAGCTTTTTGTCTACGTGGAGGCTGATAATGCCATTGTTCTCGGGCTCGTCAGCGAAGACATGATGAACCAGGCAGTCGCCGCTATAGATGCGGGAAAGGACACAAAGGTCTGGCACACCTGTAAAGCTCTGGCAACAAAGTACTACCAGACCTGCCGTTCGCTCATTGATACGCTCGGTCGCGAAGACCTGGGCTTCCGCGTCTATTTCATGACCAGTCTGGACGGGGAAGGCTCCATGTATTATGGCATCGGCGATAATGAGGATGGAAAGTGCATTGTTTTCGTGGACGTCGTAACTGGCGATGAAACGATCGTGGAGCCGGAGGAATAAAAATGAAAAAGCTGCTCTGTGCTGTTCTCATTCTCTGTTTGGTCCCTATGATCTCTCTGGCTGAGATCGACTTGTCCGGCCTGTCCACGGAAGAACTGATGGATCTGAACAAGGCTGTTATCATGGAGATCTTCAGCCGCGACGATTTCCAATTGGTCACCGTTCCGGCCGGCACCTATAAAGTCGGCGAGGATATCCCGGCCGGGACCTATACCGTGCAGGCGGACAATCTCGCCGCAGTTTCCGTTATGGACAAAAAGGGGAACTACACCGCTAAGATCTACACGGTCACAAAAGAGAATCCGGTGGGCAAGCTGGTTTTGGAAGACGGCGAAAGCGTGTCGATCGTCAACAGCGTCCGCTTTTCCCCCTATGCTGGGTTAGGATTCTGATAAAGAATTGCCAGTCCATAAATATGGACTGGCGCAATTCTGTTTCATTGCTTTCTGACTTTATTTTTTAGAAAGGAAATTATTATGGATTCTATCAAGCTTGATATTCCGTATGTACCACAACCCCAAATGTCCAATATGTGCGGTGCAGCCTGTCTGGAAATGGTTTACAGATATTTTGGTCTTGAAACCAGCCAAGCAGAAATTTGGAATCACATCAGCGCCGTAGACTCATTATCCCACCGTCTCAATTGCCATACCTATCTTATGACCATTGACGCACAGAACAGAGGTTTAAATTCAGTTGCCATTTCCATTGCAAGTCTTCTGGAATTGATCCCGGCTTGTCTTAAAAATTCGATTGTTCCTATCATCCTCTGCCGTCGTTCTCCAACAGATCTGTACGGACATTTTTGTGTTATTAAAGGTGTTGATTATAAAGGTTTTTATCTGAATGATCCAGATCCAGGAAATGTAAAAGGGAATAACTGGCTGCTAAAAACAAATGATTTTGTTGCAGCCGCGCGCAGTCGTGGGGAAGTACGTACTTCAAATACCCTTATCCTAATTTCTTCAAAAAATGTAGAAACAACGTCTGTTTCTCTTAAGCATCACATCGAAGGGCTAGACAGTCCTTGCGTTATAAACCGTGAAGTTTTTACAGCCATTCTTCCTTATAAGCCCCAAATTCTATGTACAGAACACGACCTATGGAGTTCTGTTGCCTCTTACTCCTGAAACTTCTTCAACCATTCTTCAAGCATTCCAACGCCGCCCGCACCATTGTAGGGCTGAACATGAAGCACGTAACGCAGTTTTTCTGTCATTTTCCTCACTATCCCGACGAACTCCGGGAACTTTTGACTATAGTGTTCCTCAAAAGCCTCCGTCATCCACCACAGGCTTTCAGAAAGAGACTCTTTCGGCAAAACAGCCGTAACCGTCCAATCCTGGGCAAGTAATTCTTCCTGAGAAGGCACCCAGTTTTTCTCTACTGCCCTTTGCTCGTTTTCCACTTCGATTCGGCACTGATCCATATCATTTGCCGGATCGATCAGAAAACGCTCTCCATTTTTACTGACCCGAATCATCTTTTGCTTTCCAAGAATGGCGCTACGCGTGGCTTCAAAAATGTTCATTTTCTTCCTCCCTATGATATAGTGCTTTATTTCTGCACCCTCATTTTAGAACATGCATTCTCATTGTGTCAATCCATTAAAGACATACAAGTGTCTCCTTTTGTTTCCTCTTTATTTTACCTATACAGCCCAAACTGCACCGTAGATCACTTCCATTCAGTACTCTGTTGTAATCATCACCTATTGGTGATATGATATCTTTGAAAGGAATGTCCCTGCGAAGGAGGAATCAGGTATGCTTAGTACCGAAAGCTTTTCCACTGCCTTTCCTTTCGTCGGCTCCGCTGTTTCGGGCCTCTCGGGCAATGAAAGAATCCTGTATCAGGCGGCCTCTCTGATGTGCGATGTCAGCACCGCTCTAGTAGAATACCGACGTAAAAACAAACTTACCCAGAAAGAACTTGCAGAAAGGCTTAATGTAGGTCAGCCCATGATCTCCAAGTATGAAAGTGGAGACTATAATTGGACTATTCGTTCTCTGGTTGAAGTAAGTTCCAAATTAGGGATGAATCTTACCCTCTCTTTAGAGGAAAAAGAAACGCCTTCCCAGTTGGGAATCCAAAAGGAATCACCTTTGAAGTAAGGAGTTTTTCCATGTATTCCACTGCTGAATTATCTACCCGCACCGGCATCCCGGAAGCGGTTCTTGCCCAAATCGCCTCCGCCGGCCACCAATGGGCCACCCGTGTGGTGCTGTTCGGCTCCCGGGCCCGGGGCGATCACCGGCCCAGAAGCGATATGGACATCGCCTTTTACGGCAACGATACCGGCTATCTGGCCTTTGCCGAGTCCATGGAGCAGCTGCCAACGCTGCTGGAGTTTGACTGTGTCCACATCACCGACCACACATCGCCGGATCTGATCCACAATATCCAGAAAGAAGGGATCCCCCTCATGAGTCGCGCCGCCGAAAAGACCGCCCAGCTGCAACGCGCCGTTTCTCGCCTGAAAGAAGCCATTGTCGAATACGAACAGACCCACAGTCAGGCCGTCCGGGACGGTGCCATCCAGCGCTTTGAGTTCAGTGCCGAGCTGGCATGGAAGGCCACTCAGGACTATCTGGAGGAGCAGGGTTATCTGGACGTTCACAGCCCCAAAGCCGTCATGCGCAAGGCCTATCTGGAAGGTCTCGTTACGGACGAACAGGGCTGGCTGTCCCTGCTGGACGCTCGCAACAAAACTTCCCACCTGTATGACGACATCGTGGTCGATCAGATTTATCAGCAGATTCAGGGCACCTATCTGCCCCTGCTGGATGCGCTAATGGAACGATTGGAGCAGTAAGAGCTGTCCGCTTCTGCCCCTTGCAGCCTGTGTGAAAGCGTTTTTCTTTCGTCCAAAGGAGGCACCCATGCCCAAACAGAAAGACGGCCGCTACCGTAAAAAGATCACCATTCCCGGCGTAGGTGTCAAATACGCCAGCGGAACCACCCGCCGGGAGCTGGAAGAAAACGCCCGGCGGATCCGCGAAAAGTTCATCGACGGCATTGACCCGCGAAGCGTCACCTTTCAGGAGCTGATCCTGGAATGGTTCAACGTCATCAAGCGGCCGCGCATCAAAACTGCCGCCACGCTGCGCAATTATCAGAACGCCATCAATGTGCATATCATGCCCTTTTTCCCGGAAATGCAGCTGCTCCGGGCTGTGCGCCGGGCCGATCTGCAGGCCTGTCTGGATGCCTGCGCAGGCATGAACGAAACCACCATCCGTCTGGTGCGTGCCGTCCTCATCCACGCCATGGAATACGCCGTGGCCGAGGGGATGCTGACCCACAATCTTGCCTCTTCCCTCCTGTGGCCCGCCGCAAAGGAGAAGCCGGAAAAGCAGACCATCGGGGATACACTGGCCGAAAAGCTCCTGAACATTGCCGAGACCGCCCCCAATGGGTTGATGATCCCCCTGCTGTATTATCTGGGCCTCCGCCGTGGTGAAATGCTGGCTTTGCAATGGGGGGATTTCGATTGGGACAGCAAGGTAGTACACATCCGACGTGCCTACGACTTCACCGCCAAAAAGCCGGGGCAGGATGACACGCCCAAAACCGCACAGGGTGAACGCACCGTTCCTCTGCCCGATACGCTGATCGACATCCTCCGTCCTCACCGCAGCCTGCCCCACCTGCATCTCTTATCCGACAAAGGTAATCAGCCGCTTTCTCAGGCGCGGTATCGTTATGACTGGAATCACATCATGAAGGAGGCAGGTTGTCTTTCTCTGTCTCCCAAATACGCCGAAAAGGTCCAACGCTGGCAAAAGGCCGGAAAGCCAATCGTTTCCCCCAATCCCTGCTGCGACTACAAAGCCGATGTCACGCCCCATACCTTCCGTCACACCTACATCACCGCCTGCGTCCTCGCCGGCATTCCTGCCGAGTACACCATGCGGATCGTTGGCCATGCCGACTATACAACTACCATCAATATCTATACACATATCGACGACATCTTCGAGCAGGGCAACGAAAGAATCCCCTTCCGCCTCGCCAACGTTCTTTCCGAACAGGTTGCCAAAAGGTTGCCAAAGCATGTTGTCGGAAATACGAAAAGCTAAATAATTTTAGGTATTGAGGCTGTTTTGTCGTTTTCGTAAGAATAGAAAGACATGAACACGCCTCCTTTAATGTTTGGCCGCAAGGGAAGGAATGCGACGTGCGCTCTTTCCTCGCGCCTTTCACTGTCACCATATGCCCCGAGCCAATTTGGGTGCAAAAAAATCTCCCGGGAGGAAGCCTCCGCAGGAGATTTTTTCGATGAACTTTTGGGGTATTTCTCAAGGGCGCATCAAGATATAACGTTTGTCCTTGAAGACGCGTCCCAGCTGCTCCGCGTGCCAAAGAGCGTCGTCCACATAGCGGAAGCCGCATTTCTCGATGACACGCCGGGAACGGTCGTTTTCCTCAAAATGGCAGATGGTCAGCGCATCCAGACAGCACTCCTCAAAGCAGTAGCGAATCACCCGCCGGACGGCCTCGGGCATCAGGCCCCGGCCCCAGAAATCCATGGCCAGCACATAGCCCAGCTCTGCGCAGCGCAGGCCCCGGTACTCCGGCTCCTGCGCCGCCCACGACTCGTGAAGCCCCAGCGAGCCGATCACCCGGCCTGTTTTCTTCCAGACAATGGCGAAGATATTGTGTCCTCGAATAAAGCTTTCCAGCACCTGGCAACTGGTTTCGATGCTGGTGTGATGGGGCCACCCCGCGCTCTCCCCCACGCCCTCCACGCTAGCGTAGGCGTACAAATCCTCCAGATCATCCTCCCGAAAGGGGCGAAGAAGCAGGCGTTCCGTTTCCAGCGTAGTCTCGCTGACGTCGATCATGGCTTCGTCCGGCAGAATCAGCTCCATGCGTTTTTCCCGTTCTTTCAAGCCGCAGCTTTCGTAAAAGGCAATGGCGTTCTGATTGAAGCTCCACACGCCCAAGTCGATGGTATGGCAATGGGACAGCCGCGCCTGACGCTTGCATTCGTCCATCAGCATTCGGCCGATCCCCTGCCGCTGGCAGGCGGACGACACGCATACATCGTCGATATAGAAGCGGTTGAAGTCCCGGAAGGTCGCATTCTTCCGGGCACGCTGCACCAGCGCAAAGGCGTACCCCACGACGCTGCCGTCCTCCTCGGCGATCCAGATAAATTCCTCCGGGTCAGCCAGCAGCCGGGCAAATTCCTCCTCGGAATAAAACCGGCCTTCTTTCTGAAAAAGGTCAGGACGGCCTTCGTAGTGCAGCGCGGCAATTTCCTGCTGAAGCTCCCGAATGAGCAAATGGTCTCCCGGCCGGGCCCGGCGAATGACGATGGACATGGGGTTTCACCTCCGAAAAAGATTGATAAAGGAAAAGGGGCGCGCCCGAAAGCGCACCCCTGAGAAAACCAGTGAATTACAGCTGAGGACCAGCGGCCACCAGCGCCTTGCCGGCTTCGTTGCCTTCGTACTTGGCGAAGTTCTTGATGAAGCGGCCGGCCAGATCCTTGGCCTTGGCGTCCCACTGGGAAGCGTCGGCATAGGTGTCGCGGGGATCCAGAATGTGGCTGTCCACACCGGGCAGCTCCGTGGGCACCTCGAAGTCGAAGTAAGGGATCTTCTTGGTGGGAGCCTTCAGGATGGAGCCGTTCAGGATCGCGTCGATGATGCCGCGGGTATCCTTGATGGAGATACGCTTGCCGGTGCCGTTCCAGCCGGTGTTGACCAGATAGGCTTTCGCGCCGCTCTTTTCCATCTTCTTGACCAGTTCCTCGGCGTACTTGGTGGGATGCAGCTCCAGGAAAGCCTGACCGAAGCAGGCGGAGAAGGTGGGAGTGGGCTCGGTGATGCCGCGCTCGGTGCCGGCCAGCTTGGCAGTGAAGCCGGACAGGAAGTAGTACTTGGTCTGTTCGGGGGTCAGCACGGACACGGGGGGCAGAACGCCGAACGCGTCAGCGGACAGGAAGATCACGTTCTTGGCGTCGGGCGCAGCGGACACGGGGCGCACGATCTTCTCGATGTGGGTGATGGGGTAGGAAACGCGGGTGTTCTCGGTCACGCTCTTGTCGGCGAAATCGATCTTGCCGTTTTCGTCCAGCGTGACGTTCTCCAGCAGGGCGTTGCGCTTGATGGCGTTGTAGATGTCAGGCTCGGACTCCTTGTCCAGATTGATGACCTTGGCATAGCAGCCGCCCTCGAAGTTGAACACGCCGTTGTCGTCCCAGCCGTGCTCGTCGTCGCCGATCAGCAGACGCTTGGGGTCGGTGGACAGGGTGGTCTTGCCGGTGCCGGACAGACCGAAGAAGATGGCGGTGTTCTTGCCGTCCATATCGGTGTTGGCGGAGCAGTGCATGGAGGCAATGCCCTTCAGCGGCAGGAAGTAGTTCATCATGGAGAACATGCCCTTCTTCATTTCGCCGCCATACCAGGTGTTGGCGATGACCTGCTCGCGGCTGGTCAGGTTGAACATCACAGCGGTCTCGGAGTGCAGGCCCAGCTCCTTGTAGTTCTCCACCTTGGCCTTGGAGGCATTGTACACCACAAAGTCAGGGGTGAAGTCCTTCAGTTCTTCCTCGGTGGGCTTGATGAACATGTTGGTCACGAAGTGAGCCTGCCAGGCCACTTCCACGATGAAACGGATGGCCATGCGGGTGTCCTTGTTGGCGCCGCAGAAAGCGTCCACCACGAACAGGCGCTTATTGGACAGTTCCTTCTTGGCCAGTTCCTTCACCGCGTTCCAGGCTTCCTGAGAAGCGGGGTGGTTGTCGTTCTTGTACTCGTCGGAGGTCCACCACACGGTGTCCTTGGAGGTATCGTCCATGACGATGTACTTATCTTTGGGGGAGCGGCCGGTGTAAATGCCGGTCATTACGTTGACGGCGCCCAGCTCGCTGACCTGGCCCTTTTCGTAGCCTTCCAGGCCGGGCTTGGTCTCTTCTTCGAAAAGCGTTTCGTAGGAAGGATTGTAGACGATTTCGGTCGTTCCGGAAATACCATACTTTTGCAGATCAATGTTTGCCATCTCAGGATGCAACCCCTTTTCCAAATACTGTTACCGCAGGCCCCAGACGGAAGCCCGCTTCAGGACGTGCGGATGCAAGCCCTACTATCCACAGGATAGCATAGTCATCATACCGCAAGTTGAAAAAAATTGCAATCTGATTTTCGCCTATTTTCGGAAAAAAACGGCAGAAGCGCCATGCAAAAAAGGCATAGGGACCATGCCCGAAAAGGAAACGCCGCTTTTTTGGAAATTTTTTCGTCCGTGTAGGTTTGTCAAACATATTGGACAATGAACTCAATGGGGGAAAGCCAATGGA
>OLPR01002812.1_pt1 | contig 12359 bp, 10 predicted proteins | sample 1672761 | NCBI WGS metagenome assembly OLPR01 (sample SAMEA3136721, study PRJEB25190) | human gut metagenome | biome: human gut; feature: human-associated habitat; material: faeces | place: Austria | collected 2013 | reverse complement strand
CACGCTGCCGCCGGTCATGGAGCCGCCGGAGTGCATCACGTCGCCCTCCAGCGTGACCAGCCGGAACTGATAGCGTCCGGCACGCTGGATGGCGATGCCCGAGGCGAGATCCTCGGCCACCACGGTGCGGCCCAGAAGGTTGTCCATCACGCCCTGATACTTCGCGTCGAACTCCACCAGCTCGGAGGCGAGGCCCACGCAGCCGGGCATGGTCAGCACCTGCCGCTCCTGGGGCGAGAGGGTGCGCCCGCGCACGGACGAAATGGGCAGGAACGTGGCGCGGCCGAAGCGGTTCTTGCGCAGGTACTCGATCATGCGCTTCGCGTCCTCGTCGCGATCCACTACAATATTCTGAAGCGCTCCGCCCAGAACCATGTCCACGGCGCGCTCCAGCTTTTCCGGAACGTGAATCAGGTCGGCCACCACGCCGTGCACGCCGCTGCCGCTCTGCCTTCGGGCCTGAAGCAGCACCTGCTTGACGGAGTTGTTGTAGCCCTCGTAGTCGCGCTGCATTTCCCGCAGCAGCTTCAGGCGGGAATCGCGCTGCTGCCGCTCGGCCTGCATGGCGTTGACGCGCTCGGTCATCTTCGCGGATTCCTCGCCGAGGGTCTGCACCCGGGCGGAAACCTCGTCCGACTGACTCTTCAGCTCGGCCATGCGCGCGAAGATCGGCGCAACATCCTCGCCCGCCTTCTTGCGCTTCGGAATTTCCTTCGAGACGCGGTTCTGCTCGGCCTTATCCGTCTCCGTTGAGAGGATGAGGGCGCGGCGCTGAGCGTCCAGCTCCAGAATGCGGTCAACGGTGGCGTCGCAGTCCACTTCCTTTGCCCGCAGACCGGCCTTGACGGCGTCGGGATTTTCCTTGATTTTCTTGATGTCCAGCATGATGTTTACCTCTCCTTAAATCGGAAATTTATTTTTGTATTTTCATCAGGGCGTCCAGCAGATTCTGCAAATCTTCCTGCCCATAGAATTCCAGTTCAAAGCGCCCCTTGCGCTTGCCGTTGACGATCTTGACGCCCCGGCCAAGGTGCTTGCTCAGAGACTTTTCGCATTCGGCCACATAGTCCACCGCAAAAACTTCTTTTTTCTGGGGCACGGGCTCCTTGCTCATGTTCTTGCACAGCAGCTCCGCCTGACGGACGGACAGCCCCAGCGCAACGATCTTCTGCGCGGCTTCCTGCTGCTTCTTCTCGGATTTCAGCTGCAAGATCGCCCGGGCGTGACCGGCGGACAGCTCGCCCTTGCGGACGCGCTCCTGCACCTCGGGACACAGCCCCAGCAGCCGCAGGGCATTTGCCACGGCGGGACGGGACTTCCCTACCCGACCGGCGGCTTCCTCCTGCGTCAGGCCGTACTCGTTCATCAGTGTCTGATACCCCAGCGCTTCTTCCAGAGGGTTCAGATCCTGACGCTGCAAGTTCTCAATCAGCGCCAGCTCCATGGCCTTCTTGTCGTCGGCTTCGATGATGACTGCGGGCACGTCGCTCAGGTTTGCCATCCGCGCGGCACGCCAGCGCCGCTCACCGGCGATGATCTGATAGTAGCCGTTGGGCATTTCCCGCACCGTCAGGGGCTGAATGATGCCGTGGACGGTGATGGAATCCGCCAGCGCCTGCAATTCTTCTTCGTCAAAGTCGTGCCGGGGCTGATCGGGGTTGGGTTCTACCTTGTAGATCGGCAGCAGCTGATACGCGCTTTTTTCCAGAGGCTCTTCACTGAAATCCCCCAGAAGCGCACCCAGACCCTTGCCTAGTCCTTTCTGTGATGCCATTCTTACTCCTTTCTCCGCTTTCACAGCTTTTGCTGAATTTCTTCCGCCATAGCCCGGTAGGCGGCGGCTCCCCGGCTGATCCGGTCATAGGCTGTGATGGGAACGCCGTGGCTGGGCGCTTCCGCCAGCCGGATGTTCCGGGGAATGACCGTGGAGAACACCTTCCCGGGAAAATGCCGCCGAACCTCCTGAGACACCTGCGCCGAGAAGTTCGTGCGCCCATCGAACATGGTCAGCGCCACGCCGAAAACCTCCAGCCGGGGATTCATACGGCGCTTTACCGTGCGGAGCGTTGCCATAAGATCGCTTAGCCCCTCCAGCGCAAAATATTCACACTGCACCGGCACCAGAATTCCGTCCGCTGCGCACAGCGCGTTCAGCGTCAGCAGCTCCAATGACGGCGGGCAGTCCACGAAGATTAAGTCGTAGCGTTCCTTGATCCCGTTCAGCGCCATGTCCAGCTGCCGCTCCCGGTGCTGGGCGGAGATCAGTTCCACGGTAGCGCCCGCCAGATCGGACGCGGACGGAAGCACGTCCCCGTAGGGCGTGGAGACAATGGCGTCCTCCGCCGGAACGTCGTTGATGAGCACGTCATAGATGGAGTATTTGCACTTGCGCTTGTCCAGCCCCAGACCGGATGTGGCATTTGCCTGAGGGTCAAAGTCGCAGAGAAGAACGCGCAGTCCCAGATCGTGCAGAGCGGCGGTCAGATTTACGGCAGTGGTGGTTTTTCCCACGCCGCCCTTCTGATTCACCACGGCAATTATTTTCCCCATGTTTTTATCCTCTATCTTTCTGTTATGTCCCGCAAAAAGCAAAATGTTTCACGTGAAACATCAGCTTCCCTCGGTGGCTGCAGTAGTGGTAACGGCGGAGTAATTCTGCCCCGGCAGGAGACGGTTTGCGCTCATATACCGGAGCGTGACGACGGAAAGAACGATCAGCAGCACCACACAGACAGACAGGAGCGCGGACAGGATACGGATGCGTTTCTTCAGCGCTTTCAGCTGTTCCTCCGGCGCGGCCTTGGTGCGGCGGCGGGAATGAACCTTCTTTGAAACGGCAAAACTTCCGCGGGACGGAAGCTGAACGGCAGTCCCGGGCTTGACCGGGTACTTTGCCATCTGCACAAGGCAGTCGTTGCAGAAAACCTGCCCCTCCTCAATTTCACGGCCGCACTTCAAACAATTCAAACGTCCCACCCCCAAAATAAACGATAGGAATATTGTACACCACTTTTCCCCGTTCGTAAAGAGGAAAGTAAAACAAGAAACCAAAAAAATTATACTGAACTCCAATTAAAATCTTTAGAAAAGATTTTAATTGCCCGAAGGGCAAGGAGTTCATATGAGACTTGTTTTGTGATTTCTTTCCTTATAAATCACAAAACTGGCAGCGCCATTAGGCGATGCCTTCCTGATTAAAATCAAAGATTTTAATCAGGAAATAGTATTAGAATTCGCCCGCGTCGTACATGACCGCAGACAGAGCGCACAGCGGCGCTGTTTCGCACCGCAAAATCCGTTTTCCCAGCGTGCAGACCTGCAATCCGGCTTCCCTTGCCTGCCGGACTTCCTTTTCTTCCAGCCCGCCCTCCGGGCCGGTGAGCAGACTGACGGTCCGGTATTCGCCGCTGAGTGCCATTTTCAGCGTCACAGCCTGCTCGTTTTCGTAGAACATCAGCGCCTTGTCGGCTTCGGACGCCCGACTCAGCGCGGCGTGGAAGCTGTCCAGCACCAACACCCTGGGAATCCTCCCCCGTCCGGACTGTTCCGCCGCGGATGCCGCAATTTTCTGCCAGCGTTCCAGCTTCTTTTTGAGGCTTTTTTCATCGGGTCTGGACACGCACCGGGCGGAAGGGAACGCTACGATCTCGTAAGCTCCCAACTCGGTGGCCTTCTGGATCACATGCTCCAACTTGTCCGCCTTGGGAAAGGCCATGTACACACTGACCCGCACCGCCGCTTCCGACGTGGATTCCCGCCGCTTAAGCACATTCAGCTTCATTTCCCCGGCGTCCGTCACTTCGCAAAGGCACTCCGTCCCCTGCCCGTCGCACACCAGAACCGTCTCCCCGGCCTTCAGCCGCAGCACCTTCGCGTGCTGGGCATTCTCCCCGGTCAGCACGACGGTATCGGCTCGCAGTTCCTCGCCGTCCGCAAAAAAGCGCACCATACGCCCATCCCTCCTTTTTATAATATAGTGTAGCAGAGCGGGCGCAAAGTTGCAAGGGTTTTGCGGAAAAACTATTGACAAATCCCGCAGTCAAGGTTATAATATTCAGGCAAGTTTGCGAGAGTGTTGGAATGGTAGACAAGCACGTTTGAGGTGCGTGTGGTTACGCCGTGGGGGTTCGAGTCCCCTCTCTCGCACCAAAAACAGGCTGCCCAGCAGGGCAGTCTGTTTTTTGATACGAGGCGGGGACTCGAAAGGCCGTTAAAAAAACGTGCCGGTGGCACGTTTTTAGGCCGTGGGAGAGTCCTTTCCGATTTCAGGCGCATCCTGTAGGGATGTGAATGAAATCGGAACATTTCCCCTGCAGTTGTTCCCAAAACCGTGCCGCACAGAAAAGCCCCGTATTGATTTCTGGGGCTTTTCCTACTTTTTAGGGTACAAATTGGCAACGGATTGGCAACGCGTCAGCAGCGTTTTCGCACAGCCATGCTTATTGATTTTCCTTCCGCTCGGAATAATACTCCGGCACGGGCAGGATCTGATTAATGGCATTCACGATCTCGTGCATGGTCTGCGGGAGCTTCAGGGGATTGACCTTCGGCAGGTCGCTGACCTCGATCTTGTCCTTGCCGAGCAATGTCTTGAGCGCCACGTTGACCATACGAATGTCGTACTGCCCCTGAAACAGCGGCGTGATAGGACGGTCAAGGTGCAGCATCCGGTAGACGGCGATCATCGCCGTGCGGACAGGGGTTTCCACGGTGAACACCACATCACCCTCCAGCTCCACGAACCGGCCGATGAACGCGAGGTTCCTGTTGCCCGCTGGAATGACCTCCGGGCGGTCTTTCAGCTTGCGGGGCATGAACTGGCTGGTGATATAGGGCATGACCACGGGGATGGCGGTGATATGGGGCATGATCCCGTCGATCTTGTCCTCCAGACCGCAGTAATACAGGAATTCCCGCTTGATCTCTTCGCCGGAGCACTGGGTCATGGGCTTCTTCACGTAGGTGCAGCAGTTATTTGCGTGCAGGCCGTAGAACCACATGAACTGGACGTTCTCCGGCTGGTCAGGAGCCACGGGCTGGAGCGGCACATTGTACGCTGAACGATATTGCTTTGGAAGTCAGCAAACTGCTTCAGCTGGAAGCTCAGGAGTTGTTCGGTGTCCGGTAAGCACTCGGTCAAACAACTTTTTCCAAAAAACACAGGAAATCCTGCACCCCGGAGGCGCATAATGAATCGAGATCTGACAAAAGGCTCCGTCACCAAATCCATGCTGCTGTTCGCGATCCCCATGATTCTGGGCGACCTGCTCCAGCAGTGCTATAATATTGCCGACACCCTGATCGTCGGGCAGTTTCTTGGGCGCAATGCTCTCGCGGCGGTGGGGTCATCCTTCACGCTGATGACCTTCCTCACCTCCATCATCCTTGGCCTGTGCATGGGAAGCGGCGCGCTGTTTTCCATCCGCTTCGGCCAGCGGGACGAGAACGGCCTTTGCGAGGATATCTGCGCGTCCTTCTATTCCATCGCCGCCGCGACGGTGCTTCTGAACGTCATTGCTTACCTCTGTCTGGACGCGCTTCGTGTATTTCTCCGCGTCCCTGACGAGGTGTGGGGGGACATGCGTGCCTATCTGTTCGTGATTTTTATGGGAATCCCCGGGATTTTCCTGTACAATTTCTTTGCTTCTTTCCTGCGGTCGGTGGGAAATTCTGTGGTGCCGCTGGTATTTCTGGCCGTTTCCGCCGCGGTGAATATCGTTCTGGATCTGTGGTTCATCATTGGGCTAAAGCGGGGCGTCGGGGGCGCTGCGGAGGCGACGGTGATCGCCCAGTACCTTTCCGGCATCGGCATTGCGGTCTACGCCCTTCTGCGCTGCCCTCAGGTGCGCTCCATCCGGCGTCTTCGCAGTCTGCGGTGGTCGCGCATTTCCGAAATTCTCTCCTTCTCCACCCTGACCTGCGTTCAGCAGTCGGTGATGAATCTGGGCATTCTCACGGTGCAGGGACTGGTCAACAGTTTCGGCACGGTGGTCATGGCCGCGTTCGCCGCTGCCGTGAAGATCGACGCCTTTGCCTACATGCCGGTGCAGGACTTCGGCAACGCCTTTTCCACGTTTATCGCCCAGAACTACGGCGCAAGGGAAACCGGTCGAATCCGCTCCGGCCTGAAAAGCGCCGTGTGCATCTCCATGGCCTTCTGTCTGGTCATATCCGCCCTTGTCTTCCTCTTTGCCCGACCCCTTATGACGATTTTCGTGGAAGCCGGGGAGACAGAGATCATTCAGGCGGGCGTACAGTATCTGCGCATTGAAGGCGCGTTCTACTGCGGCATCGGCTGCCTGTTCCTGCTCTACGGGCTGTACCGGGCGCTGGAAAAGCCGGGGATGAGCGTGGTGCTGACCGTCATTTCTCTGGGCACCCGGGTGGCTCTGGCGTATCTTCTTTCCGCCATCCCCGCCGTCGGCGTGGTGGGCATCTGGTGGTCTGTCCCCATCGGCTGGTTTCTGGCGGATATGACAGGTCTGCTCTATTTCAAAATCCGGAAAACAAGCTGCTGCCCTTGGACAAAGCATCCATCCACTGAGCAGCAGACGAGGCGGGCAAGTGCTTCATGCACTTGCCCGCCTATTGTTTACGCTTTTACGAGAATATCGCTTACATCGGTCTGCCGTCCGCCTGCGGTAAAGGCTGCTGTCTTGCCGTCGTGGGTGAGTTTGTAGGTTTCCCCCGCCGCGCCCTTTTCCAGCAAATCAGCGAGCCGGAACGCGGAGGTCGCATCCTTGGTGACAAAGACGATCTTCTCCACGCCCTGCGCCTTGAGGGTGCCGATGCCGCTGAGCTTTCCCGTCAGCACGGCAAAGTCGGCGTCCACGGTGACGGTCAGCACGCCGTCCTTCTGCTCGGCCGTGTAGGCAATGTCCTTGCCGTCCTTGTCGGTCACGCGGTAGAGGGGACTTTGCGGGGTATCCGCGTCGTCGGATTTCCCTTCCGGCACCACAAGCGTGCCGATCTGGAATTCGATCGTCTCGTCGCCCAGCCGCAGGACACAGGTGACGGGGTAGGTACCCGGTGCGGCGGGAACGGTCTCACTGCCGCCGTAGAGAATTTTTTCTACAGTACCCTCGCCGGACGCTGTCACGGTGAACTTGCCGTTTTCGCTGCGGATGTCCAGAGCGGTCAGGTTTTCCGGGGCGCCGTCGTGATTTTCGCCGCTCAGGCGCATGTTGATGTAGTCCTTCAGCTTCTCAATATCGCTGCCGTTCAAGCCGTTGATCGTCACATCCGGGCCGATCACGTAGTGACCGTAGCTGCTTTCATGGTAGGCATCCTGCCCGTCGCCGATGCGGCCGATGGCATTCTTATCCAGCGTGTATTCGATTTCCTTTGTCTTATAATTAAAGGCAACTTTGTCGTTCAAGAGCATACCCGTGGTAATGCGGGCGTTGCCAAGGATAAGAATGGTTCCGCGCATATCACGTTTGCCTTCGCTGCCGATGGCGGCGGAACGATCGCCCGCTATGGCGGTGATCTGCGCATTGTCCTGGATGATGATCAGTCCGGCCATGTGTCCATCATCACCGGCACCGATGCCCGTACCTTCATCCTCGCCGATCGCCGTCACCTTTGCGCTGTCCCGGAGGATGATTCTGCCGGTGGAGGTAATGGAGCCATACGTTCCCGCGCCGATGCCCGCACCGTCGTCGTCGCTTCCTGCGGTTACCTGCGCGCTGCCGCCGATGGTGATGGTGCCGGATACGTCCCCATCCTCTCCAGCGCCGATACCGGCGCCGCTGTCTTCACTCCACGCGGTTACCTTTGCGTTGCCGCCAATCGTAATCGTGCCGGACATCTCGCTCTTTGGGGGGTCATCATCTGACTCGCCAGCGCCAATTCCTGCACCGTCCCAGCCGCTTCCGGCCGTAACCTGCGCGTTGCCGCTGATGGTGATGCTGCCGGACATATTGCCGTCTTCGCCGGAGCCGATACCCGCACCGTCCTCCTGGCTGAAGGCGTTGACCTTTGCGTTTTCGTCAATGGTGATGCTGCCGGACATATTGCCGTTATAGCCGGAACCGATGCCTGCACCGTCACCATAGAAATGATCTTCCCCGTCATCTTCCGTGGTGACGGTGGCGCTGCCGGTAATATGGATTTTACCGGACATGTCTTCATCCTCGTGGCTGCCGATCTTGGCGTTATCGTTATAATTATCTTCATTATCGCCGATCTCGGCCTTCAGAGAGCCGCTGCCGGTGATGGTCACATCGCCGTCGGAGACATGCAGGGCAGAGCCGCTTTCGGAGAAAATCTTGTTGTCTCCCTCCAGTGTGATGTTCGCGCTGGAGCTGCCCACGTCGATGGCGTCGCCTGTGCTGCTGATGTTGATATCCTGAATGGTGACGTTTGCCGTTGCATTGTCAGAGGTGGATATGGTGATGGTGCTGTCCGTTGTCTTAGAGCTGTCGCGCTGCTTGATGACAGGCGCATTATCCGCAACGTCTGTGCTGCTTCCCTGGGACACCGTCTGGCCGCTGTCTCCGGCGCTGACGGTAATGTCGCCGTCCTCCAGATACCATTCCGCCGCAAACGCGGTCACAGACAGGTTCACGACCAGCAGCAGCGCGATGATTGCGGAAATCAGTCTTCTCATTTTCATTGGATGTACGTTCTCCTTTCTCGTCCTGACCCGTACCCGTCGGGCAGACAGTCGGGGATTGCATCGGGGTACCCCATTGTGAACTTTCCGAAGGCTATTCGGTGCATATACCAATGATAACAGATAAAGTCTTTCCTGTCAAGCATCCTCCCGGCGGACATTTTTTGCCCCGCCTGTGCCGTTGACTAAACCGTCAGGCTATGCTATAATGCCGCTCAAACAGCACGGCAAACGTCGATTTGCCGCCATATAAGAAAGAGGGGTCATCCTTGATGAATGTACGGAAAGCACAAAAAGCTGACATTGACAGCATCGAAAAAATCTACGACCGCATTCATGACAGCGAGGAACAGGGGCTTTCCACCATCGGCTGGATTCGCGGCGTCTACCCCACCCGGAAAACGGCAGAAGCCGCTCTGGAGCGAGGCGATCTGTTCGTCATGTTGGATGACGGAAATGTAGTTGCCGCCGCCGTCATCAACCAGACGCAGGTGTACGAGTACAAAAACGCAGCATGGAAGCACGCCGCGGAAGACCGCGAGGTCATGGTGCTGCACTGCCTTGTGGTTGACCCACTGAAAGGCGGAAAGGGATATGGCCGCGCTTTCGTCGCATACTATGAGGATTACGCAAAACAGCACGGCTGCCCTGCCCTCCGCATGGACACCAATGTGAAAAACACCCGGGCGCGAAAGCTGTACCACACGCTGGGATACGAGGAAGTCGGCATCGTGAAGTGCGTCTTCAACGGCATTCCCAATGTGCAGCTTGTGTGTCTGGAAAAATATCTGGGATAAGAAAAAGCTCCCTTCCGACGGTCTTTCACCTGTCGGAAGGGAGCCTGTTTTTAGTTTGCCGCTGTGTTGTCCTTATAGTAGTCCGTATCCAGAATCAGATTGTTGATCCGCACGAACTGCTGCACCTTTTGGGCCATTGCGTCAAGGGTTTCGCTGCTGGCCTCCGCTTCACCGCCGGTGATGCTGAGAACACGCTTTGTCCCCGCGTCGTAGGCGATATCTCCGGATATCCAGCTGCCGTCGGAGAACAGCGCGTAGCCCTCATAGGTGGGGTCAAAGGCGTCCCGGCCTATGTAATCGTAGGGACTGTCCACGCCCAGAAGATTCAGCATCGTGGGCAGGAGGTCAGAGGTGTTCAGCGTCTTGTCCACCTTCATGGGCTGCAAATCCGTGCTCCAGATGAAGCAGGGCGTCTTTTCCAGCAGCAGAGCGTCGTCCACCCCTGAAAGGGCGTACAGGGACGCTTCGTCCTTGTAGCCGTAGGTGTAGTGGTCGGTAACGCCAATGATGACGGTATTGTCAAGCTGCCCCTTGTCCTCCAGCTCCTGAAGCAGCCGGGCAAAAAGATCATCCACCAGCTTGGCCTTGAGATAGGCACAGTCCGTTTCCTCGTTGCCGGTAAGCCCCCGGAATTCCGGGTACTTTTTCAGCGCCCAATAGCTCAGGACTTCATTGTACTTGTAGCTCAGATGGGCAGAACGGGTGATGATGAAGTTCAGGGTCGGCTGTCCCTCCCGGAAGAATTCGGCATTCAGACCGGGATTGTCAAACAGCAGCTGATCGTCATACAGAAGGTCTTCCTCTTCCGCGCCGATGTAGTCCCCGTAGCAGACGTACTCGGAATACCCCATGGCGGGGGAGAACACGCCGCGGCTGTAGAAGCTGGGGTCATTATAATGGAAGGTCTTGGCGGAATATCCCTCCTGCGTCAGCAGGCTGGCGAGGGACTGGCGGTAGGTATTCGTGATGTAGTCGAAAGCATAGCCGCCCTGACTGCTCAGGAACGAGCCGGTATTCACGCAGAACTCCGAATTGAAGGTGCGGATGCCGCCGTAGCCCGGCGTGTAGAAGCGAGTGAAGGAAATGCCCTCGGACATAAGCCGTTCCAGCGTGGGGGTGTACTCCCCGATCATCCAGTCGTCCATGGACTCCATGAGCACCAGAACCACGTTTTTCCCTTCCAGCAGGCCGGTCATTTCGTTGTCGCCGCCCACAGTCCGGTTGGCAAAATAGGCGTTGATCTCCGCTTTCCCTGCCTTCTGCGCCGCGGCGTAGCTTGGCGTCAGGGGGTAGATGCCGTTTTTGTAGATGTCCTTTTCCAGCGTCTGGTACAGGCCGCAGACCTGATACAGCCGGTGGGCGTTGAACATGTTGTCATAGGCCGCCTCAGCGGACTGGACTCTGCCGTAGTCGGAGGAAGCGTACCGGATGTTGCCGTCCTGCACAAACACCGCCTGCGGCAGGCAGGCCGCTCCTACCGACGCGGCGATGACCACCGCCGCAGCCGCGATTCCGGTTGACCATTTCTGCTTCCACCTTGGGAATTTCACCAGAATCACGATACCCTGCACCGCCAGCGCCGCCAGTCCCAGCCACCAGCCCACGGGGTAGCTCAGCAGGACGGAAAAATAGTCCGACCCCTCAGACGCATAGCGGAAATCCGACAGCCACATCATCTCGGAAAACAGATAAAAATACCCTGTCTGCACAGCGGCGTAGATCGCGGCGACGAAATACAAAATACCGTACACCACTCTCCCCGCCTTGGCCGGGAACAGCCTGACAAAGCCGCTCAGAATCGCCGCCCACAAAGCGCCGAAAGCCAGCGGCCAGAGCTGCGCCAACCGGAACTCCTCCGTATTCAGGGATAAAAAGAGAAAGGCAAACACTTCCACCAGAAAGAAGGACAGCGGCAGGAAAAGAAAATGTATACGCCGCCGTGTTTTTTGTTTGCCCGAGGTCGTGCCCACGAATCATCCGCTCCTTTATCGAAACTCATGGTATTGTATCACAAAATGCCGCAAATGTACACTTAAGAATTCCTTGTATCGATATTTTTCACAAAAAATTTATTTTCCTCTTGTAAAATCTTCCTAATTGACGTATAATTAATGCAACTTCGAAGAAATCGGCGATTGCTTTCGGTGATTTCTTCCTTATACTTTCTGCGTGAAAAGAGGACACCCATATGGATTTGATTACCGTCCGCGATCTGTTCAAAAACACCGAAAAATATGCCGGCGTCGAAGTGAACGTCGGCGGCTGGGTGCGAAACCGCCGGGGCAGCAAGCAGTTTGGCTTCATCGTCCTGAACGACGGTACTTATTTCACCCCCGTGCAGGTGGTGTATAACGACGCCCTGGAAAATTTCCAGGAAATTTCCAAAATCAACATCGGCGCCGCCCTGATCATTCGCGGCACGCTGGTTCTCACCCCGGACTCCAAGCAGCCCTTTGAGATTCAGGCCGAGCAGATCACGGTGGAAGGCCCTTCCACCGGCGACTACCCCCTGCAGCCCAAGCGCCACTCCATGGAGTTCCTGCGCACCATCAACCATCTGCGTCCCCGCACCAACACCTTTCAGGCGGTGTTCCGCGTCCGCAGCCTTGCCGCTATGGCCATCCACCAGTTCTTCCAAGAGCGGGACTTTGTGTATGTCCACACACCCCTGATCACCGGCTCCGACTGCGAGGGCGCGGGCGAAATGTTCCAGGTCACCACCCTTGACCTGAACAACGTCCCCAAGACCGAGGACGGCAAGGTCGATTATACGCAGGACTTCTTCGGCAAGCCCACCAACCTGACCGTTTCCGGCCAGCTTAACGGCGAAACTTTTGCCATGGCTTTCCGCAACATTTACACCTTCGGCCCCACTTTCCGGGCGGAGAACTCCAACACCACCCGCCATGCCGCAGAATTCTGGATGATCGAGCCGGAGATCGCCT
>OLPR01002809.1_pt1 | contig 12363 bp, 13 predicted proteins | sample 1672761 | NCBI WGS metagenome assembly OLPR01 (sample SAMEA3136721, study PRJEB25190) | human gut metagenome | biome: human gut; feature: human-associated habitat; material: faeces | place: Austria | collected 2013 | reverse complement strand
CTGCATCTGCGACGGGGCCAAGGCCAGCTGCGCCAGCAAGATCGCCATGGGTGTGGAAACCGGCATTCTGGGCTATAACATGTACCTGCGGGGCAACAGCTTCCAGCCCGGCGACGGCATCGTGGGCCGGGACGTGGAGCAGACCATCCGCAATGTGGGCATTCTGGCCTCTCAGGGCATGAAGGAGACGGACCGGGTGATCCTGAAGATCATGACGGAGTGACCCGGCCGGGAAAAGAGGAGAACGAGCATGCAGCGGAACTATAAATTCACCATTGCTTACGACGGCACCCGTTTTTTCGGCTGGGAGCGCCAGCCGGGGAGGGACACCATCCAGGGAAAGCTGGAGAGCGTGCTGTCCCGGCTTCAGGGGAGCCCGGTGGAGCTCACCGGCGCGGGACGCACCGACGCCGGAGTCCACGCCCGGGCCATGGTGGCCAACGCCCAGCTGGACGTGGCAGAGTCCCCGGAGGAGATCCGGGACTACATGAACCGCTACCTTCCCGACGCCATTGCCGTCCGGGAGGTGAAGGAGGCCGCTCCCCGGTTCCACGCCCGGTATAAGGCCCTGGGCAAAACGTACCGCTATGTATGCTTCGACGGACCGGTGAAGCCGGTGTTCGACCGGAAATACGTCACCCTGCTGGACTATCGCCCGGACGTGGAGCGGATGCAGCAGGCGGCGGCATATTTGCAGGGAGAGCACGACTTCGCCAGCTTCTGCGGCAACCCCCGGATGAAGAAATCCACGGTGCGGCTGGTGGACAGCATCACCGTGGTGCGCCAGCGGGACCGCATCGTGTTCACGTTCCACGGAACCGGCTTTTTGCAGAATATGGTGCGCATCCTGGTGGGCACTCTGTTGGAGGTGGGCCGCGGGGCCCGGCAGCCGGAGGATATGCCTGCCCTGCTGGAGGCCCGGGACCGCCGCCTGGCCGGTCCCACCGCACCGCCGGAGGGCCTGTGCCTGATGAAGGTGGACTATTGACAGATACAGATTGTATAATGACAACACGAATATACAATCTGTATCAGAAACCGACGACATTCGTGTGGAAAAGGAGCCGTTATGGAAGAATTGCTGCAACAGATCCTGCAGGAGTGCCGCCCGTACACCGGGCAGGGGGCCCTGGCCTCCTATATCCCTGAGCTGGCCCGGCAGGATCCGGACCGCCTGGGCATTGCCGTGTTCCACAAGGACGGAACCCTGGTGGAGGCCGGTGACAGCCGCCGGAGCTTCACCATCCAGAGCGTCATGAAGCCACTTTCGCTGCTGCTGGCCCTGCAGGACAACGGCCGGGAGACGGTGCGGGCCCATGTGGGGGTGGAGGCCACCGGCAAGCCCTTCGACGCCATCAATGTGGCGGACAACGCCCTGCTGGCCAAGCACCTGAACCCCATGGTCAACGCCGGGGCCATTCTGATGTGCCAGCTGATCGGGGGCGAGACGTATGACCATCGGTTTCAGCGTCTGCTGGACTTCATCCGCCGCCTGGCGGACAATGATGAGATCGCCCTGGACGAGGAGGTCTATCACTCCGAAAAGGCCACCGGCTCCAAAAACCGGGCTCTGGCCTATCTGCTGAAGGCCCACGGCCTGATCCGCGGCGATGTGGAGGAGCTGCTGGACTGCTATTTCCGGGCCTGTTCCATTCGGGTCAGCGCGGCGGATCTGGCCCGCATCGGCTGCGTGCTGGCCTGTCACGGGCAGCTGCCCGGGGGAGAGCGCCTGTTCCCGGCGGCCTATGGCCGGTTCGTCAACGCCAACCTGATGACCTGCGGCATGTACGACGGGTCCGGCGACTTTGCCATCCGGGTGGGCGTACCGGCCAAAAGCGGCGTAGGCGGCGGCATTATGGCCGTGGTGCCCGGCCGCATGGGCGTTGGCCTGTTTGGACCGGCTCTGGACGAAAAGGGCAACAGCCTGGCCGGAATCCGAGCGCTGGAGCTGCTGTCCGCCCGCCTGAATCTGAGCGTATTTTAGTTTATAAGAAAAACCGGCAAATCGGATGCAAGCCCGAAGCGGCGTCCGATCTGCCGGTTTCCTCCCCGAAGGATACAGCCTTTTGGGCAAGCTGTCAGGGGCAGGACCCGCACGGGTCCTGCCCCTGTTTTTGTTCTATAGCAGCAGCCACGAGGCAAAGCGGAAATAGATCAGCAGGCTGGTGGCGTCCACAATGGTGGAGATGAAGGGGCTGGCCATCACCGCCGGGTCCAGGCCGATCTTCTCGGCCAGGATGGGCAGGGAGCAGCCCACGCACTTGGCAAACACCACCACAAACAGGATGGTCAGGCACACCACCAGGCACACCATAGGCGTCACGGCGGCGTTACCCAGCAGCAGCCGGTCCACCAGCTGCATTTTCACGAAGTTGGCCCCGGCCAGGCACACGCCGCACAGCAGCGACACCCGCAGCTCCTTCCACAGCACCCGGAGAATATCGGAAAAGTCCACCTCGTCCAGGCTCAGGGCGCGGATCACCGCCACGGAGGCCTGGGTGCCGGAGTTGCCGCCGGTGCCGGACAGCATGGGGATATACGAGTTGAGCACCAGGCACGCGGCCAGGGCGCTTTCATAGTGGTTCAGGATCATGCCCGTGAACGTGGCCGACAGCATCAGGATCATCAGCCACGGCAGCCGGGCCTTCCAGGTGGCAAAAATGCCGGATTTCAGATAGGGCTTGTCCGACGGCAGCATAGCGGCCATCTTCTCGAAGTCCTCCGTGGTCTCCTCCTCGATAACGTCCATGGCGTCGTCCACGGTGACGATGCCCACCAGGCGCTCCTCCTTGTCCACCACAGGCATGGCCAGGAAGTCGTACTTGCTCAGGGCCTGGGCCACGTCCTCTTTATCATCCATGGTGTTCACGGACACCACATTGGGGTCCATGATCTCCTCGATCAGGTCGTCCTCCTCCGCCAGCAGCAGATCCCGGACGGACAGCACACCCAGCAGATGCCGGGTAGGATCGGTGACATACAGGATGTTGATGGTCTCCAGTTCACCGCCGATGCGGCGGATGCGCTTGAAGGCGTCCTCCACCGTCATGTCCTTTTTCAGGGACAGAAACTCCATGTTCATAATGGACCCGGCGGAGTCCTCAGGGTACTGGAGGATCTCGTTGATGGACTTGCGCATTTCCGGCGTGGCCTTGTCCAGGATGCGGATCACCACGCTGGCGGGCATTTCCTCCACGATGTCCACGGCATCGTCCAGATACAGCTCGTCCAGCACCTCCTTCAGCTCGGTGTTGGAAAAGCCGTTGATGAGCATCTCCTGGCTGTCGGACTCCAGCTCCACGAATACCTCCGCCGCCAGCTCCTTGGGCAGCAGCCGGTACAGCAGAGGCATCTGTTCCCCGCCGGCCTCCTCCAGCAGCAGGGCGATATCCGCAGGCTCCATAGGCAGGAACAGGTCCCGCAATCGGGCGTATTGCTTATTTTTGATAAGCTCCTCGATTTTCTCCAGATATTCGTCCAATTCTTCCTGATGATCGAACATGACCGGTTCCTCCTTCCCTGAATGAATGAAAAAAATCCACAACGGCAGAAAAGCCCATTGTGGATGTGCAGAGGGGCCACGCACGCCGCGTGACCTGGCCACCGTAACAAGCTTTAGCATCGCGGGGCGGTGAAACTGCGTTAGATGATACCTTGGTTTCGATATCGCCTGTTCAAACCCTCTCATGGTGTCTCCACCACTCTGCGGCAGCAGTCCGTATCCCTCGCGGTAGCCTTACCTACCGGAGCATATTTTATTCCCTTTTAGATTAAAACATTTTTCTCTGCCTGTCAACCCTTTTTGCCGGAAAATGAAAAAATCAGGCCCGTTTCCGGACCTGATTTCTATATACAATATGTTACGCCTTCTTGGCGATGTCGCACAGGGCGGTGAAGGCCACGGCGTCGTTGATGGCCATCTCAGAGAGCATCTTGCGGTTGATCTGGATGCCGGCCACCTTCAGACCGTGCATGAAGGTGGAATAGTTCATGCCGTTGAGCTTGCAGGCGGCGGAGATGCGGGTGATCCACAGCTGGCGGAAGTCCCGCTTCTTCAGGCGGCGGCCCACATAGGCGTAGGTCAGGGACTTCATGACCTGCTCGTTGGCCATCTTGAAGTGCTTGGACTTGGCGCCCCAGTAGCCCTTGGCCAGCTTCAGCGTCTTATTTCTTCTTTTACGCGCCATCATAGCGCCTTTAACACGTGCCATTTCTTAATTGCCTCCTATTTCTAACGATATCCGTCTCTTATTTGTAGGGGATCATCTTGCGGATGGTGGCCTCATTGGTGCAGTCGGCGTAGGTGCCGCTGCGCAGGCGACGGCCGCGCTTGGTGTCCTTCTTGGTGAGGATGTGGCTCTTGAAAGCGTGCGCTCTCTTGACCTTGCCGGACTTCGTCAGATTGAAGCGCTTCTTGGCGCCGCTGTGGGTCTTCAGTTTAGGCATAATAGTACTCCTTCCATCTATTCTCCCGTTCCCAGGGGGACGGGAAGAACTCGTGTGTTATTTTCCGGCCTTTTGGGCCTTGGGGGACAGGAACATGGACATGAGCCGGCCCTCCATTTTGGCGGATTTATCCATCGTGGCCACGTCGGCGCAAAGCTCCGCGAACTTCTTCAGCAGATCCCGGCCGATATCCGTATGCGCCATCTCGCGGCCGCGGAAGCGGACGGAGACCTTCACCCGGTTGCCGTCAGCCAGGAACTTCTGCGCGTTTTTCAGCTTCGTGTTGAAGTCGCCGACATCGATGCCCGGAGACATGCGAATTTCCTTGATCTCCACCACATGCTGGTTCTTTCTGGCTTCCTTTTCCTTCTTGCTGCGCTCGAACCTGTACTTGCCATAGTTCATGAGCTTGCACACAGGCGGCGTGGCCTGGGGGGAAATCTTCACCAGGTCCAGTCCCTTTTCCTCGGCGATGTGCAGACCCTCCGCAGAGGACACAATGCCCAGCTGTTCGCCGTTTTCGCCGATGAGGCGGATCTCCTTATCCCGGATCTCTTCATTGAGTTCATGCTCTACCTTGCTAATAACCGTCGCACCTCCATTCGATCAATAAAAAAACGCGAATGCACCATGCATCCGCGCAACAACACGGCCCCCGACATGCGGAAACCATGGAAACAATTGCTGTTGACCTCTTTGCCACGGGCGGGAGGTGAGGCGGATGCACCCAGCCTTCTTTGTTTTCTCAGACAGTATACCAGAGACACCGGCGGCTGTCAAGGACTTTTTCATGAAAATATCGTTGAAATCTGCCCCCGCCCCGTGGTAACATATAGGGAAGAAAACAAAGGAGCTGCTGCTATGGAAATGCTTCTCTTAATCTGTGTTGGAATCCCCGTATTGATCCTGGTTGCTTCCCTGATTTTTCGTGCTTTGGCAGAAATATTTTTTTCGCGCCCGGTCCAGTCCAAAATATTCAGCTGGGATCTCAATCGAACCGTACGGAGAAATACAGCGAGAGCCCGCAGTGAGGACTCCGAAGCAAGGAGCAGAGTCGAGGGCAACACCGATCTGCACGCAAAGGTTCAAATCGCCTCATCGCAGTTAATTTACAGATTTTCCAAACAATTTCCCAGCTACCCGGCTGTGGTCACCAAGCGGAATAGAAAAATAAAGCCGGAACTTGAGAAAATGGAGATCAACCTGTACCTTCGCATTACCCCCGATGGCCTGGCGCTTTACTTTCCGGATGATTCTTATGATGGCTATGGGCCGGATACTTCTCGTCCCTTGGTCGTTCTGAAATTTGCAGAAATCGGCTTTAAGGAGCTCAGGGATAAATCCATAAGGAATGGTGTATTGGTTTACTGCGCCCAGTCCCTCGCCGCGCATTGCAGTAAGTGGTCAGACTGCTCATGCTCCTGTGAACCTGGGCTTTCTACCTATGAGCAGGCCAGTTACACTGATAAATGCCTGGTGTTGACCTGTCCCAATCCAGGTTACAACGGGAGTTTGATGGATTGGTGAAAGGAGGGCGCGCCCTATGGCCCATGCCATGCTGCCGCTTTTGGAGCGGACGCCGGTGATCCCGGCGGTGAAGGAGCCGGAGACCCTGGATCGTGCCTTGTGTCATGACGGGGCGGCGGTGTTCCTGCTGTGCGGCGATATTCTGAACATCGGGGAGCTGGTGGATCGGGTCCACCGGGCCGGGAAGCAGGCGGTGATCCACGCAGACCTGATCGCAGGGCTGGCCCCCAAGGAGATCGCCGTGGACTACCTGCGCCGCTGCGGGGCCGACGGCATCATCTCCACCCGGCCTCACCTGATCCGCCGGGGCCGGGAGCTGGGAATGCTGACGGTGCTGCGGGTGTTTGCCATCGACTCCAAGGCTGTCAGCAACCTGGGGAAGGAGACGGGCATGGGCATGCCGGACCTGATTGAGGTGCTGCCGGGAACCATCTATAAGGTCATCGCCCGGCTGTCCCGGGAGCTGCCGGTGCCCCTCATCGCCGGGGGCCTGCTGGCAGACAAGGCCGACGTGACGGCGGCGCTGTCTGCCGGCGCCCTGTGTGTTTCCGCCAGCGACCCGGAGCTGTGGGACCTGTGACGGCGGCGTTTCTGGGGCTGGAGGCGGCCCTGTATGCGGTGTTTCTGACCATGGATCTGACCGGGGGCAGCGGCGACCCGGTGAAATACGCCTCCATCGCCGTGTGTCTGGTGTTTTCCGTGCTGTTTGCCTGCTGGGGCGGCAGCCGCCTGATGCCCGCCGCCATGGCTCTGACCCTGGGAGCAGACACGTTTTTGCTGCTGCTGAACGATCATTACGGCGCGGGAGTGGCCCTGTTCTGCGGGGTCCAGGCCCTGTATCTGGTCCGGATCTGTCGGCGGAACAGCGGACGGACCCTGTGGCCTCTGCGGCTGGTGCTGGTGCTGGGAGCCTGGGCGGGCCTGTGGGCCCTGGGGCTTCTGTCGCCGCTGAATCTGCTGGCGGCGGTGTACTTTACGAATTTCCTGCTGAACGCCTGTCAGGCGGTGCCCCTTCACAGTCCGCTGTTTTCCGTGGGACTGTGGCTGTTTCTGCTGTGCGACGTGTGCGTGGGGATCCGCAATCAGCCGGAGCTGTTTCCCGGGTGGCTTGCCGCCTTTGCCCAGGTGGGCATGTGGCTGTTTTACCTGCCGGGTCAGGTGCTTCTGGTGCTGTCCGGCCGAAAGGAGCCAACGAAATGAAGAAATTTCTGTCCGTTCTCACCATTCCCCTGACGGCTCTGGCGGTGCTGACGGGGGCCATTGCCCTGCCGCTGCTGGTGCGGCCCTTCTACTGGGCGCAGATTCAGGCCCTGGATATCCCCGCCCGCAGCGGCCTGACGGTGGAACAGCTGAGGGATGCCTTCGGCGACGTGATGGACTACTGCCTGGGCCTGCGGCCGGATTTTGCCGCCGGGGTGCTGCCCTTTTCCCAGGAGGGAGCCAGCCACTTTGCCGACGTGCGGGTGCTGTTTCTGCTGGATATCCGGCTGCTGGCGGTATCCCTGGCGGCACTGCTGGCCCTGTACCTGCTGCGGCGGCGAAAGGGGATGGCCCTGTGCCGCTTTGGAGGCCGCGGGCCGGGGTTCTGGGCCGCCTGTGGCCTGGGCGGACTGTTCGTGATCGTCGGGGGTTTGGCGGCTCTGGACTTCGACCGGGCATTTGCGGTGTTCCACACCATCTTTTTTCCGGGAAAGGACAACTGGCTGTTTGACCCGATGACGGACCCGGTGATCCTGATTCTGCCGGAGGAATTTTTCCGCAGCTGCGCCCTCCTCATTCTGGCGGGCCTGCTGCTGGCCTGCGGGGTCTTGATCGCGGCTGACCTGCGGCGCCGCAGACGATAAATGGGCGTAAAAATGGGCACAAAAAAAGCGCCCTGCGGCGCATCAACTCGTAAAAACGCTTTTTCTGTTAAAAAAAATCACCACGCCTTGGCGTGGCCTTCTCCTTGGTAAGCACCGGATTTACCGCTCGCTGGGCTGCCAGTCGGAACCCTCGAAGATCATGTCATCCAGGTCACCCTTCATGAAGATGTTGGTCATGGTATCACGCTCCTTTCTTCGCTTTTTACATATATAGTATACGCCGGCGGGAGCATTTTCACAAGGGCGTAAATGTACATTTTTCATAAAAACGCACGATCACTTTTTGCTATTCTGCACAACAAAAGACTTGCAAACCCCGGGGAACCTATTATATAATAGGGTATCCTGTAAGGAGGCGGCGCGGTTGGACAAGAAACGCAAAAGGAAAAACACGGCCCTGCCGCTGCTGCTGGCAGCGCTGACCCTGGCCGGGGCGGGCCTGTGGTGGGGGAACTATACCCTCTCCACCGAGGAATATACCTTCACCTCCCGGCGGCTGCCGCAGGGGTGGGATGGGGCCCGGATCGTGGTGCTGTCGGATCTCCATGGCCGCCGGTTCGGCCGGGACAACAGCCGCCTTCTGGAGGCGGTGCGGAAGGCCCGGCCCGATATCATTGCGCTGGTGGGCGACCTGGTGGACGAGTGGAGCGGCACGGAATATCTGCGGCCTCTGCTGCGCGGGCTGACGGCTATGGCGCCTACGTATTTCGTCTCCGGCAATCATGAGTGGGCTGCCGGGGCCATGTCGGAGCTGACGCCGCTGCTGAAGGAATGCGGCGTCACCTATCTGAGCAACACCTTTGTAACGCTGGAGCGGAACGGCGGTGCCATCGCCGTGGCGGGCATCGACGACCCCAACGGCTTCGCCGACCAGAAAACGCCCCCGGAGGTGGCCCGGGATGTCCGGGACGCCATCGGCGACGGGTTCTGGCTGCTGCTGGCCCACCGGAATACCCATTTTGAAACGGATTACGCCGCCCTGGGGGCGGATCTGACCCTGTCGGGCCACGGCCACGGCGGCCTGTGGCGGCTGCCCTTTACAGACGGGCTGCTGGGCAACGGCGGCGCGCTGTTGCCCTCCTATACCAACGGATTTTACACCTGCCGGGGCGCGGATGTGTTTGTCACCCGGGGCCTGGGCGGCATGGTGCGGATCCTGAACCGCCCGGAGGTGGCGGTGGTGATCCTGCGCCGGAACTGAGGAACGAGCATGAGAGAATTTGACGCGGGACAATTTGATATTGCCGTTATCGGCGCGGGACACGCCGGCATCGAGGCGGCCCTGGCCGCCGCCCGGCTGGGGCTGGACACCGTGTGCCTGACCATCAACCTGGACGCCGTGGGCAACATGCCCTGCAATCCCGCCATTGGCGGCACCGCCAAGGGTCACCTGGTCCGGGAGCTGGACGCCCTGGGCGGCGAAATGGCCCGGGCGGCGGATAGGGCCTGCATCCAATACCGGATGCTCAACCGCCGGAAGGGGCCTGCCGTGTGGTCCCTGCGGGCCCAGGCGGACCGCCGGGCCTATCAGCAGGTGATGAAGCACACCCTGGAGATGCAGGAGCACCTGACCCTGCGCCAGGCGGAAGCGGTGTCTGTTCGCACGGAAAACGGCCATGTTACCGGTGTGGTGCTGCGAACCGGCGCCGTGTACCGGGTCCGGGCGGCGGTGCTCTGCACCGGCACCTATCTGCGGGGCCGCACCATCGTGGGCGACTGTGTGGAGGACTCCGGCCCCGACGGACTCCACGCGGCGGGCCCCCTGACGGAGAGCCTGCTGGCCCTGGGCCTGCCCCTTCGCCGGTTCAAAACCGGCACGCCGCCCCGGGTGAACCGGCGAAGCATCGACTTTTCCAAAATGCAGCTCCAGGAGGGGGATCCGTCCCCCTTGCCCTTCAGCTTCGAGACGGAGCGTCCCCCGGAAAACCGGGCCGCGTGCTGGCTGACATATACCACGGCGCAGACCCACCGGATCATCCGGGAAAACCTGGACAAAAGCCCCCTGTATTCCGGGGCCATCCAGGGCATAGGTCCCCGGTACTGTCCGTCCATCGAGACAAAGATCGTCCGTTTCCCGGACAAGGAGCGGCACCAGCTGTTCATCGAGCCCATGGGCCTGGACACCGAGGAAATGTACATCCAGGGCTTTTCCTCCTCTCTGCCGGAGGATGTGCAGCTGCAAATGCTGCGGTCCGTCCCCGGACTGGAGCGGGCGGAGATGATGCGTCCGGCCTACGCCATCGAATATGACTGCATCGACCCCACGGAGCTCAAAATTACTCTCGAGACCAAGGCTATCCACGGACTTTATTGCGCTGGCCAGATCAATGGTACCAGCGGTTATGAGGAGGCTGCCGGCCAGGGACTGCTGGCTGCGATCAATGCTGCTGCTTCTTTGAAGGACCTGCCGCCTTTTATCCTTTCGCGCGCTGACGCTTATATCGGTGTGCTCGCTGATGACCTGGTAACCAAGGGAGTGGACGAGCCTTACCGCCTGTTCACCTCGCGCTCGGAATACCGGCTGCTGCTGCGGCAGGATAATGCCGATCTGCGTTTGACAGAAAAAGGGCTGCAATACGGACTGATCTCGCCTCAGCGGGCAGAGCGCTTCTTGGCCAAAAAAGCGGCGGTGGAAGCAGAAATAGAGCGTTTGCGCAACTATAAACCCACTCAGGAGCAATTTGCCGCCGCTGGTATCGAGGCGATTCCCGGCAGCGATCTGGCCACGCTGATGCAGCGTCCGGAGCTAGATTATGCACAGGTCAGCCAGGCTTTTCCCCCGGCTGAGCCGCTAGAGTCACAGGCTGCCGAACAGGTGGATATCAGCCTCAAATATGCCGGCTATATCAAAAAACAAGAAGAACAAGTGGAGCGTTTTCGCAACCTGGAAAACAAACGCCTGCCGGAGGGGACTGATTATTTGCAGATTCGCGGATTGTCGGTAGAATCAGCCCAGAAGCTCAATAAGCGGCAGCCGCAGTCAGTAGGACAGGCTGCCCGGATCAGCGGCGTCTCTCCGGCTGATATCAATGTGCTGCTGGTCTATCTGCGCAGCCGCGGACATTGACGCAAGAGCGCGGAATGGATACGTTCAATGCCGGAAAAGGTCGGCATATTGCCGATGACAGTCGAAACAGCTCGTACAAGCTGCTTGATAGCTTGATGACGGAACCGCACAGATAATGTCGCATAAGAGCGGAATGCCCCGGAGACCGGCGTAAAAACTCGGCTCTTGCCGGTTGGCGGGCGGTATGCTATGCTGCTTTTTCTTTGCAAGGCAGCGCGGTTGTTGACGGAAGCTGTCTCCTGGTAGCGGACAGCGTCGGCGATGCTTGTTTAAGCTCGTGACTACGCGGAAAGGCGCGGAGCAGCTCAGTTAAAGCGGAATATTGACGGTTTGTTGCGGGAATGGCTCGTATCTTCACGGAAAATGACACTGATTGACAGCAGGAGACGGTTATTGACGGAAAAAGCCGCTTAGCTATGCAAAATAGCGTTTGGGGGCGATTTTTGGCTGAATTTTTCGCAGCTTCGCGGTTGGAAATGAAACGGGGCGATAAAAAGCGGTTGCTGTCGGTCAGCAACGGAAAACAGGCTAAAAGAACGGTTATTATCGTTGAATCGCGGAGAGGGTCGAAAAAGAATATAGGCAGACGGATAATGCCGTAATGGCACTGAGAATCTCGGTCATTGTTGTTTAGTAGCAGAGAATTTGCTAAAATCACGCTTTTTGTTACCTATTATTTTAAAATAGCGGATAATCATGTTTATTAGAGAAAACAACAGAAAAACTACGGATAAACTTGTTTTTTAGTGATTACTAGCGTAAATTAGCTGAAAAGGTGCTTTATTGCCATAAAATGAAAAAATTAACGCCAAATCCTGATTATTGGCATAAAAATGGGTAAAGAGAAAGTATCTGCTATCAAAGACAAAAGAAGATAAAAGAGCAGGAAACAGCAGAAGCCATCAGGATAGAAAAATGATGCAAGAAAGGGAGGAAGCAACATTGCAGCAGCTGATCGAAAAATTGGCGCAGGAGGCAGGGTTGCCATTAAAGCCAGGGCTGGCGGAAAAGCTGGCGCTGCATTGGCAGCTTTTAACCGAAGCTAACCGCCAATTCAATCTTACCGCCATCACTGATCCTGAGACCGCAGCGCAGAAGCATTATCTGGATTGTCTGCAGGCAGCGGCAGCGGTACGCTCTTGGCTGCCTCAGTCAGGGCAGGTGGCTGATATCGGCAGCGGCGGCGGTTTCCCCGGGCTGGTTTGGGCTGCGGCATATCCAGAGCTTTCTTTCACGCTGATCGAATCCTCGCAGAAAAAAACGGCCTTCCTGGAACGCAGCGCAGCAGGGATGGGTTTGGAACGGCTGCAGGCTTTGCCGCTACGGGCAGAAGAGGCTGGACGCGACCCTGCTTTGCGCGGCAGCTTCCATTTGGTGACTGCCCGCGCAGTGGCTGACTTGGCGGTACTGGCGGAGTACGCCCTGCCTTTGTTGCGAGAAGGCGGGATGTTCATGGCC
>OLPR01002803.1_pt1 | contig 12385 bp, 15 predicted proteins | sample 1672761 | NCBI WGS metagenome assembly OLPR01 (sample SAMEA3136721, study PRJEB25190) | human gut metagenome | biome: human gut; feature: human-associated habitat; material: faeces | place: Austria | collected 2013 | reverse complement strand
TGTACTGGGAGAAGGCCGCCTTTGAAGAGGCCGAGCACGCCGCCAAGTTCGCCGAGCTGCTGGGCGAGGTCGTTTCCGCGTCCACCAAGGAGAACCTGACCGTTCGCGTCGAGGCCGAAAACGGCGCGACCGCCGGCAAGACCGACCTGGCCAAGCTGTGCAAGAAGTACAATCTCGACGCGCTGCACGACACAATCCATGAAATGGCGCGCGACGAGGCCCGTCACGGCAAGGCGTTTGAGGGCCTGCTGAAGCGCTACTTCGGCAAGTAATATCGCCAAAGAGGGCGGTGAAATCGCCTGATTTGAGAGGTCAGTCCCGATAGGGGCTGGCCTTTTTTCATGGCCTCTTTGTACATCGGTGGTACATTCCACTTCTGCTCGCCTCTGTGAAGGGCGAAAAACAGGCAAAAGTGGTACATCGAAAAAGTGGTACATACTTCGCAAGGAACAGTATAACATACAACCTGTAAACGAAACCAGAGCATCTTCCCAAATCTTACAATCAACTTCCAAACAAGAATCGCTCAACTCTGAATCAACTTTGATACATCTTTTTGTGGGTGAACAGTCGCAGAACTGTTCGCTCTTTTTCTTTTGCAATTTTTCAGAAATATGAACCTCTGCGTTTATAACGACAGGTTCATCAGCTCCATATCGTATAATGTAATCACAACGAAGGGAACAACACCTTCGGAAATAAAAAACAGACTCCCAAGGGAGTCAGAAAGAAAGAGGTAACTACCATGACTAACATCAATGTGAATGAGAAGGCTCGCTGCATCGAACTGACCAAGAAGGACTACGCCAAGGCTTGCAAGTTTGGCACTCAGGAATACATCGACCTTCAGGAAGTCCGCAAGGCCTACCCCACCTTCAAGGTTGTAGGAGTCACCCGCAAGGCTCCCAAGACCGACAAGCCCATCTTCAAGGGTCTGACCTACGAGTACATGGAGAAGTACATCAAGAGCCATGACAACGCCGAGGAAAACATGGCGGAATACATGGAACTGCGTGGCATCAGCGAGGAAGGCGAAGAAGCCCTTGCCGAATCCTTTAACTATCAGGAAATGAAGGACTGGTTCCTTGAAAAGTACCCTGAAATCGCCAACTTCCACGAGAAGCGTGCGGAACTGATGGAGAAGACCCAGAAGGCCAAGGAAGCCAAGCGTGCCGAATCCGCAAAGGCCAAGAAAGATGCTCGCCGTGTCGCCCTGCTGACCAAGAAGACTGCCTAACCCCATCGACCAAGAGAAAGAAAGAGAGGAAAAGACCATGAAGAACACTCTGAGAATTGACCACGATGCTCGCACCATCGTGATGGATCGCACCTTCGCTAAGTATGCCGAGAACACCATGAGCGACGAATACGCCCATCTCCAGCGTGTCCGCAAGGACTACCCCAACTACTCTGTCATCCAGCGTCAGATCAAGCGGAACAGCAACAAGAAGACCTACAATGGCCTGACCTATGAGTACATGGAAGACTACATCATGACCCATGGCTCTGCGGAAACCATCAAGAAGAACCTTCATGAGTTCCATGAGATGCGTCTGATTTCCGAATGCCATGGCAAGGCGTTCCGCTACCCTGTCATCAAGAGCTGGTTCCTTGACAAGTACCCTGAGATCACCAAGTTCGGCACTGTGGATGAGGCAAAGGTCATCGAAGTTGGCGAAGACCGCAAGGTTGCCTGATAGAAAAGGAGGTCATTCCTGTGACTGGCACGAAATATCTGTCCGAAGTTGTAAAACTGGACGCTCTGCAAAAAGACCACCTGAACATCATTAATGCCCCCACAGGAAGTGGCAAGACCTATTTCGCCCTGACCGCAATTCCTGCAACCCTGACTGACGCAGTTCACAAGGTGGTCTATCTGATTGACACCATCAATGGCAGGGAGCAAATCCTGCAAAACTACAATGCTCGCTCTATCTATCGCTATTGGGATGCCGAGGTCGATGGCGAGGTTCTGAGTTTTGAGGATGATGAACGCATTGTGGTTATCACCTACGCCAAGTTTGGCATTCTCTTGGAGAAATATCCTGACTTCCATGAGCATTTTGAGTACATCATCTGCGATGAGCTTCACAGCCTGTTCAAGTTTGCAACATTTGGCCCGCAACCCAATTCGCACTCCATCGCCAAGCATGGCATCGAAAGAGCAGTGCGGAATGGTCACACCAAAGTTATAGCACTGTCAGCAACCCCTGAACGCATCAAGAGAGAGTTTGACGCTCCCCACTGTGATGTGCCTGTCGATGACAGCGACCTGATCCAGTATGCAACCCATCAGACCATCCCTTACACCAATCTGGAATATCTGCTGACTGCTCTTGACCCTTCTGAAACTGGCATCTGTTTTGTGTCCCACATTGGCACCATGAAGGCGATTGAGGCAGACGCACGCGAACTGGGACTGAATCCCATCAGCATTTGGAGTATTCGCAACGCTGACCATACAATGTCAGAAGAACAACTGAATGTGCGGAAACATCTCCTGAACAACTTTGAAATACCCGCAGAATATCATCTGCTTATCATAAACGCCAGCAGCGAAACCAGCCTGAAGATCAAATCCCATGTCGATTATGTGATTGTCCACAGTGGCGACAGGGAAACACAGATTCAGGTGCGAGGACGAGTGAACAGCGACCTGTCCTGTCTCTATCTGCCCTCCAATGACCCAACTGCGCTGACTGTGCCAGAGGATTTTCTGAATCGACCTCTGTTCACAGCAGACACCAGTAAACTCTGCGAAATCCTCAATCAGAGGAATGAGTGTGGCAGACAGTATGCTTGGCGAAAACCTCTGAAAAACATGCTGACAGAGCAAGGCTACTGTATCTCTGAAGCTCGCATCAACAACAAGCACTGCTACACCATCACGCATCCAGACATATGACAACAATCTGCCAGTTTTGTATGCTTCTATCATGGATTCATACAAAACTGGCAGGAAATAGCGTTGCTCTCCTTGCTACGCAAGGAGGCACCCGCGTCTAGGCGTGGCCTGAGCCACGCCAGACGCGACATTGGTATGCTCGTCTCCGACAGGAGGCGTTGTTGGCATACCTTTTTTTGTTTAGGCGAAAAGGGCGGAGGAGCCAGCTCCGCACATATAACGAGGCGAAGATGCAACTTTCATACATCTTCGCCTCAACTTCTATACATCTTTTATTGATCTATGATACATCTTTCATTCATTTTTCAGCAACCTATTGATAAAACCGAGGAGCATAAGAAGGTCATCCTCATTCAGTTGCTTCATGCCAGAGATTGCCTTTTGAATCAGTTCAAGATTCTGTGTATTCTCATCGAAAAACTGTTGAGGTGTGAGTTCAAAATATTCGCAGATGGCGAGAAATTCCTTCATAGGAGGCAGAGCCTTGCCAGAAGATATATTATAAACATAACCTCTGCTATGCCCGAGGTCATAGCTCATCTGGTATTCTGACACACCTTTGCGAAGGCGAAGCTGTGTAATTCTGTCACGAATGAAGTTTTCGTCCATCAATATCACCTCATGGATATGATAGACCATTAAAAGAGGTCGAATGCCGAATATTTATTGTTGTTTGTGGTTGAAATATCTAAAGATATTTGCTATAATCTATTTTGAAGCAAAATATCCTTGTTTATACGTGGGAGATAAGCAAGAGTGTGATGCAAAGGGGCGAAAGGAGGGCAAAATGGTGAATAAGTATCGCTATCATAAGAAAGGTGCGATACACTGTATCTCTGGCTGTTGCTATCAAGGAAATCCCGAACACGGAAATCCTGATAATTTCGTAGAGTGCATGACCATTGAGGAAGCAGAAGCACAACTCAAAGCCAGATGTGTTGTGCCATTCAGATGTAGCAAGTGTAAGTGGACGATTGAAAAGGAGAATGCGAAATGAAGAAGATTATCAGTTTGGTGCTGATGGTTGTAATGCTGTTTAGCGTATCAGCATTTGCCGAAGAGGAAGTATTTACGCTTCACAATGGAACAACCTTTGGGATGACAATGGAAGAAGTAATTGAAATAGAAGCAAATGGCGGTTTCGCCTTGGAAAAGGAAAAAGAACCGCTCAAAGCAGGCAATGATATTCTCAGAGGTATTGGAACAATTGCTAACCAAAAAGATTCAAAAATAGGATACTGTTTTCTGGATAATCAGTTGTATGAAATGTATTATGAATTCGTAACAACTGAAACAAGTTATAATGCAATTGAGAATTCGTTGGTAGAGAAGTATGGAGATACAGAGTTCTCTTCGATAACAGGATTTACATTTCCTCCAACTAAGAGGGACACGATGGTTGGACATCCTAATCTTCCTACCAGCAACGTGGAATATATGCCTCTTTTCAGTCAGCGGATTATTACTATTGAAAACGGAAACGAAATGCTTATCGACCATTATTGCAATAGTATAAAGCATGTCCTTATTTACACCATTCTTACTCCTGAAGAAGCATCAATACTCAACAATGACGTGGCTCCCAGTGATGATTTGTAAAGACAAGCCCCTGCTCTCCCTCAACAGGAAAGCAGGGGTATTCTTCATCCCACCATCTTCAAATACTTATATACCGTCGGCCTTGACAGCCTACACACCCTTGCCAGTTCGCTGATATTCATGCTCCCTGCCACATAAGAGGGATAGTGCTTGTAAAACATTGCAGGAATGTCATCCTTTGTGGTTGGTCTTCTGCCAATCTGCTTGCCTTTTGCTCTGGCATTCTCCATGCCAGACCGCACCCTGCTCCTTATCATGGCAAGTTCCAGTTGACTGAACACACCAGCCATCTGCAAAAATGCTTCGCTCATGGGGTCAGTCTGACCATTTCGGCAGTCAATGGTGATGCTCCCCACGATGACCAATCGCAGATGCTTTTCTCTGATGGTGTCAATGATTTCACAGAGTTGCTGTGTGCTTCTGGATAGTCTGCTGACCTCCAAGGTGATGATGGTGTCGCCAGCAGTCGCCATGTCCAAGAGCATATGAAGGTTCTTCTTCACCTTCGCGTCGCCATGCTCATATTCAAAAATCACTTCTTCTGCCCCTGCGGTTTTTAGTTCGCGGATTTGTCTGTTGATATCTTGCTTGTCTTCGCTGGTCGAACAGCGAGCATAGCCATAAATCGCCATTTGATGACCTCCTTGTAAAAGAAAGGCTCCCACATCGCATTTCGTTTCGTTTACTGATTTCATTGTCAGTTTTTCGCCTGTTTGCGGTCTGCGGGAGCCTCATTGTGCCTGTAAAGTCTGACAGATGTTTGATTTTACGCCTTCATCTGCCGAACCGCCTCTTGAATGTGTTCGCTCTGCAATGCGCGAATGTGCGTCCGCAGGTCGGTCAAGGCTGTGCCGATGGTGTCAAGAGCAACAGAGGCTTCGGGTTGATTGTTGTCTATTGCCAGTCGCGTCAAGGGCTGTGCATCGCTGTTGAAGACCTCCATAGCCCCTTCAATCAGGAGCCTCATATCTGCCAGAACTTCGCCCTCATAGGATAAATAATCACCCTTCATCGCATTTCCCTCCATATGGGGAGGCGGTTCAGACCGCACTCCCCAGAATCAGATTGACCGCTTTCTCTGCCTTGCCTGATGCGCTGACAATGAACCGCTTGTCATTTTTTAGCACGGTCAGCCAGTTCTGAATGTAGGCTGTGGAGTTTCGGAAGCTGTGGGAGGTTTCCAGCCCTGCCACATTCACCAGAGCAGAGGCTCCAATTTCGGCAATCAGCTCTTCCTTGCTGTATGCTTCACTACCGAAGAAGGCTGTGCTGTCCAATCTGTTCAGCCTCTTGCTGTGTCCCGTGCTGTGGGTCAGTTCATGGAAGGCTGTGCTGTAATATTCAGCAGTCAAGGCGAACTGTGCCATATGGGGAAGGGTGATGGAGTCGGTGGAGGGTCGATAGAAGGCTCTGTCGCCAGTCTCATGGGTCAGGGTGACGCCTTCCCGCAAGCAGTAGTCAGAAATGATGTTTTCGGCGGTCTGGCAGGGATTGACAGTGTTCGGCAGAGGCTTATCATATTTCGCGGTCAGCCCTTCGCATTGGTCGATGTGGAAAACATTGAAGTATCTCAGGAAGGGAATCTCTTTCTTCTCGCCTGTTTCTTCATCCTCTTGCTCGATCCATTTCCAGAATACAACCATGTGAGCTTTCTCGCCCTTTCTGACCTTGCCGCCCTCCTGCTGACACTGGTTGAAGGTGACATACTCGCCAGCCCTGCCAAGCAACATCTGATTGAGCAAACTGTAAGGCTTGCCAGTCGCATGGCTGATGCATCCGCCTGAGGCGACCCAGGGCTTTTCCCAAGGGATGATTCCCTTTTCCATTTCGCTGATGATTCTGGAAGTGACTTCGCTGTAAATATCCATCTTTCTTTGCTCCTTTGCTTGCGGGGAGCAAGGAAGTGTGGTAGAATATCCTTGCTCCCTGATTCTGTGGTAAGGGTCTTGGGGCATGTGGCTGAATGCTGTGGTAGGTGTTCAGCCTTTTTATTTTGCCAGTGCGACATTGAAACGGCGGGTGGTGGTAGTCTTGCCGTATTCCTGCCAGATTTCGGGAAGGTCTTTCCGCAGGGCGGTGGTGTCGATGCGGGTGGAAGTGACTTCTTTCCAAGTGACCTTGAATTGTCCTGCGGTCAGGGTGTCGGTTTCTTCTTCGGTCATGTGGTTCTTGATCTCCTCTTGAATGGCTTCGATTTCAGCATTCAGGTCTTCTGCCATCTTGCGAAGGTCTGCCAGTTCGGTCAGTTTGCGAATCAGTTCATTGGTTGCCATGGTGTTTGCCTCCTTCGATTTGGGAACTTGCTGTTCCTCTTTACATTTACTATTATACTACGAAATTCGTATCTTGTCAATACAAAAATCGTAGAGTTACTACGAAAATCAGAATTAATTTTCTGCGTTCGTATTGAATTAATTCGAATTTCGTGGTACAATCATCAAGAGAAAGAGGTGACTGAAATGATAAAATTCAAAGTGAAAGTGATGCTTGCTATAAATGAAATGACGCAGAAAGAACTTGCTGAAAAGACTGGTATTCGCCCTCCTACGGTTTCGGCTATCTGCACTGGTGCGGTCAAGCATTTGCCTGTTGATGCTCTGAATAAGATTTGTGCTGTGCTGAACTGCCAGCCCGCAGACCTGATGGAATACTTCCCTGATGAGGAATAAAACGAAAAAGGGACAATCAAGCATTTCTGCTGTGACTGTCCCTGCTGTGCATTGGGGTGAGCCTGTCCGATGGGGTATCGGGGTACTATTCAGGAATAAATCTTTTTCGCACCCCACACCCGCCCTTGTCTGGCCTCTGCTCCCACAAAATGTTGTTTAGATTTCGGATGACGACCCTCATCGCCACATTTTGCGAAGCATTTCCGCAAACTCATTGACCTTCTTCTTTGCGGTCTGATATGCTTTTTCTTCGACCTTAATTTCGACTTCCTTCTTGTCCAGTTCTTTGCGGATCAGTGCGGGAAGTTGCTGCAAAATGTATTCGGCTGTGGATTCGGCCAACGCATCTGCGTAATCACAAAACTCTTTGATGTGCAGACCATGGTAGGGGTTGCTCTACATGCCAGCCCGCTGGTTCATCTGATGGCGGATGAGTTCTGCCTTTCCACTGCGTAAATCAAATCTATTCATAATCATTCTCCTTCTCTTAGGTTTGATTGTTTCTCAAATAGTTGCGGATGAGCTTCCGCACAATGTCTGAAATGGTTGTTTCATTGCGGTCTGCCCTGACCGCAAGCATTGCCTTCTCTTGTTCGGGAAGGCGGATTCCGATACTGGTGATAAGACCATCTCCTTTCAATGATTGATGGAGAAGGTGATCAACACATTGTTCAACATTGTCCAACACTGGATTTTTCTCCAAAGGTTATTCGCACATAGAAATATATAAAGAGAGGAAAACCTTCTGCGAAAAGTCCTGTTCTGTGGCGAGAGTTACGAAGATGACGGAGGCGACAGTATGCCGCATGGAAAACAGCCCAATCACAAACTGAAGCCCTATGTGGTATTTCAGTACCTCTTGAAATACACCGATGAAAACCATGTAGCCTCTGCTTCTGAGATAAAAGGTTTTCTGGAAGAATGCGGTCTGAATGCTGAGAGAAGATCCATCTATGAGGACATCAAGGAAATCAACCTCATTTACCTCATGATGGAGAATGACTGCACTCTGGAAGAAGCCAGAGAAATGCTGGAGGAAGACGAATACGGCAATGAAAAAATCGTGGCATATGATCCGCACCGCAAGGGCTTCTATGTCCGTCAGCGTCATTTCGATCTGAACGATATTCGACTCTTGGCTGAGTGCGTCTATTCCGCAAAGTTCGTGAATCAGAAACAGGCAGAAAGACTGGTGGAGGTGGTCTGTGATTTTGTCAGCGAACATCAGGCGGAAAGAATCAAGCACAATGTTTTCCTGACTGACAGAGTGAAGACTGACAACAAAGGCGTGCTGAACAGCATTGCGACCATCAACGATGCGATGAGCCGAAGGCTGGACGGCAAGAGTCACAAGCCCGAAAAGATCAGTTTCAAATATCTGAAACACACCATTGGCGACATGAGCCAACAGGTTGAAAGGCGAAAGGGCGAACAGTATGTTGTCAGCCCCTACCAGCTTCTTATCAGTGACGGCAACTATTATCTGCTGGCTTATGTGAATGAAAAGCAGAAAATGCGAACTTACAGAGTGGACAGAATGAAGAATGTCGCTCTGACCGGCGAACCAAGAGAAGGTGATGATGAATTCGCAAAAATGGATGTGCGAACCTATGCCCAGCGAGTGTTCGGCATGTATGGAGGCACACAGAAGCGAGTGACCATCCAGTTCATCAACCTCTTGCTGGATACCGCTGTGGAGCGATTCGGCACAAAGGATGTGCAGTACAGCAAGGTGGATGATAGACACTTCAAGGTGACTGCGAATGTCGAAATCAGCGACCAGTTCTATGGTTGGCTCTTGGGATTCGGCAAGAGAGCAAAATTGACATGGCCTGATGATGAAGTGGAGAAGTTCAAGGCTTACATTGATAAGGTTAGGGATGCTTACCAGTAACATGATTGAAGGGAGCAGAGTATGGATAGACTATATTATCTTGCAGAGCAGTTCAGGAATGCAATGGACTGTGCAAAGGAAGCAGGATATTTCGAAAATGAAGTGTGTTTCAAGTCATTTCCTAAAGGGAGTTGTGGCGAGACATGCTATTTATTGGCAGAGTATTTGTTGGATCATGGGATTTATACTGAATATGTCGAAGGAATGAATTATTCCGAATCGCAATCACATGCTTGGCTTGTTGTAGCAGACAAAGCAGATTTGGAGCGAAAAAGGAATGAATATTCTACTTCAATCTTCGAACACGATGAACAAAAAGATTGTAGTAATGGGTATGAGTTTATGTTGAGGGCAATCCAAGGAAAGAGTGTTAATGATTTTGATTATACACCTCATGACTATGCCTCCGACTTACATGGAAGAATTATCATAGACATAACTGGCGACCAATTTCATGATAATCCAGAGTTCAAATATTATGACATACCAGTTTATGTTGGTGAGATGGATGATGTTCACTGGTTATTTGAAATCAAGAACATACATGAATGTACTGGCTTGGATGCCGATAATTCTTATCAACTGAGAAATCTGTATAGAATCATCAAAGAATATATTGGAGAATAAGTGAAGGCCAGAGGTGTTCGTGCCTCTGGCCTTCGCCTTACAACTGATTGATTCTATTCCTCAAAATACTAATACTGTCCTCTGACACGGCCAGATAATACCTCTGAGTCACATGTATGTGACCATGCCCCATCTGATTGCAGAGTAAATGCGTTGGTGTGTTCAGCTCCGCCATCATAGTTCCATAGGTGTGGCGGAGGTAGTGATATTTGAAATCCATTCCCAATCTGCTCTTGATTTCTCTGGTGGGGTATTTGAAGGAATTGACTGTCTGGATTTTGCCGTCCGGCAGACAGTTCACAAGTTCGGTGGAGGAAATGATCTTCCCATCAATATCTTCGATCATTCGCTGGTTCTGCTGGCGGAGGTTGGCAAGATTTTTCTCATCTTCTGCTCGCCTCTGTGCCTTCTCTTTCAGATGATTCCACATCGTTTCGCAGAGCTGGATGGTTCTCTTGGAATTGCGTGTCTTGGGAGGAACCAGTTTGATAAGACTCTCCTGATACTGCATCTGCCTGTCGATGTAGATGGTTCCACTCTCCAAATCGACATTCTCCCATTTCAGCCCAAAGCATTCATTGATGCGAAGACCACAATAACGCCCGAGGAGATAAGCAGTTTCCGCATTGGTTCCCCTGAAATAGTCATCCAGAATAGCAAGTTGTTCCCTGCTGAATGAGACGATTTCGGTATCATCCTCATTCTTCATTTTCGGCATGTGGATTTTCGTATTCTTATTGACGCAGAGCATATTGTAAATGTCCACATCCAGATAATTGCGGGAATAGGCTTGCCCGAAGATCAGGTAGAACATTTTCAGAAATGATTCGACATAGCGAAACGCCAGCTCATTGTCGTAGTACAGTTCAGCCAGATAGTCATTCACTTCGCCCACGCTGATTTCATCCACATAGCGATGACCGAACCTGTTCCGTAGATGATTCTCCCATAGGCTGTCCTGTTTCTGGATGGTTCGATACGCTCTGTCTTTCCTGCCTGATTGACAGAACTCCTCAAACACTTCTTTGACAGTCTTGCGAATGATCTTTGGCTTTTCAGTCTTCTCTTGGCGGAGGGCGACCATCGCTTCTTCTCTGGCCATGATTGCGTCTTTTTTGGTCTTCAACTTCTTGCCCGAGGCATCTGTTGACTTCCTGCGAGGGATCTTCTTTCCATTGACTGTGATGGTGAAGCGGTATTCCCAGTAACCATCTTCCCGCTGATAGACACCTGTTGTGTGCTGTGTAGCCATCTTTCAGACCTCCAAAGTGGTACTAAAGTCGTACCAAACTTCTTCAAAAGATGTATAAAAGATGTGCCACTGATGTACAAAAGATGTTAGCAAGATGTCTTGAAAATGCTTGCCTGACATGGTAAAATAGCGTTGTACTGATTCGAGCGAAGCGAAGAATCAGATGAGATGGCCCGCGACGAGGCCCGTCACGGCAAGGCTTTCGAAGGTCTGCTGAAGCGCTACTTCGGCAAGTAAGAAATCCAGTAAAATCAAGGGTTTTCAAGGGAATCACTCTGAAAAGGGTGGTTCCCTTTTTTGTCTTGCTCTGCCATTCTGCTGCTGAGGTGGTTGTATTTTCATCCCTCCTTTATGTCATTCCTATGTCGCGCCCAAACCACTATGTCATGCTATGTCATGAACTTTGAATCGCTGCTGCTGAAAGAATTTCCTTCAAATGGCATGACCAAACCACTCAAGACAATTATAGGTGTAGCAAATTTTTCTGTCAATTTTCCTTTACAAAGAAAAGGGCCGCAACTTACTGCGACCCTTTAGAATCTTCATATCTCTTTTCAACAGCAGCCAGCATCTCTTTCATACCATCTACAACTGACTGAGGACTTTCAATAGTCACCATGTTTTTCAGACCAAAGACCCAGCCATAGAACTGAGGGCTGACAGCGATGGGGACAGTAATTCTGAAGTGCCTGTCATCAGCTTTTATGAGGGTGACTTCTCTGCCAAAGCGATCCAGAACAGTGCCAACCATGTTGTTGGGGAAGCGCATGGTGACAGACTGTAGTTCGCCACTGTACATACCAAAGGTCTGCTTGGTGTAGTCAGAGAGTTTGATCTTCTTGAACTCCTCCAGACCCTCAGCCTCCGCCTCTTCAACCTCCACCCCTTCCATGTGGTCAATGCGATAGACTCGCATCTTTTTGCCATCATAAGCCAGGAGGTAATAGAAGTTGTTGTCATAAATGACTGCCCAAGGGCTGATACACTTGATGTCTTCCTTGTAGCGATACTTGCGCTGCTTCCTTAAATCATAGTCAAAATATGAATAGGAAATCTGCTTGCGCTCATTGATCGCCTGGAAAATCTTGTCCAGCTCATCTCTGGACTCATCATTGTCAGTGCGAGTTCTGTTCTGTACAACAACTTGCCTTGTCAGTTTGCTGCTGTCATAGACAGTACAGAGTCCCTTCAGCTTTTCGATCAGATTGCGCGCCTGGCGCTCACTCAAAAACTTGGAAGCAGAAACACAGTCAGCAATCATGCGCACTTCATTGTAGGTGAAGTCAGGATTTTCAAGGTAGTACCTTTTTCCATTGGGTTCGCGATGGACAATGAATCCATAAGCCTCCAGCGCATCGAAGTCATCATAGATCGCCTTGCGATCAGGCTTACGTGTGTTAATTTGTGTACGCTAATAAGCAATAAAAAGTAGAAGTACC